>ERZ1034992.973-NODE-973-length-13984-cov-3.859071_pt1 | contig 13984 bp, 18 predicted proteins | sample MGYA00520695_ERZ1034992 | MGnify/ENA primary metagenome ERZ1034992 (study PRJEB33766, sample SAMN09781778) | gut metagenome | biome: gut microbiome | host: Homo sapiens | place: Madagascar | study: EMG produced TPA metagenomics assembly of the PRJNA485056 data set...
GCGAGGTGATCGCCCAGCTGGTCTCGGTCGAAGCGAGTATCCTTCAGCCGGTTCTCGATTGCATTTCACAGCTGATTGAGCCGTTGACGAACATCATCACCACGATTCTGCCCCCGCTGACCTCGATTCTCTCTGGCGTGGTCGAGCTGATCGGCAGCGTCCTGACGTTCATCATGCAACTGTTCGCCAGCATCACCTCATTCCTGATACCGATTATCGCGGCGGTTATCCAAGGCGTTTCCGACCTGCTCACCCAGTGCAGCCCGTGGCTCGACCAGCTCGGCTCAACTTTTGAGACCGTCCTGGACCTCATCGGCGATGCGCTCGAGGTGGTCGGTGCCGCACTCAACCAATTCATGTCGGTAGCGGGCCACGTAATCGAGCAGGTCGTCCAGTTCTTGGTCAGCACGCTCGAGCCCGCCTTTGCCGCGATGGCACCGTTTATCTCTGGAATCGTCGCGTCCGTCAATCAGGTGATCAGCTCGATTGCGCAGATCGTGCAGGGCGTTGTCAATCTGGTCGCCGGGCTGATTTCCGGCAACTGGTCGCAGGTCTGGCAAAGCTGCCAGCAGATCGCCAGCGGCGCGGTCGGGGCGCTGGGCGGCATCCTGAACGGAATCTACAACGCCGCCATGGCTGCGGTCTCGGGTGCCGGAACTTGGCTCTGGAATGCCGGTAGCCAAATCATCGCCGGTCTCTGGAACGGCATCTCGGGTGCGATAGGCGGTCTGTACAGCAACATCAAGAGTGCACTCTCGGGCTTGGTCGATCAGGCGATGAGCGCACTCGGCATTCACTCGCCGTCGCGCGTGTTCCGTGACAAGGTCGGCAAGTTCATCCCGTCCGGCATCGGCGTCGGCATCAAGAAGAGCACTCCTGCGCTGCTCTCAGATGCAGACAAGATGACCGATGCCCTCGTCGACCGCGTGAGTGGCGCGTCCGCGGCTGTCGACGTGGCTGCTGGTATGTCGCTCGCGTCTGGCTCAAACGGCGCTCAGGGGGCATCTGACGGCGCTGGCGGTCTATCCGTGGATGACATCGTGCTCGCAATCGTCACGGCGCTCAGCAAGATCGGCGCGCTCAAGCTCGATGTCGACCTCAAGACGCTCGCGATGCTGCTCGCGCCGTCAATCGATTCAGAGCTCGGCAAGCGCGCGGCAATGGAGGTTTAAATGGCTGATACCAGATTGGGAATCTACTCGCGCAACGACATGTTCGTCGATGACGGCACGGTCACCGTGAACGGCATCAGGCTCGGCGATATGGGCTGGTACCTGACTTCCGCGCCTGAAGTTGACGCCATTTCTTTTAGCACGTCCTATACGGATGTCGCCGGAGCCCACGGCTCCCGTGACCTTTTGCTGACGGACGGCAGCGGTCTCGCCTATGCCGGCAGGCGCACGGTGACGCTCCACCTGCGCACGGTCGGCACGTGGCAGGAGGCCGTCAAGTCGAAGGTCGCGCTCGGCTCCATCGTCGGTCGCGATGCACGCATCACATGGCGTGCGCTCCCCGGTGATTTCATCGGTAGGCTCGAGTCGTCCAGCCCCACAGAGGTGTGGCAGGGCGGCGTGTTCGCCTACTACGAAATCGACATGACGATGAGCGCCATGCCCATGCTGTACGGCAGGAAAACGGCGGTGAGCGGTACAAAAATACACGTGGACGGCAATTGCCGGGTGTTCCCGAGATTCACTGCCACGCTGAAAGCCGAGAAGAAGTTGAAGATCTCCCGCGCCGACGGCGTGTTCATCGAGGTCGATGCCGAGAGGACCTTCTCAGCTGGCATTGCCGCTGTCATCGAGATGTCTCCGACTAAAAAGCGCGGAGTGTATATCAACGACGTGCTGACCTGCCCGACACTCACATCGGATTTCTTCGACCTGCCAGCAGGGGACTCGACCATCACAGTGGTCGGTGCAAACAGCATCACGACATCCTTTGAGCCCCTCTGGCTCATCCCCTAGGAGACGGTCAGATGTCAAAGAGATTCATTCATTTCAACCGGTTCGGCGCATACCTCGGCGAGCTGACTCCTCTCCAAGCCACGCGCACGCGGAATGTCGACCAGTGCGGTGTGGACAAGGTTGAGCTCGTCCTGCTGGACAACGGCGTCGATAAGTACGACCGCATCGTGTTCTGCGACTCCATGGGGCGCGTGTGCGAGTGGATCGTCATGTCCTCTCGCGAATCGAGGGCATCGAACGTGCCCGTCTGCACGGTCAACTGCTACGGATCCATGCAGGAGCTCTCGCGCCACTTCATGCCGACGCTCCGCCGCGGCTCCAGCGACACGCCCGCGCAGGCGCTCACAAAAGCACTGGAGGGGACCAGATGGTCGGTAGGCCAGTGCGACGAGGGCAGCGGCGAATACAGCTTCTACCACCAGTCCTCGCTGGCTTCCATCAAAGATATAGCCGAAGCATACAAGATGGAGGTCGAGCCGGTAATCGAGTTGTCGGCAGACGGCAGCTCCATCGCCAGGCGCTCCGTCTGCCTTGTCAAGCGCCTCGGTCGTGCCAACACTGCGCTGCGCCTCGATTACGGCAGCGGCCTGTCCGGCATCGACCGAGTGCTGTCCGCTGATGACGTGGTGACGCGCCTGTACTGCTACGGCAAGGGCGTGCAGACCACCGACGACGACGGCAATGCGACGGGCGGATACTCGCGTAAGATCACATTCGCCGACATCAACGGCGGCAAGGAATACATCCAGGATGATTCGCTGCTCGAGGTCTGGGGCGTGCCCGGTCCCGATGGGTCGCTCATGCACACCGAGGGCATCTTCGAGGACGGTGACTGCGAGGACAAGGCGACACTTCTCGCCGAGGGCAGGGCGGCACTAGCCGAGCGCTCGAAGCCTATCGTGAGCTACGAGGGCACAGTCGAGGCCCTCGGTCGCGCGGGGTTCGATGCCAACGCCTGCGACCTCGGCGACAACCTTCAGATGGTCGATACCACATTCCCCAAGCCGCTACGCCTGAGCGGCCGCGTTTTGGAGATCGTGGAAGACCTGCTCGGTGACGGCTCGCCGTCCAGCGTGAAGGTCGGCAACGTCATCGAGGGCATCGTCAAGCGCTCCGAACAAGTTCAACAGACCATCGACCGACTGACGGGCAGCGCCGGCAGCTGGGACAGCGCGGCCACGCTCGGCGGCGCCTACCTCAACGGCCTAATCGACGGCCTGAACAAGGTGATGAACGAGACTGGCGGCTACACCTATATCAAGCCCGGCAAAGGTCTGTACGTCTACGACAAGCCCGAATCCGACAATCCCTCCATGTGCATACAGATCGGCGGTGGCTACTTCCGCATCGCCGACGGCAAGAATTCTGACGGCACGTGGAACTTCCGCACGGTCGGCAACGGGCATGGCCTCATCGCGGACGCAATCGTGTCCGGTACCATCAGCGGAAACCTGATCAAGGCCGGAACCATCCAAGACAAGGCGGGGAAGAACTACTGGAATCTCGAGACCGGATACCTGAGGACCACGCGTGGATCCATCGGCGGCTTCACCATCGACAGGTACGACATCTCGAACGATCACCTGTCGCTCTGCAATGACGGTCCGCATTTCATCTATGACGGCAAGGACATCGGTTTCATCGGCACCAACGGCCTTGTCGGCCATAATGACGTGTACGGCCTCAATTTCGACCTTAACGACACCGGCGGCTATATGACGTGGGCCGCAAAGAAAGCGGCAAGCGACACCAGCTATGCCATGAAGCTGACGTACGCCAACAAGCCGAACATCGGGTTCACCGCCCATGCTCTCAATGCCGGCTGCGATCTTGATATGCGTAACTGGTCGATCAAGAACATCGGTAACGGCATCACACGGACATTGAGACTTTGTGTCATCACAAATGCGAATTCTGACGGTAGCTTTACTTACTCAAATGACTGCAATCTGAAATTCGAGGGCGGACTGCTGACGAATTTCACTTGGCCAAGTGGAAGTTATTCGTAAAAGAGGAGGATTTCTCAATGGAAGAGATGAAGTACGTGATGGAGGACGGTCTGCCTACGGCGGGGAAGGGCACACCTGTCGAGGTGCAGCAGACCGGCTCCACCCTTGCACGAGACGTAAAGCGCATCGACACGAAAGTCGACCTTCTGCTACGGGCCCTAGGGGTAAGCACTGCAGACCTGGAGGAGGATACCAATGAGACTGTCTAACGAGAAAATCGCGTCGATGTGCCGAGACCTCGACAACGGCGTGCTGGACAATGTCGGCATCGTGGGCTACACGGCTGCGCGAAACTATCGAGCGCTGCACGGCGTGGCCGAGCCCTTTTTCACCCAGCGAAACAAGCTGATTATGGAATACGGAGAAGCGCAGTACGACGATGACGGCAACGTCAACGACTACGTGGTCGACCCCAAATCGGATAGATTCGCCGAGTTTGCCGCAAAGTACCAGGAGCTCGCGGAAATCGAGTGCGAAGTCGAGATTCTGACTTTGCCCGAGGAGAAGGCAATCGATGCCATCAGCGGCTCCCAGCTCCTCCAGCTCGACTGGATGTTCGAGCGCGACCATGTGTAGATCAGTGGGGTACAGCAGCTCGATTATTGCTGCAGATAAGCAGTAAAGGAGGTCGATATGGCCCTAGACAACTTTCGCCGTATTACAATCGATGTTGACACCGCGAATGATTACATTGCGCCAATCATGCTTTCCAGCGGTGATTCCAACGGTCGCACGCTACTGGTAAAGCTCACCGACAATGGCAGATCGCTAACGTCTGCCGATGGCATCGTCGCCAGGCTGGCATACGATGACAAGAGTGGCAACAGCGGTTTCAAGACCATGGATTTCGTTGACGGCCTGGAGACCGCCGCCTGGGAGTGTACTCCGCCCAGCAGCATCCTCAATGGCAGCTATGCCCTGCTCTGCATCCAATTCTGGCAAGGCGCTGACGTGGTCTGCACGCGAGTTTTTCGCGCCAACGTCGATCGCTCGCTCATCTGCCTTGACCCTGGCACGGAAAGTGGCGATGCCGTCAAGGAGCTCTACGAGGCCATCGCAAGCCTGAATAAGACCATTATTGAAGCTAACGCAGCAATCGGTCGTGCCGACGCATCGACAGAAAAGGCCACCAGCGCAGCATCGACGGCAAGCGAGAACGCCGGCAAAGCTGGATCCGCCGCCACTGCGGCAACCAATGCGGCAAAACAGGCGAACGCAGCTACGTCCAAGGCCAACGCTGCGGCTGCATCCGCGAATGATAAGGCCGGATCCGCCGCCACTGCGGCAAGCGCGGCGAGCACAGCGGCATCCAAGGCCGAGGCCGCTGCGGCTGGCATCGCGGAGAGCCTTGCGAAGAAGCAGGACAAACTGATCGCAGGCGACGGCATCTCCATCTCTGGTTCAACCATCAGCGCGACCGCAAGTGGCGGGCAAGTTAGTCAGAAGCAGATTATTCCGCTCGCGAGCAGTGTGCTGAACCCCGAATCAGGCGAGCACGCGGTTTTCATTGTGAAGGCGGACCACGTCTGCACGCTCGTGGTGAACGGGCGCACGAACGGCCCAAACGGCAACATCCAGATGCTCTCTTCGCTCATCGACGATGAGGCGTCGACCACGCTCAACGGCCTGCTCCCCGATGGCTACAGGCACGACGGCACCCTAAACATCCAGGTCGCATCGAACGTAGACCGGGTCATCATCACGCTCATGCACGACCAGAACAACAAGCCCCTGTACATGCAGGACATCCGCAGCGACTACACCCGCTACATCCCCGCGCACGAACTCATCGCGTACACGTTCACCTGGGCAATCTAGGAGGACAGATGCAATACCAGCTCAGCGGAAAACCGAGCTGGTATTTCCATTTTCGCCCCAATCTTTTTTAACAGCCGAACACAGATCAATACCGCGCAATGGGGTGATTTATTGCGTTCAGGCGCGGGGGGGGGACGCGGCTTAGATACTGCCACCGAAGGGAGGTGATGCGATGAATGCAGTCATCATCAACTCGGCCCTGTCGTGGTGCGTCGCCGCCCTGCTCGGGGCAGTTCTCGTGGCCCTGAAGCGGCTTTACAGCCTAATCCTCGCCAATCAGGAGGGCACCAAGACCCTGCTACGCAGCAGGCTCTATGACATTCATGAGCGCACGGTCGAAAAGGGCTACTGCCCTGATGAACGCAAGCGCGAGACCGAGCAGGTCTATACGGCGTACCACGCACTCGGTGGCAACGGCGTGGGAACGCAGTACTACCAAGAAATCCTAAATGCGCCAGTGTGCGCGGAAAGGGGATAGTCGAATGACTACCGAAGATATTATCCGCAAGCTGACCAGTCGCAAGTTCTGGCTTTGTTTTGCCGCTTTCCTCGGCAGCATCGCCGCTAGCATCGCTGGCATCACTACAAGTAACGAGACTGTCGCTATCGTCGGCACGGTGTGCGGCGTTATCAGCGCAGCAATCTATGCCGCAGCTGAGCAGGCGGTCGATGCGGCCCGCCTGAAAGCTGGTGGAGCGAATGACCGAGGCTAAGCGCAAGCTGCCGCTCCGCAGTGCTTTTGCCGTCGTTCTCGCCCTCGTAGCGGCCCTCGCCGCCCCGCTTAGCGCGGAGGCATACCAGAGCGTCAATTCCTACGTGAGCAACGGCCATGGATGGCTCAATGCGAGCTATCTTGTTATCCATGAGACGGCGAACCCCGGCGCGAGCGCCCGCAACCACGTCAATTACTGGCGTAATAACGACACGTACGCCGTACATCACGTGATGGAGCTTGACGGCTCCACCGTGTACAACACGGTGCCCGAGAACCGCCTGTGCTGGCACGTGGGCAACGGCAATTACGCCACCATCGGCATTGAGCTGGCCCACGCCACCAACGAACGCGATTTCTCGAAGCAATGGAGTGAAGCCGTGAAATGGACTGGCGATGAGCTTCATATGCGCGGATGGGACACTTCTCGCCTGCTTAGCCACTATGAGGCGGCTCGGCGCTGGGGCGGCTCCGACCACACCGACCCAATGGGTTATTTCCGCCAGTACGGCAAAACGTGGGCGCAATTCAAGCAGGCGGTTGCATCGTACATGGCGAGCGGCAAGGTTTCGCCAATTTCCCCTTCGGGCGCGACGAGCAAACCTCCTGCGTCGCGTCCCTCCACGTCCGTCACCGACTCTAGCTTTGGCGGTACCTACCGATGCAACACCGGTCGCCTGAATGTCCGCACTGCGCCGTCCTTGTCCGGCGCTGTCGTGGCATCCTACGGCTACGGTCAGACCGTGACGCTCGATAATTGGTATTGCATCTCTAATGGTTACGTCTGGGGACGCTATACCAGCTATAGCGGATACACGCGTTATGTGGCTGTTGGCAAACCTACTGGCGGCTACGATCCGAACGATTATCTTGTTCGCATTGGCGCGTCTCAGCCCTCCACCTCTACACAGGTACGCCCGGCTCAGTCTATCTACCGCGCGGGACGATACCGCGTCATTGTCGGCACGCTTAACGTTCGTTCCGGCGCTGGCACTAGCTACGGCGTAGCCGCCAGCTACGGTTACGGTCAGACCGTCAATCTCGATGGTACGTTCGTGACTTCCGGCGGTTACGTCTGGGGCCGTTACACGAGCTATTCCGGTCACACCCGCTGGATTGCCGTCGGCACCACTTCCGGTGTCGCCTACGCTCGCGCTAGCTAGGAGTGGCGACCCCAACTAATTAAAAACGTTCGTCACTTATAACCCCTCTCCACTTACGGGTGGGGAGGGGCTTTTTTGTTTTGCGGCCGTCCGCGTCCTAACTGCGTCCATAAGTTCTGAAATATGGTGGTCTATGGAGACCTTACAAACCGTATAACTGCACTATGGAGCACTATGCTAACCTATGGGAGCCTTGGTATGTGTAACATCCAGTAGTCGCGGATAGGTGCAAACCCGCAGGTAGAACGCTTGCATAAAGTTTTTGCGTCCTAATTTGTCCTTACGGGTACCTAACTAATTCCCGAAGTACGCCTTATCGACCGCCTCGATGAACATCTGTTTGTCGGGGCGGTCGTAGTTTTTACCGAGAATATTCTTGGCGGCGTGCCCCATCATCTTGTCCACCATCTGGGCCGGGACGCCGTACTTCCACAGCATCGCCGTGGCCCACGTGTTGCGCAGGTTCTTCATCGGAAGGTAGCGCACCGTTATGTCTCCATTTTTAAAGTCCTTGCGCCAGAACTGGTTGAGCGTGCTGCGGTCGTAGGGATAGCCGGTGCCACGGTCTACCAGACAGAGCTCACCCTCGGCTCGGCGCTCCGCGATGATCTCACGCAGACGCAGGCTCCACGGCTCGGGGATGACGATCGGTCGATAGCTGTCCTTGGTCTTTAACGTCATGAATCCCTGGGCGTTGAAACCAAATTGCCGATGGAGGTCGTAAACGGCGTAGATGTGGCCGTTGTATTGCTCGAACGAAATATCGTCCACGCTTGCAGCTGTTGCTTCACCGACACGGCATGATCCGATTCCCATGAGGATACAAATCGATTCGTAGCGCTTGCCTTCAACGTCCTTCAAAAGCTGGTGGAGTTCGGGGAGCGTGTAGACTTCTAGTTCGTTGCTGGGGGTCTTATCGTTCCTAGGCATTTTGTATGTCACGTCCTTAAAAGAAATTCCCTTCACGCCATGGAGTTTGGCGCATGTCACTAGATTTCCAACTGTGATGTTGGACAGTTTGGCAACTGATGGCTTGAGCGTCTTCAACCACAGCTGGTATTCGTTAACGTCTACCTTGTCGAGCATCACCTTTTCCCATCGCTTCTCTATGTGCGCTCCCCATTGGGTCACGTACACCTTGCGTGTGTTGTCCGCTAGCTCTCCTTTCTCCACTCGGCTGTTCAGATCAGGCAGATACCACTCATACCAACACTGCGAGAATGTTGGGCACGGAATCACGCGCTCATTGGGTGGCAGATGGTGGAGTTGCCAAAGGCGGCGCAGTTCATCGTCCGCTTCACGCGAGGTGCAGGGGCAGAGCGTTTTGGATCTGCGCACTCGGTTGAGCCCGTCCCACTCACACCACCTGATGCGCCATTTGTTCTTGGCGATTTTGGCCTTCGTCCCCCATGACGAACGTGTCATAATTAAAAAAGTCCCTCCTGTCGGGCATAGCCGACTCTAGCAATGCGGATGGGATTGTTTAGCGCTCCACGTGTCTTGGCGGATGGTGGGGCGCTTTTTCGTTATAAACAGAAAATCTGTTTATCGCTACCAGGTGGCTCGCTCCTGATTGAGTATGATCTCGAGAGCGCCCACAGCGTTCATCAGCTCACCCTCGGCCTTGCGGTAGTCGTCGCTCGAGGTCTTCGTGCGCTCGCTGATGTACGTGATGACCGCGATAGGCATGTCGAGGTCGTTGAAGTCGATTTTCAGAGCGAGCGTATCGACGTACTTCTGCTTGTCGGAGACGAAATTGCCGCTCATGCCCGACATGGAGAAGTTACTCTGGCCGCCGAATGTCATCGAGCCACCGCCGAAACTGCCGGTGGTCACCTCGGAGCCGTCCACGAGCACAGAGAAGCCGCGAATGGATGCGATGGGGGCGTAGTAGGGCTTCGCCTCCATCGCCTTTTCAGCGACCAGCGAAAGACCGCCAGTGAACAGCGCGAGCGTGGCCTTGCCGGCGATGCCCATACCCTTCTTCTTGACCGCCGCGGTCGCCCTCTTCACGCAGATGACGCCGTGCTCGGTGTCGATGGCGAACTTGCCGTAATCGTGCGTGGGCGTGAACTCCTGCTTGCCCTTTTTGGCGCTGATGGCGCTCTTGAGCTCCTCAAGGCGCAGCTCGCCGTTGCGCTTGAGCTCCTCCGCTTCCTTCCTCATGCGCTCGAGGTCGAACTCCTTGTCCTCCTCGCTGTAGTAGTCGTCGTCCCTCTCGTTGTCGTCGTAATCTCCCATGCTTAATCCTCCTTGGTCGACTGGTCTTGTTGTTTCTTGAAATATGCCCAAGACCCCAGAAGTTCATCGGTCGTGCATCCATAGAACTTAGACAGGGTTATCAGCTTCGATGAATTGATCTCACGTTGGCCGCTTTCCATCATGGAATAAGCCGAGACGCCAATACCTAAGACCTCTGCTATTTCTGCCTGCTTTTTGCCATATTTAAGTCTGGTGGCTTTTAGCCGGTTGTTCATTTCTTGCCTCCTGGTTCACTGGCGCGAGCTTATTGTACGAAAAACTTTACAAAAAGTGAAATAGATACTTGCAAAATGTTTCGACTCAGCTATATTCACTAATTATGAACTACATAAATAGTGAACTAAGGAGGGATTCTATTGAACGCAATTGCTAGTGAGCGAGTTCGGCTCGGTTTAAGTCAGGGCGATTTGGCTATTCAGCTTGGCTTAAAGACGCGCTCCTCAGTAGCTAGCTGGGAAAACGGAGGAGACATTCCAAGCTCGAAACTCATTCTTATGTCTGAGCTGTTTCACTGCTCGGTTGATTACTTGCTTGGTCTGACCGATGAGCGAACTTCTCGTGCCAGCTAGTCAAACCCCAAAAAGTCAAAAGGGAAGGAGGAATGGATGCCTGACGCGATCCAATGGACGCTCAACTTCTGTGCCGGCATGTGCGTGGCCCTGTTATTTGAGGTTGTCCGCATTCAGATAAAAGTCGACGACATAGAAAAGCGTCTCATTCCCCAAGACCAGAAAGAAGGAGAAGGAAATGACGATTGAGGAGCTTGAGAAGCGCGAACGCGATGCCTACGAGGCTTTCATGGAAGCCGACTGGATGCACGCCGACATGCGCCTGAACGAGTGGCTGGATGCCGCCCATGAGCTTAACGAGGCGAAGGGGCTGTGATTGCTGATTGGTTCGAGCGCCATCCGATTATCGGCTTCGGGCTTTTCTACACGGCCTATAGGGCTGCAGAGATTTTCATCACGACTCTGGTCACAGGCCGATAAACGCTCTCAACATCAGGGCCAACGCTTTGATTTCAGACTCAAATGCCTGCACCACGATTTCGCTGACCACCGATGCGAGAAACAGGCCGGCTGCTCTGACAATCGCAGCCTTCAATCGGTGCAAGGCATTAACAGCAAACGGATTTACCTGCTGCCTGCAATGCTTCGGCTGATATGTCGAATTCCTCTTGATCATGCCGGGGACTATATCCCGATGTTCCCCCGCTGAATGTTTGCGCTGGTAGATAGCGCACTTCTGTTCATCCGCTCCGCACTCGTCTCCATCGGCGCTGGGCTTTTTGGCCTTCTCCTTGACGCCGATCGCAAGGCGGTACCTGTGTCGCCGGCTGGCAACCCTAGGCGACATGGAACGCAGTGACACCCATACCAAGCTGTTCCGCCTGACGAGACGGGCGCGTAGCGGATGAATGGAGCGACCTTTGATAACCGCATCCGCCATTTGCCGTGAGCAGGGGGAGCCTGTGACGGCTGCAATGGCTCGGCAGCTGGCTCCGTTGAAAAGCCAGACAGTCAGGTGCGATGCCTGGCACAGACAAGTCTCAGCGCCATGTGGTGCGCATCCACTATCAACTCGTCGTAGGCGTCTCGATAGTTCTCTGTCCGTCCGTTACCGCCAGGATGTGCACCTCAAGGCGCTGAGAAAAAGAAGAGTGGCTCCGTTGACACTCCTTTGAAGTGGAAAGCGAGGGAGTGAGAAGGGAGCCACAGGCAAACACCCACCAAAGGAGGTGGACGCATGAATCATACCAAAAGCGCCTGGGCCAATCCGCTCAGCGAATTCCAGCAGACGATGGATGCCGCGGCGGAGAAGTTACGCAACCAGCTCGAAGACCTCGAACCGTACTGCGGATCGCAGGCGCTCAAGTTCGCCGTCAGGGCGGGTCTGCAACCGCAGATGGCCTACACGGTCTCCGAGACGTCCAAATATACGGGGGTCTCGGCAAGCACCCTTTATGCGGAGAACAAGGCTGGTCGACTGCCATTCAAGACGGTCGGCAGCAGGAATGCGCTCATAAGAGTGGTCGATGTCGACAAGTGGATGGAGGGACGCTCCGATGGCCGTTAAGATTTTCGATTTCCTGTCCGACCGCTGGATGCGGCTCAACCCGAAGCTGCGCAACGCCATCGTCTCGACCGTCCTCATCGCGGGGCTAATCTTCGCGGGATGGCTCGAGGGCACCGCTCCGAGCGGCATGTACTACTAGGAGGTGCCGATGGTCGGCTTCTTTGGATGGACCGCCGAGCGCGGTCGTGACGGCAGCTGGTTCGCGACCAAGTTTGTCGAGAAGGGCCCAACGAGGGGCAGCGCGACCGGAATCGTCCGCTCGCGCCACCTATTGGTCAACGTCAGCAAATCTGCGGACAAGAATGCTGCGATGCGTGAGATCAAGCGTCTCTACGTAATCGGAGCGCTGCAATGACGGAACCGACCGAAAAACATGGAGAAAATGTGGAATCGGGGGTAGTTGTCCCTCGAAAAAGGGACAACTCATATTTCTGGCGCTCTGACGAGGACAGATACATCAGGACGCACAGGATGGACGGCTTTCTGCTGCTGTCGGAGATGATGACGGGCCGCGGATGGCCGAGGTCTCCCGAAGCCATCAAGAAGCACGCCAAGAGGGTGCTCGGTATCAGCCTAAGCAAATACCCCGAATCGGGGATGCACCGCTGCATCTCGTGCGGGAAGTGGGACGTGCGTCCCAACTCCCATGCCGGACGGATGGGGCTCTGCCCAGCCTGCTGGAGACGAAGGCAGGCGGAAGCCATCCGCGAGGGCATGGACGAGAAGAAGGCCGAGGCCGAGTACCAAAGGGAAAAGAAGCGCAGGCGCGATACAAGAAAGCGCCTGCAAAGAGAGAAGGAAAGAAATAATGGAAGAGACTGTGGAGCAGGCTCAGGCGAAGCCCGAGCCCGTGAAGATCTCGGCGCTTGAGCTCGAGAACGTCAAGCGAATCAGGGCCGTTGCGCTGCGCCCGACCGAGAACGGGCTTACCGTCATCGGCGGTCGCAACGGACAGGGCAAGACAAGCGTGGTCGACGCGATCTCTTGGGCGCTCGGCGGCAAGCGCAAGCAGCCGTCCAAGCCCAACCGCGAGGGCAGCGCGACACCCGCGAAACTGCACGTGGAGCTGAGCAACGGTCTTGTGGTCGAGCGCTCGGGCAAGAACGCATCGCTCACCGTGACCGACCCATCCGGCAAGAAGGCCGGCCAAAAGCTTCTTAACAGCTTCATCGAGGAGCTCGCAATCGACCTGCCGAAGTTCATGGTCATGACCGACAACGAGAAGGCTCAGGAGCTTCTGCGAATCATCGGCATCGGCGGCGAGTTGGACGAGCTGGACAAGAAGCTGAGCGATCTGAAGGCCGAGCGCCTAGACATCGGTCAGCGCAAGCGCGCCAAGGACAAAATCGCCGAGGAGATGCCGTTCTTCCCCGATGCCCCCGACCACCGCGTATCGCCTGCCGAGCTTATCGAGCAGCAGCAGGCGATTCTCGCCAAGAACGGCGAGAACCAGCGCAAGCGCGAGAAGGTCAGCATCATCAAGCAGCAGCGCGACAACCTGAACATGCTGTGCGACAGCCTCAACAGCCAGATCATGTCGCTCAACGAGGAGCTGAAGCGCAAGACCGAAGAGCTGGCGAAGCTCACGGATGACTACCAGACAGCGCTCAAGGACGCAGCCGACCTCGAGGACGAGAAGACCGATGAGATCGAGCAGAGCATCGCCAACATCGACGCGCTCAACCAGAAGGTCGAGGCGAACGAGCGCCGCAAGCAGGCGCTCAAGGACGCCGAGTCGCTCGGCGACGACTACCAGAGTTGCAACAGCGAGGTCAAGGCCGTCGAGGACCAGCGCAAGAAGCTGCTCGAGACCGCCAAGATGCCGCTGGACGGCCTGACGGTCGAGGACGGCAAGCTGGTGTACAACGGCGCTGTCTGGTCGGATATGAGTGGAGCCGAGCAGCTGCGCGTGGCGACGGCGGTCGTGCGCTCACTCAAGCCCGAGTGCGGTTTCGTTCTGGTCGACAAGCTGGAGCA
>ERZ1034992.974-NODE-974-length-13980-cov-281.173860_pt1 | contig 13980 bp, 11 predicted proteins | sample MGYA00520695_ERZ1034992 | MGnify/ENA primary metagenome ERZ1034992 (study PRJEB33766, sample SAMN09781778) | gut metagenome | biome: gut microbiome | host: Homo sapiens | place: Madagascar | study: EMG produced TPA metagenomics assembly of the PRJNA485056 data...
GATAAATATTCAGAGTGGACTTAATGGTGTTTACACAGTTTATCGTTCACTCTCGGTAAATACGAAGTCTGCAAAGATTTGCTCTTTATCTTCTACTGAACCTAAAGAATAATTCTTGATATTATTCCAAATCAAGTAATTGTTAAGATAATTAGTTGCCACTCCTCTAAAGTTATAGATGATAAACATCTTTAGTATGGAGTGGTAACTGTTGATTTTAGCTATGTTAAAGGTTCCTTTAGAGCCTTTACCTGACTTAATTTGAACTAACTGTAAGTTATGTTCACTGGCAATCTTATTGTAAGCTGAATTTCTGTCTGTAACCAGAACAGAGTTCTCAACTATTGACCTAGAGAAAACTTTTCTTAAGTCTTTAACTGTAGGTTTACCTAAATTGGTAATTACAGATTTTGAAAGACCGTTAAGATTGATTGCACAGGGTACACATACCTGCTCTGATGAAATACCACGAGTATGAGTGCACTTTCCTCAATGATGACTTTCTCTAGGTAAATTAAAATTTGATTTTTTATGATTTCCTTTGAAGCTTAAAGCAAAGAAGGTTTCATCAGCTTCGACAACGCCATCCAGTTTTACTTCATCGTGCATTGCTTGCAGAGAATCTAAAATCTTATGTCTCCATTTAAAAGCTGTATCTGCATTGATACCACATTCCTTAGCACTCTTTCTGATACTCATTCCCTGCATCATGCAGTTAATGTATTTTCTCCATACTTTCTCTGAATAAGGTGATTTATAGAGAATGGTATTAGTTTTGGCTGTGAAGGTTTTATTGCAGTCTTTACATAAATATCTTTGGTCACCTTTATCAGATTTTCCAAATTTAACTATATGCTGAGATTTGCAATAGGCACAGTTGCAAGTAGTTCTAGACTTAGATTGAGTTGTAGGATTTTCACCTTTTACCTTTCTTAAAAAGGCTTTCTTTTCGGATTCTGAAAGGTTATTGAAGATTTGAAATAATATATTAAGCTCTGTCATATCATCACCATAATTATTTCTATTAACTGCTTAAATTATAGAATAAAAATGATGTTTTATCAACTGGCTGTACGAACAGAGCTTTCTTAAAAAGCTCAATTCCATCTCCGTCAATGTGACCAATCTTAATGAGATCGTCGCTATAGCTAAAGGTCTTACAAAATATATCGACATTCTGCCATGGCTCATAAATAGTGATGTCACCAGGAACTGGTGCTATGCCATTCTTTTTCTCATTAAGATTTAAAGATGGCTTTGGATAAAAGATCTTCTCTGTAGTGTTATTAAAATCCTCAAGGTTGATTTCAAGAGGCAGACGGGACACAAGATCACGTGATGCCGAGTTATCAATTAAGGTAGCACTTACAGTGTTGCCATCAACAGTGATGTTGATCTTTGAAGATTCATTCTTATTTGTACCAATATCATTCTCTCTTAAAGATACTAAAGAGCTTTGATCTGCTGTTTGTATGTCTTTGGCAAGACTGATGAACTAAGGCATAAAGCAGTGATGAGACTAAAAGTTACTGCTAACTTCTTCATAGGCGTATTGGTGGCGATAAGTTTTTGTCAAAACATAAGTGTCAGGTTCAGTTGTCTTATCTTTGTGAGCAAGATAAGCTTTTATCCTATGTTTATGATCGTGCAAATGTGCTTTCAAAAAATGTCAATTTTTGGCAAATGAATGCCTGAGTGTGTCAGAGTGTAAAAATCTTTTAACTGCAGAATTTTAAAAGAGGGCAAAGAAGATAAGACTGATACAAAATAAAAGGTCCTGTTAAGTAGCCTTAACAGGACAAGACTACTTTAAAAACTAAATTCTGGTCTTAGCGTACATAGCAGCACCGATGATACCTGCTAGGTTTAAGGTCTTAGCAGGAACAACCTTAGTGCTTAAGGTTAACTTTGAAGCATATTTTTCAAACTTCTTAGAAACACCACCACCTAAAACAATGAAGTCAGGCTGAGTTAAGAAAGCAATGTACTCTAGGAACTTATTTAATCTTTCGCCCCACTCTTTAAACCCAAGATCTTCTTTTTCACGTACAGAGTCAGCGCAATAGTGCTCAGCAATATCGCCTTTGAATTTGATGTGGCCAAATTCTGTATTAGGGTACATCTGACCATTTATAAAGAGGGCTGAACCAATACCAGTACCGATAGTTAAGAAGAGAACTGGTCCTTTATAATCTTTTACCGCACCAAAGGTAAGTTCTGCTAAACCTGCTACATCAGCATCATTTGCAACATAAACCTGTTGGCCTACAACAGAGGTAAACAGTTCTTCAACTTTTACATTGATCCATGATTTATCAATATTCGCTGCTGTGAGAACTTCGCCATCAATAACACGAGCAGGGAAGCCACAACCGATTGGTCCTTTAAAGCCGATTTGGTCAACTAACTGCTTTAAAGTTTCTGCAACAGCTTTTGGGGTTGCTGGCTGTGGAGTTGGAATTCTGATTCTTTCAGTCTTAAGTTCACCAGTTAGAGTATCAACAACTGCTCCTTTAATACCACTACCGCCAATATCAACACCAAGGATGTCCATAGTAAACCACCTATTTTTAGTTTAATTTTTTATAAGTTTGATTGCTTATAAATGATTGTTTTGATTTTGTAAATTTTATGTTTTGAGTATAGGCAAAAGTTTTAAGTCTTATCTACCTAATTTTTGTTAAATTTTGAAAAATATAGGTTATGGCACAAAATAAGCGCTATTTTTTACTTTTTGTCCCTATTTTTATCAATGGTTAAATATACTATTAACAAGAATTAGAGACAGGTTATACAGTTGAAGAAATTTGTATAAAAGCGAAAATTATACTGGTGAAGCTGATTGTTTTAAGTGAATAAAATATATTAAAAATCAATTTTAATGTATTTATATACAAAAAAATGAATTTATTTAGTAAATTAAAAGTCGTAATAAATTACAAGTTGTTGCCAGCTTTAAACTAAAAAAAACACCTAAAAACTCATCAATTAAGTCTAGTTTTCTGCAGAGATATGTCTTAGTGACTTATCCGACCTACCTCCAAAAAAGATATTTACACAATAAAAATACTAAAACACACAAGGTATACCTATGAATATCATTCCATTAAGTTCACCTGAAATTGATTATTGAGGAAGAATAGATGACAGAGAACCTCTACATCCACAATTTATCTTTCCAGCTACTTATCTAAAGTTCCGCTTTATTGGAAGTTTTGCCTCTTTAAAGATTAAAAATCAGCATCTAGACTGGAACAACTGGCATAACTTGTAGATGCCAGAGTTGATGGTGTACAAAAGTGTTATCTGTTAAATGATGATGAAAAGAGTACTGTCATTACCTTATTAGACAGTGAAGATACAGACAAAGAGCATGAGATTCTGTTATTCAAGCGCATGGACTGTCATGAGATCACACTTGAAGAGTTAGTTCTCTCAGATAATGCCAAGCCCATTCCCTATGAGAAAAAGCCATGTCTTAAGATGTAAGTTTATGGTGACTCAGTATCAGCAGGTGAGGTCAGTGAAGCTGATGCAATTAGTGATGAGTTAGCTTTCTTTATAAGTACTTTGCATATTGATGTAACCAAAGAAGTTTAATCAAAGACAACATTCATACAGCGTTATCTTTAAACTCATCATAAAGATCATCAAATTTGACTTTTTTGAGATAATTTTGATGATCTTTTATCTAACACCATTGTGAAAACTGTTTTTATATCAGCCTATTGTCTATAATTAACTCATCTATGAGACAACACTAAAAAGGAAAGAGCATGTCTGAAATTTACTGTATCAGTTATTCTGATTTTGGATATCTTCTTACAGAAAAAGACTGGTCAATTAAAATTCAAAAATTAAAAGACTATGACTTTGAAGTTTACGAGGATCTGTTAACTGCAGATGACATTACTCTCAAACGTCGCTTTTTAGGCAGTGTGCCTGACCTTTTTGAAAACAGTTCCGATTTTAAGTCTGAGCCTGAACTTCCATACGATGTTGAAAGATTTCTCATGACCTACCACGGGGTAGAGGTTATGGTTCTAGGTTCTTATGACTTTGACAGATTGTTTAAAGATAAAGAAAAAGACAGTTTTGGCTTTGTTAAGGTAGACAAAGAGCTTGTTACCTGCAATCAATACTCATTAGAGGATCTAGCAGAGGATGTGGTTCTATTAGCCTCAAACGGTATGGATTTGAACAGTACAGAGCATCTTTCCAAATTTTAAAAGGTAACTTAAAAAAGCACCCAAGAAGTAGAGAACAGAGTTTATAAGCAGTTAAAAGCAGTCTTAACTAGACTGACTTTAGAACAGAATAAAATAGCAGTGATGGAGTATATATGGATCAGCTCCCATTAGAAGTTTATAGCAGTGATGAGGTTAAATTCATCGAAGCAGAGCATGCTAAAGAGCATAACGGCCACTGTTTTGATTTGATGCAGCAGGCAGGTAAAGCTGTTTTTGACTTTATTGTCAGAGAATGTGCTCAAGCTAAAGATGTGTGGATCTTTTGCGGTAAGGGCAATAATGGTGGCGATGGCTATATTGTTGCAAACTTGCTCTTAGAAAACTCCATTAATCATAGAGTCTTTGCAACTGGTGTTCCTCATGAGGGCACTGAGGCTAGCATTGCCTATGAGTACTATGTAAGACAGGGCGGTATTGTTGAATATGAACTGCCAAATCATGGGCAGCTTCCAGATGACGGTGTCATCGCTTACAGCGCACCTGATGTCATTGTCGATGCTCTTTTAGGTACTGGTACAAACTCTTCACCTAAAGGCGACATGGCAAAATGGATTGCCTATATCAATCAGTTAAATACATACGTAGTAAGTATTGATATTCCATCAGGTGTAATTGCAGATACTGGTAGTGTCCCTGGCATGTGCGTAAGTGCAGATGCTACTGTTTGTATGCTGGCTCTAAAGCCTGGCTTATTAACATCTGATGCTGTCGACTTTGTAGGAAAACTTGAATTTGCTCCATTAGGTGTTCAATCTTACTGTTATTATGATGTTTTTGATTATTCAAAGACTACCTATCCTGTACCAATCATGAGAATGTCTTATAAAGACATTAAGCCTCAACTGCCAGTGCGTTTACCATCCTTTAATAAAGGCGATAATGGAAAAGTTTTAATTATCGCAGGTGCATCAGGTTTTGGAGGTGCTGCTATCTTGTGTGGTACCGGTGCCTTAAGATCAGGGGCAGGCTTAGTTAAAGTAGCACTTGAAAAGGATAACTATCAGGCTCTGTTAAGTGTAAGACCTGAACTGATGACTGTGGATTTAAATTCAGCTGAAGCTTTGCAAAAGGCAATCGATTGGGCTGATGTGATTGCAGTAGGTCCTGGTCTTGGAGTAAATGAGAGAACTCAAAGAATATTAGATACCCTAGATGATGTCATCGACAAATACGTAGTCTATGATGCTGATGCATTAAATGTCTTATCTAAATATGAGGATAAGTTCTATAACGAGAATCGTGTGATTACACCCCATCCTGGCGAGGCAGCTAGACTCTTAGGTTGCACAGTTGAAGCTATCAATGCCGATAGGTTAGGCAGTTGCTATAAACTCTGGCAAAAGTTCGGCGGTGTAGTGCTTTTAAAGGGGGCTGGTACTATTGTTTGTGATGGCAACAGACTGTCTATCATCAATGAAGGCTCACCAGCTCTTGCAACCGGAGGCTCTGGTGATCTTTTAACCGGCATCATAGCCTCTTTAATCGCTCAGGGCTTAGGTCTTGAGATGGGCGTGATAGTAGGCGCCTGTATCCATGCAAGAGCAGGTGCTATTTGCGGTCAAAAAGAAGGTGTAATTGGTACACTGCCACTTGATGTAAGCAAATATGTAAGAGAACTTGTAAACGGCAGAGACTAGATTTTTAAGTTTACAAACTCTAATCAAAAGTGCTAATCGGAAAAGCTAATAGAAAAGAATAAAAAATATGGCAGAAATTAAATTTAAGATAAATGGTGAACAGGAGACTGTAAAACTAGGTGCTCTGATGTCATCTGTTTGCATTCCTCTATGCAAAAAATTAAAAAAGAGTGTGCTTATAAATCTTGAAGGAGATTTAGGTGCAGGTAAAACCACTTTCTCACGTGGTTTTATTGAAGCTTGTGGCTATAAGGATATCGTCCGCTCTCCTACCTATACTCTAGTTGAGCCTTATGACTTTGATGACTTTAGTGTTTACCACTTTGATCTTTACAGACTTTTAGATCCTGAAGAACTTGAATATATGGGCATTCGTGACTATTTTGAGAAGACCTCAGTATGTCTTATTGAATGGCCTGATAAAGCACAGGGCGTTTTACCTGAAGCGGATATCACAATTGAGCTTAGTTATTCAGTTGATTCAAGGGATGTTGTGATAAAATCAGTTCTTATAGAACCAGAAGATCTTAATAAAATAAGCTCAAATTTCAGATAACGTGAAACACCTTTTGAATAACTTCTGTAAATTGATCCAGAGTAAATCAATTCAAAAAATCAGAACAATTTGCAGACAGTTCTTATTATTTTTTGCAGTAGCTCTAGTGGTATGTTGCACTTTTACCGAAGTGGCTTCGGCATCTGCTATTAAGTCCGTACGCTCATTTCATAATGCTCAGAAAACCAGAGTAGTACTTGATCTTGATTCAAAACCTAATTATGCAACTTCATTAAGTCAAAACAGAGCTGTATTCTCGATTAGAGTTCGCAATTTATCAAAAGCAGCTCTTTCTCCCTCAAATGTACCACTGTCCTCTCAGAGCTGTGTGAGGGGCGTTCAAAGACGCATTGAGAAAAATGATGTCAGATATCTGTTCTCTTTAAATAGATGTGCTGTACCTAAGATTTTTGTCTTAGCTCCAAAAGGTGGTAACAATGACTATAGACTGGTAATTGATTTTGAAAATAGCTCAGAAGCTACTTTCTCTGCAAATGCAACTGTAAAAAATACTGTAACCAAGACTGCTTCAAATGGCACTGTAATTAAAGATACAGTCGTCTCAACAAGTAAAACCGTAAATGGCAAATTAGATACTACCGTTCCTCTGTCTACTTATGAAAGAGATCTCTTTATTAAGTATACAACAGTCTCAAAAGACGGTTTTCGCTCAATGTCTACTGCTAATGCTGCTAAATATCAGCAGGAGCTTGCTAAGTTAAGAAGTGACTACAAGAAAGCTCAAGCACAAAAGACATCTGAACAGGGGCGTGTAAAGACTACTATCACCAAAAATACCAAGACTAATACTAAAACCAAAATTCAATCTCATGATGTTGAGGAGTTAGTGTCTGACGCTTCAGCGCCTCCTGTACCAGTACAGGCAACACCAGTGTCTCGTCCATTCATTATCGCAATTGATGCAGGCCATGGCGGTAAAGATCCTGGTGCTATTGGTAAACGTGGTGTAAGAGAGAAGAATGTAACTTTAGCTATTTCAAAAGCACTTTATAGCTACATCAACTCTAATAAACAATTTAGAGGAACTCTTACAAGATCACGTGATGTTTTTGTTGATCTAGATAGGCGTTCTGAAATTGCAAGATTAAGAAAAGCTGATCTTTTAATCTCAATTCATGCTGATTCTGTAGCCTCTGGCAGTTCAACAGCTCGTGGCGCAAGTGTGCTCGTGTTATCAGAGAACAGAGCAGTACGTGAAAACGGTAAAATTCTGCGTAACAACAAGCAAAAGAAACTCATAGGCGGCGCAGGCGAGGTGATGGATCAGAGTGTTGGTAATCCATATTTGGCAACTGCAATCCTTGATATGTCATCTACAAACTCCCGTTCAGAGGGTAACCTTTTAGCTCAGGAAATCTTACATCAGTTGTCAGCCTTTACCCATGTAAGAAAAAGTCAGCCTATTAAGGCTTCTTTAGCCGTATTAAAAGCACCTGATATCCCATCTCTCTTAATTGAGACTGGCTACCTTTCAAACCGTTATGAAGAAATTCAGTTAAATCAGCCTAATTACCAAAAGCAAATCGCTTACAGAATTTATTTAGGTATTAAGTCATATTACGAGAAGTATCCTGCTCAGAAATTAAGATCACGCCAGGAGTCTTATGCAAGAACTAAGAACATGACTAAAAACGGTGGTACTGCCAAAAGTGTTACTGTTAAAAAAGGCGAGTCTTTAGGTCTTATTGCTAAACGATATGGCACCACTATAGCTCAATTAAAGAAATTAAATTCCTTAAAGAGCGATACTGTTCATGTAGGTCAGGTTCTATATCTGCCATAGGAAATATATGTCTACAATTCGACGTCTGTCAAAGCAACTAGCAAGTCAAATTGCAGCAGGTGAGGTTGTAGAAAGACCTGCATCTGTGGTCAAAGAGCTTTTAGAAAATGCTGTTGATGCTCATGGAACTCATATCCTCTGTGAGATTAAAGATGCAGGTAAGCTTTTAATCAGAGTAAGAGATAATGGTGCTGGTATTGTAAAAGACGAGTTGCCGTTAGCTCTAGCACCTCATGCTACTTCCAAAATCTATTCATCAGATGATTTAAATTCCATCACTACCTTAGGCTTTAGAGGAGAGGCTTTAGCATCTATTGCCTCTGTCTCAAAATTAACTTTAACCTCCAAAACTAAAGATGAGGATAATGCCTATTGTGTTAAAGTAGAAGGTCCTGAACAGGAACCTTTGATTGCGCCTGCAGCTCACCCAGATGGTACTACCGTTGATGTCTGTGAATTATTTTTTAATACTCCAGCACGTCGTCGCTTTTTAAAGTCAGATAGAACTGAATTTTTAAGAATTAAAGATACCTTTATAAGAATTGCACTTGCTCATCCTGATACTGGTTTTGAGTTAGTAAATGAAGGCAAGACTGTCTTTAAAGTTTCAAAGTCGTCCTTAAATGAAGGTATTGATTTAAAGAGAACAGCCATTCTTTTAGGCAGTGATTTCTCTCAAGAGGGGATTAAAGTCCTTTGTGAAGATCCAAATCTTAAGATGGAAGGAATGCTCTTACCACCACCTAGTGTAGAGCAGAGCGTTTCAGAGCAGGTATATCTGTTTTTAAACGGCAGGCCTATTGCTGATAAAGTTGTAACTCATGCGCTAAAAGAAGCTTTTTTTGAAGTATTAGGCAGAACCCTGCCCATAAGATGTGTACTTTATCTTGAGGTAAAGCCTGATGAGGTGGATGTTAATGTGCATCCTCGTAAAGATGAAGTGCGTTTCCATGAACCTTCTTTAATCCATGATTTAATTACAGATGCGTTAGTTTTAGCCTTGAGAAAAGCTAATATTGGTCCACACAGTGTCGGTCAGTCTGAGCTTGATTTTGCTACTGACAAAGCTCCAATCGTAGGTTATGTTAATGCAAACAAAACAGAGTCTCCTCATGCAGCCTCTTTTGATATTAACAATGAAGCTCTGCCAGCATTCCCTACAGGTGTAAGCTCATTTTTCAATGGAGCATCTGTTAATGCTCCTAAAGGCTCTGGCTCTCTAAGTTCTTCATCAGGATCTTTAGGTGGATCTGTATCTTCAAATCGAGTAAGCGCTGGTAATTACCATTCAACCTTTTCAAATCAGGATGCGCTACAGCGCAACATCAATGTTTATAAATCAGCAGTGAATGCTTCAAATGTTGGTGTCAATGCTAATGTAAATCTTAATGAGCCTGGAATTGAGCAAAGGGTGTATTCTAATCCTATAGGAAGTGCTGTAAGTGGAGTCGCACCTACCGCTTTTGTAAATGCTCCTAACTCTAATCTAGAAAATGGTTTTGTGCCAAATGGAAGCGAAAATACAGAAAACAATATTGCCTCAAATCTACTTCCTAATGGCATCCTGTTTTTAGATTTGACTGACAGAAATGTAGCTTTAATTAAACTTTCAAAGAAGTACTACTTAATCTCTTTGAAAAAGTTAAAGTCTATAAAAGTAGCTTTAGAGTATCAAAATTCGGTTAAGAATGCCTCAGTCTTGAAACAAAGACTCTTAATGCCATTTTCTTTTACTGTCGAGCCTTCTTTGGCAAAATCCTTAAAATACTGCACTATTGCTTTAGGCAGACTTGGTTTTGGTGTCAAAATCTTTAGAAACAGAATTGAATTAACGGAGATCCCCGCCTTATTAAAAGGCATTGATTTAGCAAGTGTAAGCAAAAAGATCTTTTTAATTGTCTGCGCTGAATTTAGAACCATTGAAGAAGGTAACTGTCCTCAAAAACTGTCTTCAATTGTGGGATATGAAAGTCCTAAATCATCGGAGATTTTAGAGAATGAGGCTAAAGGATTACTTTCAATCTTAGATAAAGATAATCCTTTAAAAGATCTTGAAGGTTCTTATTTAGAATTGAATTTAAAAAAATTAAGTGAAAAGCTTGGAGCTGAACTTGAAGAATAAAGCAGTTGTAATATTAGGTCCTACCGCCTCTGGTAAGAGTGCTCTATCTTTAAAAATTGCTAAAAAGGTCAAAGTTGAGATCATAAGTTTAGACTCAGCTTTAATCTACAAAGATATGGATATTGGAACAGCTAAACCAACAAGAGAAGAGTTAGCATCAGTGCCTCATCATTTAATTGATATTTGTGATCCTAAAGACAGCTACAGTGCAGCTTCCTTTAGAGAAGACTGTATAAGACTTGTAGATGAGATCACTAATCGAGGTGCTATTCCAGTAATTTGCGGTGGCACCATGATGTACTACAAAGCTCTAGTCGATGGCTTGTCTCCTCTCCCTGTAACCGAGCCTAAGATAAGAGAAAAGATAGCACTTGAGGCTTCAGAGCGTGGCTGGCCTGCCATGCACGAGAAATTAAAGAATGTGGATCCTGTCTCTTATCAAAAATTAAATCCAAACGATAAGCAGCGAGTTTCAAGAGCCTTAGAAGTTTATTACATGACAGGGCGTGCTATGAGCTCATTTTTTGTTGAACATCAGGACAAGTGTCCTTTTGACAGATTAGAGTACATCCTCTTGCCCGAAACTGATGACAGAACTGAGTTACGAAAACTTATCAGAGCGCGCTTTTTAAAGATGGTCGATGATGGTCTTATTGATGAGGTTGCCTGTTTAAAGGAAAGAGGAGATCTTAACTTAAACATGCCATCCATGCGATGCGTAGGTTACAGACAGGTTTGGGAATATATTGATAAGGTATACGACTTTGATACCATGATTGAGAAGTGTGTAATCGCTACAGCACAGCTTGCCAAACATCAGATGACCTGGCTTCGAGGCTCATTATCAAAAGATGACAGCGCTTTAGTAAAGGAAAGGCTGCTTATTGGCGATAAGAATAATGAGAACATTGTTTTAGACGGCATTAAGAAATATTTTGAGACAAAATAATGAAAAGGCTATTTCACACTCTGTTTATAACCTTACTTTTCACCTTTGCAGTAAATTGCTCATATGCTAATTCAGAACCTTTAGTGATCACTGATATAGGTGCTATTGAAGGTGTCAGTGAACATGGAGTAGAGCACTTTTATGGTATTCCTTATGCTAAAGCTCCAGTGCATGACCTGCGTTTTGCGCCAACAGTTGCAGCTGATCCTTTTGCTGATACTTTCAAGGCTGATTCATTCTGCCCTGTAGTGCCTCAGTCTAGCTTTATTGTTAAACGTAAAGGCTTTAGAACAGGTGATAACTCTTTATGTCTTAATATTTATCGCCCTAAAAATGCTAAAAAAGGCGATAAGTTACCGGTATTTGTGTGGATACACGGTGGCGCTTATATGATGGGGGCTTCAAATAATCCCTATTATGATGGTACTGCCTTTGCTAAGGAGGGTGTGATCTTAGTAAGCATTAATTACAGATTACATGCTTTAGGCTTTTATTCTTCAAAATACACCTACAAAAAGTACGGTACCACTGGTAACTGGGGCCACCTTGATATGATTGAAGCTTTAAAGTGGGTAAGAAATCATATTGAGTCTTTTGGCGGTGATCCTGACAAAGTCACTATAGGTGGTGAGTCAGCTGGTAGCATGGCAGTGTCATCTTTAGTTTTAAGTCCTTTAGCAAAAGGTCTGTTTAAAAGAGCTGTCTTAGAGAGTGGCACTATCTTAAGTTATCCCTTTGTAAGTTTATATAAAAGCGAGAACAGTAAGTCTGCTTTTACTAATAGTGCTGCTATTGCTACTTTATTCGGGGCAGATGATTCTGAGTCCGGTCTTGAGGCACTAAGAACTATTGATCCTCTGCTCTTATCCTATAACTGCGGTTATGACTTTGATATGGTCAAAAACACCTTCTCTTTCTTTAAGCCTTACTTTGATGGCGTAGTTCTGCCACAAGATCCTTATAAAGAACTGCAGCAGAAAAAGAAGGTAGAGGTGTCTAATCCTAAAGATAACATAGAAATTTTAATTGGCTACAATACCGATGAAGGCTCACTTTTTACAGATAACCTAAATGTCTTAGAGTTAAAAGCTGCCATAAAAAACACCTTTGGTGAGAGTAAAGTCCAGAGTATAGCTGCTCTATATCTAAAGGATAAAGAGCCTACAGATTCTGCTTTTAAAGAAGCAAGTAGCTATAACGCTGACATCATGTTCAATCTTGGTATGAAGATTTTTGCTGATGCTATGAGCAAAAATCATAAGGTTTATATGTATCACTTTGACTATGCTCCTTTTGAATATAAGAAGTCTCATAAAGGAGTTAGCCATTCAAGTGAGATTGCTTATGTCTTTTCAACCTTGCCAGAAGGTGCGCAAAAAGATATGAAAAAAGTAAGCGACAACATGCACCAAAGATTTGTTAACTTTATTAAGACAGGTGATCCTAATTTTAATGGTAAGTCCATGACTCCAATCAGATGGCCTTTATATAATGAAAGATCACCTAAGGTTTATAAGATAGATAAATTGCCTTATGTAGAGAACTTTAAGTTAAAGGACAGATTAGATAAGTTAGAAGAGCTTTTATATTCAGACTATGATAATGAATAGGGGATGATTTAGCTTTTAAGGATCTTGTCTTCAATTAAACTTTTCTTAAATGCCAGCAAGATTTTCCTTACTGGCAGTGAAACTTTTACAAGGCTGTATTACTTCAAGAGTTTTCTTACACCACCCTGACCATTTACAGCGTTCATCAGGTTTACCTTTTCACCCTGCTCACAACCGTCATTATAAGCATCAGCATGAATGCGACGAGTTCTAGTCATATGAATTTTAAGATCCTGATGATTTCCTGACTTGAATTTCTCAATAGCTTCTTTGGTTTCATCGTCTTGAACAAATTCAGCTACTTTTCCATAAATGGCTTTGAAATAGCCAAACATGAAACTCTCAGGCAGTTCTCGTTTTAGTTTATTAAAAACGTAATTAAATTGAGGATCTAAAATACAGAGCGAATCAACAATTGCTTTAAACCCTTTAAATCCATAAGGATCGTTAAAACAAAAATCCTTACTCTTTTCAAAGTGATCAAAACTTTCTTTTGTTCGTTTGTTTTGACACAATCCTTCTCTAAGATTAGGAGATCCCAAGATATAGTCTACAATATGACAATAGATCTTCTCGCTATAGAGTTTTTTAGCTGCCATCACTGAGCGCGTTAGGATCACAAAAATATATTCACAAGACTCTAGGCTGTCTTTAGGTCCAATCATATTAACTTTATTTACAGTACCGTACTGATTGGTATGGTAGATAAATTCAACACCTAAGACCTTTGTTAAAATATGGCCTATTTGTGAAATATGTTTGATGTTTTTCATGCCCCTTACAGTTTCAATCACACGTTCTGAAATAACTGAATCCTCAAGTTCACTCATTTCAATGTGGTACTGTTGCATGAGCTTTTGAGCTCTGGACAGGGCAATGGCAGCTTCATTAGGATTAGAACTATCTGATAGAGCTAATAGTTTTTTAATCCTGGTAATTAGTTCTTCTTTTGTCATATTCTTATTTTTATCTTTTTTTACTTTAGTTTTTTACAAGTTATAAAACAGTTTTTACCAAAAAAAGCTATGCCCACGGCATTAACAGAAGTTATG
>ERZ1034992.976-NODE-976-length-13956-cov-10.097547_pt1 | contig 13956 bp, 11 predicted proteins | sample MGYA00520695_ERZ1034992 | MGnify/ENA primary metagenome ERZ1034992 (study PRJEB33766, sample SAMN09781778) | gut metagenome | biome: gut microbiome | host: Homo sapiens | place: Madagascar | study: EMG produced TPA metagenomics assembly of the PRJNA485056 data...
CCTGAGGTCCCTGAGCACCAGTTTCACCTTTTTCACCCGGATCACCTTTAGGTCCCTGAGGTCCAATAGCACCAGCAGCACCAGTTTCACCTTTTTCACCAGGATCTCCTTTAGGTCCTACTTCACCCTGAGGTCCCTGGATACCTTGGATACCCTGTTCACCCTGAGGTCCCTGGATACCCTGAACACCAGAAAGATCAACTACGAATGTATATGCATCTGCACCTTTCACATACATTTTACCATTGTCTTCGCTATTTGTATCCTCTGCGGCGATAACAACAAATGCTCCTTCGGCAACTCCATCGGTTGCAAATCCACTATTCATTGCTTCTACAGTTGCAAATGTTTTTGCAATTGTGAATGAATCACCTTTGTCACCTTTAGGCCCCTGAGGTCCTTGTTCACCTGCAGCACCAGTTTCACCTTTTTCTCCAGGATCACCTTTAGGTCCTTGTGGTCCAACAGCACCATCTTTACCGGCAGGTCCCTGAGGTCCTTTTTCTCCAGGATCACCTTTAGGTCCTGCTTCACCAGCAGGTCCCTGGATACCTTGGATACCCTGTTCACCCTGTTCTCCTTTAGGTCCTACTTCACCCTGAGGTCCCTGAGGTCCAACAGCGCCATCTTTACCAGCAGGTCCTACAGCACCGTCTTTACCAGCGGCACCAGTTTCACCTTTTTCACCTTGGGTTCCCTGAATACCCTGGATACCCTGAGGTCCTTGTTCACCTGTAGCTCCCTTAAGAGATGCTAAGAAGTCAGATTCAGATCCAGTATTTCCGGCAGCAATCCAAATCTCATATGCAGATTTACCATTTGCTCCATCTTTACCAGCAGGTCCCTGGATACCTTGCTCACCTTGATCACCCTGAGGTCCCTGAGGTCCTACTTCACCAGCAGCACCAGTTTCACCTTTTTCACCCGGATCACCTTTAGGTCCTACTTCACCCTGAGGTCCCTGGATACCTTGCTCACCTTGAGCACCTTTAGGTCCCTGAACTCCCTGTTCACCCTGAGGTCCCTGAGCACCAGTTTCACCTTTTTCTCCAGGATCACCTTTAGGTCCCTGTGGAACTTTGAAATATAAGTCTTTTCTTCCAACAAGCTCATTGAAGTTGATTTTTACCTCAGCCTCAGATGGATCTGTAACAACTTCTGTCTCTGCTACAGAAAGATCAGCAGAAGCTTTTTTCACAGCATCTTCGAGACGATCGAGTTTTTCTTTAGTAATAACCCCACCATTTTGATAGTTTTCTTCAAACGTAAGATCATTATCATATACTGCATAAGTATTCGGTTTGTAACTATAAGCCATAATAGGTTTCCTCCTTTATTTATTTTCAATAATCGTAAAATGATTATTATTTCAATGTTGCGGAAAATAGCTCCCATAGGCATAAGAAGCCTATGGGAGTTGTTCTATTCCGTTTTAGTTTCAGAATTATTTTCATTTCCATCATTATCAGTTTTTGTTCCAGAAGTATCTGGAGTGGTTTCTCCAGTAGAAGGAGTTTGTTCTTCTGTCCCAGTATCTTCTTTCGTAGAAGGAGTTTCTGTTCCTTCTGGAGTTTCAACTGTTTCTGATTTATCGTTTTTGGAAGCATCTGGAGCAGTTTCTTCAGCAGAACCATTATCAGTTCCTGTTCCAGATGTATTTGTGTTTTCTCCAGTAGAAGGAGTTTGCCCATCAGTACTTCCAGACTCACCTGGAGTTGTTTCTGAAGTATTATCTCCAATATTATCACTTCCAGATTCCGTTGTACCTGTACTCTCTCCGGTAGAAGGAGTTTGTTCAGTGCTTCCAGACTCATCCGGAGCGCCTCCAGGTGTACCAGTGTTTTCATTTCCAGGATTGGATGCGCCTGTATTCTCTCCAGTAGAAGGAGTTTGCTCAGGAGTTCCAGATTCATCTGGAATTGATGGCTGTATCGGTTCTGGTTCAGGAACTGGTTCCGGTTTAACATAAACTTCTCCAGTTTGACCAGGTTTAGCTTTAGAAACGAATTCCCAATTATCAGTATCTTCTTTAGAAGGCGCCGTAACAGCTCCATCTCCGTTTGCAAGGTAAACATTTCCTTCATACAATGTGTATAATCCACAAGGCCATGGGTTGATTTCTGCGTTATAATCATAAATTGGCTCAGATGGATAATTTGGGTAAATGTCCATCTCAAGTGGCTCTCTTACCCAGAGATCTACTACATCACAAAGATTCTCTGTAATAGGTTTGCCTGTTGTCTGGAGACATACATATTCGATACCCATTTCGGTGTAGAATTTTCCTGGCTCGAGTGTAACAAATTTATTGTATTCAATAGGATCTTCATATGTACCCTCGTGGTGTACATCGATACATTTAAACATTCCATTCAAATTTCCTGTCTCATCGAGCTGCAATCCCGTAAGCGCGTCTACAATAAGAGCTTCTGTTGTTTTGTACAGCAGTCCGTTATATACAAATTTTGTATCTTTTTGTACTGAAACCCCATTCAAATCTTCGAATGATGGGTACATTGTCTTGAACAGCAATGCATCTTCATCAGGAAGAGTATTGATGAGTTCCATGATTTTTCTTTCCCGTTTCTCATCATCTGATAATTTTCTGATACATACAGCAACCTCAAGATAGTTACCTTTCTCAGTAACTTCAAATTTAGGTTTAGTACCAATAGTCATATCAGTGTATGATCTGATCAATTTCTTATCATCGTCATCTGTATCGGATACGTTATAATAATCTACTTTTGCAAGGTTAGCTGAAGTTAATGCAGAAGAAAGTTCTGACAGTGAGCTATAGTCAGCAGTTCCAAGGACTACTTCAACTCTGATAGGTGACACTTCGACTTCTCTAACAACATCAAGTTCAGTACCATCTGCTAATGTTAGCATTGTAATCATTTTGGTTCCTCCTTATAAAAATTTATTTAACTGTTTTACGATTTAATTTTGCAGCTAATTGATCAACTTGCTCTTGCGTGATACGATCACGTTCGATAGATTTCTTTATAGCTTCATTAAATAATGTATCAAAGTTAGCCCAATATAAAGCACCATCTTCATTTGCTGCTAATACTTGGCCTGCTTTAGGTACAATTATTTTACCTTTACCGTCTTTAGGAAGGTCAATCTTTTTAGCTAAAGCTGCTCCGACAGCACCAGCATCAGCAGCTGATCCATAATCGGTAAGCTTTTTATCAAGAGTTAAAGGATTTCCATCCGCACCTTTCGGTCCTTGAGGTATAGTAAATACCAATCTAGCATTCTGTTTATCCCCAATATTTTCCACTAACGCTTTAGTTCCAGGAGCACCAGTTCTTACTTCTACAATTTCAATAGTAGCAGCATCTCCTGCAGGTCCTACTGGTCCAGGCTTTCCTCCACCTACTGTTGTTTCTTCCCAACTATCATCAGTGCCAGGAATAGCTGAAGTTTGTTTTTTAGCTTTATAGTATTTGCCTTCGTAGTAAACTATGTCATCAACTTTATAAGTTTTACCCTGAACATAATCTTCTACGTAAACTCCTCCACCAACAAATCTACCTTTTTCTTCCCATCTAATATTCTTATATTTCTGATAGAAAATTCCAGATTTAATGTCAATGGTGATGTCATTCCACTGCCCTACATCAAGGCTAGGAGCGCTACCGGTAGTAGCAATAAATACTTGTTGGTTAGTCGGTTCCCAAGTTTGAGTATCTTCGTTATATTTAAAGAAACTCTTTTCAGCTTTAACAAACGTAACTAATCCATCATATGGATAAACAATATTAAGAAGATCATCATGAGTGGCCACAACTGTTCTTAAATCAACAGGAAGTTTGCACAATACATCAAATCCTGTTAATGACGGTACTCCTTCCTCAATATGATCTAAAGACCCATTTTTGAATCTATATTCAATTTTCTCAACAGCAGCTAACTGAACATAGTATTCTCTTCTGCTTACAAATGCAGAATATCTCACATCTCCGCTTGTAAGTCTATTTGGTTTTACAGGAATCATTGTACTGTATACGAATGACCCTGTAATATTATCTTCATTAGCATCTACAATAGCTTCAAGTTTATTCCAAGAAGTTGGGTATATAATGCAAGGATGATATTTTGTATTATTATATAATACATTGTGCACCGAAATACCACCAAGATTTGATGGTTTAACTAATCTCTTCTCGATCAATGGTGATTTATTTCTAATCAACGTAGAGAAATAATTTCCAGCTTTATCCTCATCAATAAGATCATCATTATCATCTGCAACAATCTGACTCATATCGCAGAATCCAACAAATGCCGGGTATATAAATTCATACGAAATAATAGGAGAATTTGCAACTTTAGTTCCACCTGCTACTACTAACTGAATCTTAGTATCAGCAGTAATTGTGTCTACCTCTCCTTGGTACATATACACAGAACCTGGAGTTACCTTTACAGTACTTTCCAATGTAGTGGTTTGTCCAGTCTGCTGATTATATCTCTTTAACGTAATCACTAATGTATCTGCTGAACCAGCATTAATCTTTGCAGTTAAATAGTGTGGTCTGATAGTTTCATACATCTCATAAATATTCGTATGATCTGTTGTAATTTGATTAGATTTTTCATCTGTAATATACTCAATAGTAGGATCCACATGTGGATACAATATAGCATCAAGCACATCTTTAACAGACTTTTCGTCCGATTCAGCGAAAGATGTTCCTGATGGGATTCCTCTAAAATCTCCTACTGTTTTATTAGAGTTCACATAAGATACTACTGGGGCAGAAGTCAATACGTCAACTTCAGCTAAGACAGCACCAGTATTTGGATCTAATAACTGAACTCTAGCTTTTTCTAATGCCATTTATTTTCACCTCCTCTTAATCTACAATCATTCTTAATCCCATATTCGGACTTACTCTCACAATTCTCGGTAATCCAGTAGATAACTGAGCATCATTTGCATCCACTACTCTTAAGTAGAAATGGCCTTCTGGTCTTGCTTCTGCAGGGATATTTTCCTCACCTTTTTGAATAACATGAATAGTTCCGCCGCCACTGGTAGCAGTACCTCCTCCACCAGTTTCTCCTCCAACGGAAGCATTTATTTGATCTCTAATATAACCTAATAAGGTATCAACAGTAACTCTTAAAGTACCATTGCCATTATCGATAATGACTTCTTCTTTACCATTTAATTTCACTAAAGGTTGCAGTTCATGTATCTGTTTAGTTTCAAAGGTACCTGAAATCTGATCTGCCATATACACTTCCACCTTTCTTTAAGATTTAATATATAGTTCTGCGTTACCAAATTACGGTAAATAAGACGGTATAGGGATTAATCCCTATACCGTTATTCTTATATAGTACGTCTTGGTTTACCATTTGCATCTCCAACCCATGTAACTACTCTACGCGGTTTGTTATTTTCATCACCAATCCAGACTTGACATCTTCTTGGCTTATCATTTTCATCACCCACATGTGCAGTCTTAGCTATACCTGTAAGTGTTAAAGTTTGATTTTGTTGTTCATCATCCCAATCGAGATGATCTCCATGAGTAGTTAATAAGAAATGGATTGGAACTGTATTTCCTGCATTAGGAATAGATCTATACATTTGATCTAATTGATCTTGAGTGGGGGTAAATGTATATACTCCTTTCGGAAGATCATCAAATGTAAATGTAGGGGTTAAATCATTACCCTCAGTCCAAATCTTTAAACGATGATGTTTTTCTGATTCAGCTGTAATGGTAATATCAATAGACAATCCAAATATACATGATCCTATACTTGTTATATGAGATCTATCTAAAGTAGTATCTGTTAAAGTAGGTTGATTAGAATCAAGATAATCATAATCATCCGTAGATACTCCTTTAAATGTTATAGTGTATTCTTTCTTAGGATCCATCCAAGCGCCATCTACACAAGTTTCAAATGTACCTGAAGTATCTCCAGACGTAATTGCAATTGCTGTCCAATCGCAAAGATCCGTAGATGAAGCTACATCGGAAATCTTATAAGATAGTGATTTTAGCGGACGAGTACTCTTCCAATTGATAGTGAAACACTCCAAATCGACTGTATGAGATGGAAATGAAATCTCTGGCGGTTTATATCTCGTCCTGATTGTAAGGGATTTCCAATCAGTGGATCCAATACTATTCTTAACATACACCTCGAGTTTATATGTAGTTCCCGGGTTAAGATCATCTATAGTAACTGGATCTATATGACCAGCATTTACAATAGTACCACCATTAAGTCTGTAATAAACTTTACTATCAGCAGCTGGGTCTCCCCATGTTCCATCCCATGAGAATTGGATCTGCCTCATTTCTGATGAAATAGATTGTTTTTCACCATACGGTTTTTTGTTTATAATATAATTTAATGTAGGCGGCTTACCAATTGTAATTCCAGCTACATTCACAGATCCACTACAATGAGCGTCATGGTAATGATATCCTGGATGCGAATTGGAATCTGGACCACCTGCGTGATTACTATTAACACCAACAATCGACGATAGATCACATACGCATTCCATTTTAATTGTAGATTGTTGCGATGAGACAGGATATTCATAAGTATACCAAGGACTCCATGTTCCTACGCCGCCATCCGTGCCTGTCACCAAACTAATAGTAGTCTTATTATTAGTACTTCCAATCAAATTATTATCACAATATACTTTTAATGTACACGTAAGAGCAGTATAATTCATACGCCACGAACATGCTAGTCTAGCCCTCATCTTAACACTATATGCAGTTTTTCCGGAAACAGCTCCGATCTCATATTCACAATCAACCCAGACTTGAGAAATATTCATTGTAGCACCAGTATTATGATTCCATAACACACAGTGTTTATTATCATTTAATGTTCCACTTGTAGTACCAGCCATCTATCTTCACCTCCTAGAAGTATTGAAGATAGATCACGTTATGTTTAAGAGTCGTAGGAACTTCGGTGCCAATTTGAATTCCTTCGATATTAGCAAGCTTAGCCTCTACAACTTTTAATCTAGCATCCAATGCTTTATTTACATTATCTATCTTTGTATTTAACTCGGATTTAGTATTATCTATCTTTGTGTTTAATTCAGATTTAGTATTGTCAATTTTAGTATTAAGATTCTGGTCTGCTAATCTTAATTCAGCAAATACTTTCTCAACGTACTTTTTGAACTCTGACAAGTTTGCACCAAAGTCATTGTAGATCTTATTAATACGATCTTCCATATTATCCAATCTACCATTGATCTTTGTAATCTCATCATATACATGATCTAAAAGTTCGTTTATTTTCTCTACTGAATAATATACATTACCCAGATTAGAAGTCGCACTGTCTCCGTTAAATGCATTTCTCAGATTCAGTAAAGTAATTTTTCTGGTTAACGCAGCATCACTTACGACAAAATAAGAATCGTCATTGAGTCTATTTATATCGATGAGTTCTTCAATACGTTTACCGTTTTCTATAGCAATTGTAGGCATTAGTTCTCACCTCCCATTATTTAACTCTAGTCCATAATCCCTTAATATTCTTAACTACTATAGGAACATATTGATCCAAAGTAGTGTCTTTTCCGATCAGAATATTTGAATTGTGTTTTAATACTGCTCCAGAAGAAGAGTATAAAGCAATAACCTGCCCTTCCAATGAAGTTATAGGAATAGCTGTAACATCACCTGAAGTATTCACATTCAATGCAATATTCTTATATCCTGGAATCTCGTTATCATTAGTTGCACGCTGATATAACGTACCAAGATCGATCCTATCTTTTGTAGTAGGATCTGAAGTATCAATAAGCGTACCCTGAAGAGATGTTCTTGCCTGATAGCATTTATATCCAGAACCTACTGAAATGTCAAAATCAGTATTCATGGTAAGCGTACCTGTCATTCTACCAAACAAATAGCAGTCGCGCGTCAATGTACTCAATTTCTGCATTCCTGAAATAGATACAACTGCTTGGTCTGATAAGAAAGAATAAAATTCAGTTACTTCAGTTGCAGTGATATCGGTAATGGATGCCTTTGCATCGACCAAACCTGCAATTTGAACACCTATAGCCAATCTATTCAATCCGCAACTTGATATGAGAATTGCATTAGCATTGGCACCAATTTGAATAGCACAAGGAAGTTCATCTGTAAGATTTACGCTATCCATTCCTTTGATTTGATTATCGACAATATGGATATTCTTATCTGTTACTGTACTAGTCATATCAATACCGTACTTACCGATACACACCCTATTTCCATGAATAAGAATATTAGAATTTCCTGTAACAGTACTTCCTTTCTTAGAGCTAGTCGTAAAAATACCATAATCTACTTTATAATCTTCATCTCCAATTACATTATTGGAAATAGTAATTCCAGTAGATCCTGATACTATAATACCCTTGCTCATCTGTATTTTATTAGAAGATCTAAATATATTGTCTGAAATAGTTACATTGCTTGCATAAGCATATGTTTCAACTCCATATTGCCCATTAAAAATACCATTCTTAACCACAATATTTGAAGCCGGTTTATTTAATCCTACACACACGCAAGATGATGTAGGACAAATGATTTCAGAGTTATTAAAATCAATAACTCTTCCTGACGGGATATTTAAAGATCCTGAGATCTTATACTTTCTCGTAGGGATAATCATAGGATATCCGAGATTAATTACTTTATTAAAAACAGTATAGTCATCGGTTTCTCCATCTCCAAACGCACCAGCTTGCAGCACATTAAGCTCTCCATTATGGATGAGGTGCGCTCTGAGAGTATCGCTAGTATGGAGATAGTGTACAAGAATTCCGTCATCCAAATCCGTAGGAGCATATACGATCTGATATCGTGCTCCTCCACCATCATTCAATGAATGGTATCCTAATGTAGTTACCGTATCTCCTTCTTTTAAAACTGCATTCTTCATGTCTTCTACTGTGTTAAAAAATAAAGTTTCTTGTAACACAGATCTAAATGCAGATATTTCTGTTGTTTTTGTACCGTCATTATCCTCAACGATAATCATATCAGTGATTGACGGTCTGGCTTTCTGAGGGAGTTCCCTAATTTTTGCATTGTCCATAGTTTACTCCTTTCTTTAATAGTATCTACAAAATCCGTCATGAATCTGTTCTGCTAACATTGCATGACCTCTATCTGTAGGATATACTCCCAACTCGTTGAGATATATACTAGCATTGTATCGATTGATCATACTGTCGTTAAAAAGATTCAAACACGGGATATGATTTATCTTTGAAATTTCCACCATTGCATCTGCAAATTCCTGCAAATACTTATCGTTAATAAGATTCGTATCACAATCATATCCATCGCCAGGTTCTGAGCTCGCTCTGTAAATAGGAGTGCAAATAAGAATCTTAGCAGATGGAACTTTTGTTAAAATCTTATGTATAGCAAGAGTTAATGATCCTTTAAAGGTGGTATCTGTATCGGACTTGTTATCACCAATAGGAGCCATTCCTCCCCTGTAGTCTTCGCCGCCCATAAAGATTAATACATATGGATTTGTATCTGATGTCAATCCAACTGCATTATCGATTTGCGTAAGTAAACTTCTCTGTTTGTATAAATCATCAGAGTAGTTACCAATAGTAGCATCTGTTAATGCATGATTATTGATTTTCCATCCATATTTAGTATGAAGAATTGCCGGGAATGCTTTCTTAGCAACATCACTAGATCCCATTCCATATGCAATTCCGTCACCAAAAATATGAATAGTCTGTCCGTCGAATTTTGATTTGGAGATATCGCTGGTCATAAACCAATCTGTTCTATGAAGTGCATGATTTGAATCATTATACTCATAGCATACATACTGAACACAACCATCAATATCAGCTTTAGTTGCTCTGTATTCTTTTCTATCATCATAAGTAGAGATAGAAACATTATAGTTATCACCAGTAGGTAAATTCTGTACATTCTTACCACAGAAATAATTACCATCAACAGTGATGGTGAAAAGATTTCCTGTAGTAATACTACCACGGTTGTTATAGTGATCTCCTAATAAAGCTGATCCTACTTTATTGGCATCATTAACGTCCCAATGTGTAGTAAATTCCAATACTGATAATTTACTAAATAAACCTTTTCTTTCAAAGTATGGTCTATTCTCATCGGTATATTCTTTGTAATACACTCTCTGGATAATATACTGAGAGTCTTGACCATATCTGATTACTTCAAGCAATCTACTCTCATCATTATCATCACCATAATGAGGTAATCCTGTAGAACCTCCTCCAACTACATAGTATCCAGTTTCAACTAATCTACCAAGATCTCCAGTAGGATAGGTTCCTCTATAAGAATAATCTTTCTTTAACTTTAATGCTCCGATAGATGCATTAGCAAGATCTTCTCCAACCCATCCACCTACTGGAACTGATGGAATAGATACTTGGGTTTTTCCCGTCATAGCATCAAGAATATCAGAACCCAAATGCTTAATATGAATCTTATCTGCATCGTCACCGTAAGCCAAATCTGCTCCTGTGATAAGTTCAGATTTCTTACGAGAATTTTCAATCTCGGATAAAATAGGACCCATATCTGAAACATTAAATTTCTTTTTATCCATCTTATCTAATTCAGTCTTGAGATCTGATTTAGATACTTTATCTTTTTGAAGATTTCCAATATCTTCCTGCACCCCACCGATGCCATCTGTAACAGATTTGGAAATCTCATCAATCATAGATTGAATTTTTGTTGAAGAATACAAACGATAATTCGCAGGAGCTTCATTATCATCTATGAGAGATTGTCTAAAATTTCTAAATTTAATTTTCTTAGTATTATCTACATCTTCAAGTACTAAGATATCTGAATCATCAGCTCTGGTCTTTTCAAGAAGATCTTCGAAGAAGATACCAATCTGTTGATAATCGTTATTTGTAGACATCTTCGTTTACCTGCCTTTCTTTCGATTTTAATAAATGTTTTCGCTATACCCTAAGTTCTTTATTGTGGGAAAAATGTAATACTGTCATCAGTCACTTTCATGATACGGCTAAGTTTTTGATAGTATTCTTGACGTATATTTTCAGCAGTCTTTCTATCAACTTCAGCTCCAACTCTACTACTCTCTGCGTTAACTCTATTACTTTCTGCAGTAGCTCTGTCATTTTCCGCATTAACTCTTTTCTTCTCAGCAATAACTCGTTGAGCTTCAGCTGCTTGTCTTGCTGCTTCTTGATTCTCCATAGTATCTTGAGCAGTAGACCAATTCTGAAATTCTTGCACTCTATAAGTTTCATTAGACTGCCGTTCAGTCTCTTTTAATACAGCATTATTGTAAAATGGAACCATTTGATTGTTCCAAGTATTACTAATCTGCTGATAACTTGCTTGTAATTCCTTAAACTCTTTTTGCATCTGAGCGAAAGTTTTATTACGATCAGCTTCGCTATCATTACCGGATGATAATATGTCATTCATCTTTTTTACATAATCATCCATCTTTTTGACATACTCATCCATTTGAGCTATCTTATTAGTGATCAATATAGTATCCGTACTTATTCTAGAATCTACAGTAGCTTCAATCAAGTTTAAAAATTTATCCATTGTCATCTGCTTAGTATCTTGACTATCTTCAATTAAGATTCTAGCAGACGGATCGATGGTATTCATAATTGGAAGATCCTTTATATGAACGACCGATTCAACGATTTTACTTGTATCTGTCATATCCACACCTCCTAAATTTTACTAGGATGTGAAAAAATAAAGGTAGTGGGTGTAACCCCACTACCTTCTTGCTGGCATATAAACCAGCCCATATTTTACAATCTCCAGTTCTGCTTTAGGAATGTCTTTAGTAGCCTCGTATGACTTGGTTCTCAACCCTGTCAATTCGTTTACTGCAAATACTCCATCCATATCTCTGTAATAATTATAAGATCTTCCTACAAAATTTTCTGTCAATACTGGGATATCTTTGCACACAGTTGAGATAGATCTAATAGATGCTTCAGTGCAAGATATGATAGCATCCATCATATCTACAAATGCAGTTTCTTCTACAAAGTCATCGTCATAACCTACAAACTCCAACTCTGGAAGATCTTTACCTGTTAAGAGTGTATAGAAATCCATATCGGTATCTGCATCTTCTATTACTTCATAGAAACTGTTCTTTTTCTTTCCAGTATAACGATATGCTTTGATATCATAAGCATTTTCTTTAAACTTATCCACATCGGCTTTATGAATTCTATTATACTTACCGCCTTTAATATGAAGATCTTTCATACCAGTTTTGCAGATTCCTAATCTAGCTTCCTCTTCACCTGTAAATGTATTCTTTGTCTTATAATTTACAATATACACATTATCAGAATCTTCCGGGATAGGATGACCAGTGGCACCGGAACCTACAACAGTTCCCATACAAGGACCACCATATTCTTTCACTGAATCTTCATTAGATTCTTCAAGTGTCATTGCAGAAGCCTCTTCAAATAACTCTCTATCTGGATTAGGTTTGATAAGAAAATCATCTAATACTTCAGGCCCAGTAAATACAACAGCTTCAATTCCGCATTGCTTAGCAGCTTCAACATTCTCTTTCTTATCATCGAAGAAAATACAAGTAGATGGATTTAAACCAAACTGGTGTAGAAAAGTCTCATAGATTTTCTTATCCGGTTTCATCAACCCACACTCATAAGAGAACAGTCCACCATTCATTTTCTTTAAGAAATCAAATCTAGCTACAGTTCTAAACTCTTCCATAGTCCACGAATTCCAGTTAGATAAATAGTAGACCCCATATCCCTGCTCTTTAAGATTATCAATTACTCTATCCGTATAATCATATGGATAGGATCCTTCTAAAGTAAATCTAAGCATATCGGGAATATATCTGTGAAGTTCTGGCCTTAATCTCTGAGTTACAAGATGAATATATTCATCCATTGTACATTGTTCAGTATAATCATTATTAATAATCCAGGCATCAATAATTTCTTGAGTATAATCATCCGGTATATTAGGTGCAGCTTTAATACGATCAATGGTGTCACATTTTACAAGAACTGAACCAAGATCAAAGATAATATTCTTGATCCCGGATATAGTAGAAGTCTCATTTACCATATCCTTAGGAAGATATTTTCTCAATCTATTATTCTTTCCAACCATCTTTGGATCTATATCATATTTCTTCATATTAGCAATAACTTTCTTTGCCAACTGTTCTTCATATTTTGGATCTACATGATTAAATAATTTAATCGCAGATTCAGTGTGTTTCTTATCAGGCATGGGATATTTCCGTTCCTGAGGAATACCAAATACCTCATCAGGTAATTCTGATCTCTTCATTTTGTTACCTCCTTATTCGATTATTTATATGTCACCTGATACGTGCATGGGTAGTTATCGATAGCAATAAAATATGGGTGCCAAGTATTGATAGTAGTTGCATTTGGTCTTGTCGGACCATCTATACGAATATATCCGACTATCTGTACTCCTCCTAAATTTTCTGTATATGTGTAAGTACTACCAGCTAGTATTAATGGAGTTGATGAAGTATTTGTATTTATCATTTTAATTTCACCTGCCTTATATTCCAACTTGTAGTTGACGATAAATTACTCTTAAATGGTGTACAAAAATCACGAGGATCCTTCCAATCATTATTCGGATAAGGCCAAGATGTGTTAGATGATGTATGTGATGGTCTTGCAACTGGTGTTGGCGTAAATTGCTTAGTTGGTTTGACTTTTTCTACACTATAAAGTTTATTATACTTAGACTTATACTTAGGCTCAAAGGCTGGCATACATTCAGATATAATTTTTTCTGTGCCACAGCTAGTTGTCGTTGGCTTATAATAATTATAATTCATTTTTATTCCTCCTCCATTCTTATATTCAATTATATATTATAT
>ERZ1034992.980-NODE-980-length-13924-cov-18.658158_pt1 | contig 13924 bp, 13 predicted proteins | sample MGYA00520695_ERZ1034992 | MGnify/ENA primary metagenome ERZ1034992 (study PRJEB33766, sample SAMN09781778) | gut metagenome | biome: gut microbiome | host: Homo sapiens | place: Madagascar | study: EMG produced TPA metagenomics assembly of the PRJNA485056 data...
TCAGATATCTCATCAATATGTCTTCGCTCAGATTATTCATCTTTTCTTTTTCATCCTCTATTTCTACATAGCCATCTAGGTAATTGTTTTGGTAATTTGCGTCAATATTTGATTGTAAACGCTTTAAGTAGTTCTTAATTTCCTTTGTTTGTTTAATTCTCATGTTTCTATTGTAGAATGTTTTGGGAGGATTTTTATGTTTAGTGCAACTTTAAATCAAATGCTTTTTTTATTTTGTTGTATATTGGTTGGTTTTTTCTTAAAGAAAAAGAAACTTTTAGGTGACAATTGTGAGAGCGTTATTTCTAAATTAGAAAATTTAATTTTAATTCCTTGTCTATTGATGCAGTCATTTTATACAAACTGTACTTTTGATAGTTTGAAGAATAATGCAGAATTATTGTTCTATGGACTTGGTTTTGTCTTATTACAAGTTTTATTAGCTTATATTCTTGCGCCTATTTTTAAGCCTACTGCTGATGAAAAGGGTATTTTTGTGTATTCTTTATCGGTTGTTAATTTCTCTTTCATGGGAAATTCATTGGTGGCTTCTTTGTTTGGTGCTGAGATGTTATATAAATATTTAATTTTCTCTATGCCTCTTAATGTCTTGGCTTTCTCTATTGGCTATATGTGGTTGTCTGGTGAAAGCTTTAGTCTTAAGAAGTTATTGAATCCAATTATGATTTCTATGATTATTGGTATTGTCATTGGTTTAACTGGAATCGAGCTTCCAATCTTTATTAAACAAAGTATTTCAAGTTTAGCTAATTGTTTCTCACCTTTGGCGATGATTCTTACAGGTTTAGTAATTGGTGGCTATGATATTAAGAGTCTATTGAAGAATAAGAGAGTTTATTTATTAACTTTAGTTAGATGTATCTTATTGCCTTTGGTGTTATTGAGTGCTGTTAAGTTTATTGGCTTAAGACAAGAAATTATTACTTTATTAGTATTTATTTGCGCAATGCCTCTAGGTTTAAATACAATTGTTGTACCTAGTGCTTTTGGCAAGGATACAACTCTTGGTGCTAGTATGGCTTTGATTTCTAATATCTTAGGTTTAATTAGTGTTCCTTTGTTTTTGTTTGCGTTTGTGGTGTAGACTAGTATTATGAGTTTAACTGCAGGAATTATTGGACTACCTAATGTTGGTAAGTCAACTTTATTTAATGCTATTACGAATTCAAGGGTTGAGGCGGCTAATTATCCTTTCGCAACAATTGAGCCAAATGTTGGTGTTGTTGAGGTTAAGGATCAAAGACTTATTAATTTAGCTGAAATTTTTGAACCAGAAAGGACTATTTTCACAACTTTTGAATTTACGGATATCGCTGGTCTTGTAAAGGGTGCAAGTACTGGTGAGGGTCTTGGTAATAAGTTTTTAGCCAATATCAGAGAAGTGGATGCGATTTGTCATGTTGTTAGATGTTTTGAAGATAATGACATTCAACATGTTTATAATCGTGTGGATCCAGTTGATGATATTGAGATTATTAATTATGAGCTTATTATGGCTGATATGGCTACTTGTGAGAATCGTATTTCTAAGGTAGAGAAGAAGGCTTTGACTACTAAGGATAGCGAGGCTATGTTTGAGTACAATATCTTGAAGAGAGTTCATGATGCGCTTGGTCAATCAAAGTTAGTTCGTTCTTTAGAGTTTAATGATGAAGAGTGGGCTTATTTGAAGCAATTCTGTTTCTTGACTGCTAAGCCTGTTATTTATATCGGCAATATTAAAGAGGAAGAGATTAATGATCCAACAACTAATCCTCATTATGTAGCTTTATGTGAGTATGCTGCTAAGGAAAATAGTGAGGTTGTTGCGATTAGTGCTCATATTGAAGAAGAATTGAGTGATTTGGATAAGGAAGAGAAAGAGGCTTTCTTACAAGATTTAGGTATTAATCATTCAGGTCTTGATGAGCTGATTTTGAAGGCTTATAAGACTTTGGGCCTTAAGACTTTCTTTACAGTTGGTAAGGATGAATGCCGTGGTTGGACTTTCACCGATGGCATGAAGGCGCCTGATTGTGCTGGTGTTATTCATACCGATTTCAAGAGAGGTTTCATTAAGGCTGAGGTTTATGCTTATGATGATATGATGGAGTATAAGTCAGAGGCTAAGCTTAAGGAAGCTGGTAAGATTCGTCAAGAGGGTAAGGAGTATGTCGTTAAGGATGGCGATGTAATCTTCTTCAAATTTAATGTTTAAGAAATTTGGATACTAACTTATGTTGGTATCTTTTTTTTTATGAAAAAATTGCACTAAACTTGTAGTAGTGGGGAAAATTGCGTATGAAAACATTAGATCAGATTGAAATTGGAAGTAGTGCAAGAATTATTGAAGTTGGGGGTAGTGGTGCTCTTAGACAACATTTTTTAGATATGGGTATTGTCCCTGGTGCTGAGTTTACAGTTAAGAAGTTAGCACCAATGGGCGATCCTATGGAAATAGAGATTCATGGTTATGAATTGACTTTAAGACTTCAAGAAGGTGAGAAGATTAAGGTTGAGCCTATAAAAGAGAGAACAAGAAAACATGTCAGCATTGAGCGTGTTAAGGATAGTGATCATCCAGGTTTGGGTGAAGAGGGCAAATATCATAATGAAGAGGATGATTTAAAGAAGTTGCCTGATGATGAATTAATTAGTTTTGCGCTTGTTGGTAATCAAAATTGTGGTAAGACTACTTTGTTTAATTGTTTAACTGGTGAGAATCAGCATGTTGGTAATTTCCCAGGTGTTACTGTTGATAGGAAAGATGGTTCTATTAAGGGTTATCCTAATACGGTTATTACGGATTTGCCTGGTATTTATTCAATGTCTCCTTTTAGTAGTGAGGAGATTGTTTCTCGTAATTTTGTGCTTGAACAAAAGCCTAAGGCTATTATTAATATTGTTGATGCGACAAATATTGAGAGAAACTTGTATTTAACTATGCAACTAATTGAGATGGATAGGCCAATGGTTGTAGCCCTTAATATGATGGATGAATTGTTGGGTAATCACGGTTTTGTCAATGTCAATGATTTGGAACATATGTTGGGTGTGCCGGTTATTCCTATTTCTGCTGCCAAAAATGAGGGTGTTAATGAACTTATTAAGCATGCGATGCATGTGGCTAAGTATCAAGAATTACCTAAGCGAATTGATTTTTGTGATGAGAATGATCATGGTGGCGCACTGCATAGATGTATTCATGGAGTTTGTCATTTAATAGAGGATCATGCGCTTAAGGCTGATATTCCGGTTAGGTTTGCGGCTACTAAGGCAATTGAAGGGGATAAGCTTGTGACTGATAAGTTGAAGCTTGATCAAAATGAATTGGAAACCCTTGAGCATATCATCAAGCAGATGGAAAAAGAGAGGGGCCTTGATGCCAGTGCTGCGATTGCTGATATGCGTTTTGAGTTTATTGAAAGACTTTGTGAGAAGACTGTTGGTAAGCCTAAAGAGAGTAAGGAAAGAATTAGAAGTGAGAAGATAGATAAGGTGTTGACTGGTAAGTATACAGCTATTCCTTGTTTCATTCTAATTATGTTGGCTGTTTTCTATTTAACTTTTAATGTGATTGGTGCTTTCTTACAAGACTTGTTGGCAATGGGTGTTGCTAAGCTAACGGTTTTAGTTAGCAATTTGTTGACTACTATGAATGTTAATGCGGCTGTTAAGTCTTTGGTGGTTGATGGTATTTTTAAAGGTGTTGGTTCTATTTTGAGTTTCTTGCCAATTATTGTAACTTTGTTCTTTTTCTTATCGATGATGGAAGATAGTGGTTATATCGCAAGAGTTGCGTTTGTGATGGATAAGTTACTTAGAAAGATTGGCTTGTCTGGTAAGAGTATTGTGCCTTTACTTATCGGTTTTGGTTGTACAGTTCCTGCAGTAATGGCTACTAGAACTTTAACAAGTGAAAGAGATAGAAAGATGACAATACTTCTTACTCCTTTTATGAGTTGTAGTGCTAAATTGCCTATTTATTCTTTCTTTGTGTCTATTTTCTTTAAGGGTCATGGTGGTCTTATTATGACTGCTTTGTATTTCTTTGGGATTTTAATTGGAATTTTGATGGCTTTTTTATACAGAAATACGATGTTTAAGGGTGAACCAGTTCCGTTTGTAATGGAACTTCCTAATTATCGTTTACCAGGACTCAAGAATGTTAGTCAATTGTTGTGGGAAAAGGCTAAGGATTTTATTGATAGGGCTTTTACTATTATCTTGTTAGCTACAATTGTGGTTTGGTTTCTACAAAGCTTTGATTTGAAGTTTAATCTAGTTAGTGATTCTTCAACTTCTTTATTAGCTATGTTGGCAAACGGATTAGTACCTTTATTTAAGCCTATTGGCTTAGGTGATTGGCGTATTTGTACATCATTTATTACTGGTTTTATGGCTAAAGAGAGTGTGGTTTCTACTTTAGGCATCTTGGTTGGCAATAATATTACTAGTATCTTGAGTGCTGCATCTGTTTATTCTTTATTAACTTTTGCGTTGTTGTATACACCATGTGTTGCGGCTATTGCCTCTATTAAGAGGGAATTAGGTGTTAAATGGGCTATTTATGTTGTGGTTTACCAGTGTGTTATAGCTTGGTTAGTTTCTTTTGGGGTGTATAGATTGGCGCTATTACTTATCTAATTGATAGCGAATGTGCTATCATTAAGTTATGAAAACATGGAATGAATATAAGGAATATGTAAAGAAGATAGATTCAAATAATGATATAGAGGAAGTTGAACAGATGGCTTGTATTATTTCTACTATGACAAATAGAAGAAAGGAACTTGGTTTGTCTCAAAGAGATCTTGCGAGTAAGTGTGGTGTTCCTCAATCTTCTATCGCAAGAATTGAGTCTTATAAGACGATTCCAAATCTAAGTACTTTATTAAATATCTATAATCATTTAGGTTTGTCACTTACTATAACAACAAGAGAATAATTATTTAAGTCAGAGAAATCTGGCTTTTTATTATATGGTAATATCCTATCAATAAGCGTTTCCCTTAATAATCGGTTCCCCATTCCGAATATTCGGGAGTGTGTCATCAACAAAAAGGATGGGCAAAATAATTTGTCGTTTTGTGGGTGTATTATCATGTCGTTCTACAGTTCAAAAAGAATGGTTTATTTCGTTGACAAAATGACACGGGGGGTAACATAGAGACGGTTATAATTTCAATTCCGGGTAGATTTGGAAATTAATTTATAAGCAAGCTTTTATAGGGAGGAAATATTGATAATATGAAAAAGCTTTTAAACATTATGTTAGCTACTTTCTTAGTGTTTACAGTTGTTTCATTTGCAGTTTCTGCTGAAGAAGGTGCAACTAACAATGAACCTGGTGTAGCTACTGAAAACAAGCCTAGCAATCCAGGCGAAGCTACATCTAATAATCCAACATATGAATATACTGTTGTAGATGGAGAAACTAATTTCGGAATGAAGTTCGATGTTCCTACAAATACTGAAGGTTTAAGCGAAGAAACAAAGAATACTGTTGAAGGTATCAATAATGGTACTATTTCAATTAAGCCTACAATCGCTACTGAAGGTGTTAAGGATCCTAGTAATTCAAAAGATGCACTTGTTTTCGATGTAAAGCCTATCAATGCTTTAACAGGTGAAACGGTAGAAACAAAGGGTATCGCAGTTTCTTTCAAGTTAAACGTAAGCAACAAGTTTACTTCTGGTAAGGTTGATGTAATTCACTATGGTGATGATGGCTCATATAAGACTACATATAAGGGTATTGACGTTGATGCTGATGGTAATATCAATGTTGAAACTAGTTTAGGTTTCTCAACTTTCACAGTTGTAAAGCATGTTGAAGAAGCACCAGCTAAGCCTGCTACACCTACAGGTTCTGTAACTTGTGAAGAATCAATGGGTTCAGCTAACTGGGTATGGTCTGAAGCTAAGAAGGCTTGTGTTTATAAAGTTTCAAACACTAGTGTTAAATAATTAACTTTTAGATTGTATTATTTGAGCACTGTCAGTTAATGGCAGTGCTTTTATCGTTATGGAAAAGAATAGAAATAAAATTATTAGTTTTATATTGGTAGCTTGCTTATTTGTTTTTTATGGTTTTATTTTTGTATATAATCATGGGCGCAAAGATATTGATATAAATAAGTTGTTAATAAATGTTGTGAGTAATACTAATATAAATTTTGATTATCATTTTGCGAGTGAATATGATTACTATAATGATCGCAGCATTTTAGAATTAAAGAATTCATATGAGTCATCTTTGCTGGCAAATGATGATTTTGTTGGTATTGTTGATTTCCCTTGTAAAAGTTTTAGTAGGCAGGTTGTTCAGGGGAATGATAATTTAGAGTATTTAAACAAAAACTGGGTAAGTGGCAATTATTCAGATGTTGGTTCTATATTTTTAGATTCAAACGATTCTTTTGATGGTTCTTGTTTAAGAATTTATGGCAATAATGATCATTTTTCATTTGGAAGAGTTTTAGAACTATATGATAGTGGAGAGCTTAAGAATGAGACGATTTTTGCGTTTGTGCGTGAAAAAGAGATTAGATATTATAAAGTGGTTAGTATTGAAAAATATGAGGATTATTTAGATGATATTGTTGATAACGCTTATAATGTTAGTCTAGATTCATATGATGAAGATGTGTTGATAATCGTTATTAAAGACAGGTTAATTATTACTGGTGAAGAGTTAGGAAGAGATAGGGTTTAATGGAAAACAAGATTCATAAATTTGGTGAAAAAGTATTATATTTATATCTATTTTTTCTATTTGTAGTTATGCCTTTGTATAGTAAGGGCGGTTATCATATGATAAGTACTACAAAATGGGCTTTGTTTTGTAATGTTTCATATGGTTATCAATTCGGATATTTTTTTATACCAGGTTTTTTAATTATTCTAAGTTTTTGTTTTATTTTTGAAGTATTGTTTTATAAAGCGTATGTAGAAAAATTTGATAAGGCTGATATAATGCTTCTTTTATTTGGAGTTGTTGTTGCCTTGTCTGAGAAGATTTCTTTTTATCATCTAACTTATTTTGTGACTGAAGAGAGTCAAGCATTTGTAGGTTATCGTGGTTGGTATATGGGACTTATTGCACAAATATCTTTTATACTCATTTATTTTTTTGTTAAGAGGTATTGGGGCGGTAGTAAAAGGATTGTTGATATTGCGATTATTGGTTCAACTATAGTTTTTTTCTTAGCTGTGTTAAATCGTTTTGATATAGATTTACTTGGTTTTACTGGTTCATTATTGGAAGTCGATAAACATGATTATGTTTCAACTATAGGTAACATTAACTGGTATGTTTGTTATTTGGCAGTATTGTTTCCTTTAAGTGTTTATTCTTATATAGGTGCTAGTAATAGAATTAAAAAGATTCTATATGGAATAGCTATTATGATTGGTACTGCTACTTTAGTTACGCAGGGTTCTGATAGTGCTTTCTTGGTTCTTGGTGTTTTGGTTTTATATTTGTTGAAGAATGAAGATAATAATGTGCTTATTGAATTATTACTTATAGTTAGTGGTACTTGTATATTGATTGGGTTCTTACAGAATTTATTTAGTAGTTATGCTTATGTTCCTAATAGATTAAGTGAATTGGTTACTAAATCTTTTGTTCTTTATGTGTTGTTTGGACTAGGACTTTTGTTTAGAAATAAAATCGACTTATTTGATAAGTTTAAGAAGCTTGTGTTTAAAATGATTCCAATTCTTCTTTTGTTGGTAATTGTGTACATTTTATTGAATACTTTTAATATATTGCCTGAACAATTAAGAACTTATGGTTATTTCAGGATTAGTGATAGTTGGGGCAACAATAGAGGTAATATTTGGAGAGTTGGTGTTTATGCTTTTATAGCTTTTGTGATTGATCATCCTTATGTGTTGTTTCTTGGTGCTGGTCCAGATCAATATGCTAATATGATTTTTACTTATAATTATGAAGAGGTTGTGGTTCAAAGAAGCACAGTGTTTGTTTCTTGTGCCCATAATGAATTTTTAAATACTTTATGTAATTATGGAATATTAGGCTTTGTTAGTTTTTATATGTTCTGGTATTTTGTGATTTTTGATAAAAAAAGAGAAAATACTTTATTTAATAGAATGTGTATATGTGCGATTATTTGTTACTTAGTGAATAGTTTTGTGTCTATTCAGCAAATAGTTGGGGCACCATACTTGTTTATTATTGCGGGTATGTTGCAGTCAAATGCTGAAATTTAGGTGAAATAGGGTGCTTTATTTTAGCGATATTATATAATTATGTCCTATATGGAAGGCTTGAGGAAGAGAGTTCTTATAGGAGTGTCAGGAGGGCCAGATTCAATGGCTCTTTTGGATATGATGAAGGATAAATATGAAGTATATGTAGCTCATGTTAATTATCATCATAGAGATAGTGCTTTACGTGATGAATCAATTGTAGAGGATTATTGTAAGAAGTATGGTATTCCTTATTTCAAGAAGGATTATGTAGAGGTTGAGGGTGGTAATTTCCAAGAGAATGCGCGTATTTTTAGATATGAGTTCTATAAGGAAATTATTGATAAGCATAATCTTGATTGTGTAATGTTGGCTCATCATAAAGATGATTTAATTGAGACATACTTGATGCAAAAGAAGCGTAATAGTCATGTCTATTATTATGGTTTGAAAAGAAGTGTTAATAACTTTGGGATTAAGATTGTAAGACCTTTATTGAAGTATACAAAGATTGATTTGAAGGATTATTGTGATAATCACGGAATTGTTTATGGCATTGATGAATCTAACTTAAGTGATGATTACCAGCGTAACAGAATAAGACATGACGTGATTGAGAAGATGTCTTTAAGGGAAAAGAATGAGTTGGTTAGAGAAATCGATTCGATAAATAAAGAGAATAGGATATTGAATAAGGAATGTATAGCTTTTATAAATAAGAGAAGTAGAATTCCTATATCTGAATTTCTATTATTTGAAGATAAGATTAGATTATTAAGAATATTCTTGGATATTTCTATTTCTAGAAAACAGGCTGATGAATTGATAAGACAAATAAATACTACTAAGTCTTTTGAAGTTCTTATTGAAGATAAATACCTATGTTTAGAGTATGGTTATATCGAGGTTTATAAAAAGGAAGCTGACTATGTTTATGAATTATCGGATATAAAATATTTTAAGACCAAGTATTTTAAGTTATGTAAGAGTGGTAAGACAATTGAGAGTTTTAATGTAAGTGAAGATGATTTTCCTTTAACTATTAGAAATTATAAAGAGGGCGATAGCATCGAATTACGTTATGGCACTAAGAAGTTAAATCGTTTCTTTATTGATAATAAGATATCTTATAGGCAGAGGAAGATGTGGCCGGTGGTGGTGAATAGCGCTGGAACTGCTATTTTTGTGCCAAATATAGGCTGTGATGTCAATCATTACTCTAAAAATGCTAACATGTATATGTTAAAATTATTAAGTTAACCGAGGTGAAAAAATGCATAACGACGTAAAAAAGATTTTAGTTTCTAGTGAAGAAATCACAAAGAGAGAAAAGGAACTTGCTGATGAAATTAGCAAGTATTATAAAGAAAAGAATAGTGTTCCTGTTATTGTAGGATTATTAAAGGGATCAGTTCCATTTATGATGGGACTTGTTATGAAACTTGATATTGATTGTGAAATTGATTTCATGGATGTTTCTAGTTATTCTGGTACTAATTCTATTGAAGTTAGAGTTATTAAGGATATTGAAGGTTCAGTTACTGATAGAGATGTTTTAATCGTTGAAGATATTGTTGATACTGGTAAGACTTTAGAGAAGGTAACAGAAATGTTTAGGGCTAAGGGTGCAAAGGAAATCAAGATTGTTACTTTGTTGGATAAGCCTGCTAGAAGAGAGAAGGCTATCGAGGCTGATTATGTTGGCTTTGTAGTTCCTGATGAGTTTGTGATTGGTTATGGTTTGGACTATAACCAAAAGTATCGTAATTTACCTTATATTGGTGTAATTAAAGAAGAAGCTATTTAATAAATGGAGGTATGGTGTGATTAAACCAAATAACAAAAATAAAAAACCAAATCCTAGTACTTATATTCCTTATTTTATTGCGATTGCGTTCTTGGTGGCTTTGTTTTTTACAAATCCAATGTCTTCAAGTACAGTTACAAGAATTGATTATTCACAATTGAATAAAGTATTAGAGACTAAGACTGTAAGTAAGGCTACTTTATTAGTTGATGATAATATCATCAATGTTAGTGGTACTTATACTGTTGATGGCAAGGAAGTAAGTTTTACAAGCGATGTTCCAAAGACTGAGACAACTACTGATGAGCTTATTTCTAAGTTAAAGGATTCAAATGCAAGTGTTAAGGTTGAGGATGCTAATGAGACTAGCATTATCTTATCTTTACTTGGTTCTATTTTGCCTATTGTATTGTTTGCAGGACTTGGCATGCTTATGATTTCTAAGATGGGTGCTGCTTCTGGTAACAATAAGGCGTTTGAGTTTTCTAAGTCTAGAGCTAGAAAAGAAGATAACATCAAGGTTAAGTTTAAGGATGTTGCTGGCTGTGATGAAGAAAAAGAAGAGATGGCTGAGATTATCGAGTATTTAAAGACTCCTAAGAAGTTTGCGGCTATGGGTGCTCGTATTCCAAAGGGTATTCTTCTTGTTGGTCCTCCTGGTACTGGTAAGACTTTGTTGGCTAAGGCTGTTGCTGGTGAGGCTAATGTTCCTTTCTATTCTATTAGTGGTTCTGACTTCGTTGAAATGTTTGTCGGTGTTGGTGCTAGTAGAGTTAGAGATATGTTTAAGCAAGCTAAGGCTACAGCTCCTTGTATGATTTTTATTGATGAAATTGATGCGGTAGGTAGACAACGTGGTGCCGGTATGGGTGGTGGCCATGATGAAAGAGAACAAACTCTTAACCAAATGTTAGTTGAGATGGATGGCATGTCTGACAACAATGGTGTTGTTGTTATTGCGGCTACAAATAGACCTGACGTACTAGATCCAGCTTTATTAAGACCTGGTCGTTTTGATAGACAAATTACTGTTTCCTTACCTGATTTAAAGGGTAGAGAGGCTATTTTAAAGGTACATGCTCGTAATAAGAAGATTGCTGAGGATGTGGACTTGGAAGCACTCGCAAGACGTACACCTGGTTTCTCTGGTGCTGATCTAGAAAATGTATTAAATGAAGCTGCTATTTTAACAGTTAGAGAAAATAAGAATTTAATTGAGACTCAAGAAGTTGATGAAGCAATCGATAGAGTTATGATGGGTCCTGCTAAGAAGAGTAGAACTTATGATGAACATACTAAAAAGTTAGTGGCATATCATGAGGCGGGTCATGCCATTGTTGGTTTGAACTTACCTGATGGTGCTATTGTTCAAAAGGTTACTATTATTCCTCGTGGTAGTGCTGGTGGTTATAACTTGATTACTCCTAGAAAAGAAAAGATTTTAAATTCTAAGAAGGAGTTAGTCGATACAATTACTTCTTATATGGGTGGTAGAGCTGCTGAAGAAATCTTCTTCTCAGATATTACTACTGGTGCTTCAAATGATATCCAACAAGCAACTCGTATCGCTAAGGACATGGTTACAACATATGGTATGTCTGATTTAGGACCTGTTCAGTATAACAGTGGTAATTCAACTGTTTTCCTTGGTAGAGACTATAATTCGCCTGCTAATGCAAGTAGCCAAGTAGCTTATGAGATTGATATTGAAGTTAGAAAGATTATTGATTCTTGTCATGAACACGCTAAGCAAATTATTAATGAACACAAGGATGATTTGATTAAGATTGCTGATGCACTTATTGCGAATGAAACAATTACTGCAGAAGAGATTAAGGATGTTCTTGATGGTAAATTGGTTGTTGTTGATAATCGTTTAGTTAAGAAGGAAGTTGGGCTCGAATCTGAGGACTCAAACCCTGGGCTCGAATCTGAGGGCTCAAACCCTGGGCTCGAATCTGAAACTAAGGTTGAGGCTACTGACATCGAATCTGAAGTTAAGGAAGAACCTGTAGTAACTGGGCTCGAATCTAAGCCTAAAAAGACAACTAGAAGAAGAACAACAAAGAAGAAGACAGATGAATAACATTGATAGTTTAATTCTTGGTATTAACAAGTTTATTGAGGATGATGTTCAATATAACTCATATGATTTTCTTGCTTGGTATTCTGATGTTGATGCTTTCATTGAAAAAGAATATGGCAAGACGTCTTTAGCTTATAAAGAGTTTAAGGACATCAAATTCGCTACTAACATGTATGAAGATGTTGACTGTACTATGGTTAATAAGAAAGCATGTAAGGAAGGGCTTGTTGAAGCTAAAAAATTATTAGAAAAATTGAAATAGGAGCTATGCTCCTTTTTCTTTTGAAAAATGTATAATTTTTGAATACGAAAATATAGTAATGTTTATGATTTAATAGTTATTAGCACAAATTAGTTTTCTTATAGCACTATTTAAAACAACTATTGAATATGAAAAACACTGGATTAAAATTAAATTATGAAAGCGCTTTCCTAAGAGAGGAGTTAATTAACTTATGAACAATGTTTTACTAGCAAGAATTGATAATCGTTTAGTCCACGGCCAAGTTGGAGCTGCCTGGACAAGATTTATTAACGCTAATCTAATAGTCGTTGCTGATAATGAAGTGATCAAGGATAATACACAAATGGCAATGATGAAACTACTTGCTACTACTGTAGGTGTGGGAATCAGATTCTTCACTTTAGATGAAACTGTCAAAAAAATACCTTTGGCAGCACCAGAGCAAAAAATATTTCTTATTACTAGAACACCAAAAGAGATGGCCTATTTAATTGATAATGGCTTAGAAATAAAAGAAGTTAATATTGGAAATATGCATTCAAGCCCTGATAAAAAACGTATTACTGGAAATATGTATGTTAGTGAAGAAGATGTATCTAATATTAAAGATATTATATCTAAAGGTATTCGTGTCTTTTCTCAAACCACACCTAGTGCTCCACTAGAAGAAATTAAAATGTAGAAAATTAGAAAGGAATAATTATGCTTCAAATTACGTTAACCCAAGGCTTATTAATCGCTTTATGGGGATTTATTATGGGTTTAGATGATCTTCTTGAATTCGGACTAATCAATAGACCACTACCTGCTGCTGCTATGGTTGGATTAATATTAGGCGATCCTGCAACAGGATGCATAGTTGGTGCCTTAGCAGAATTGTCATTTACCGGTCTTGTTCCAATGGGTGGTGCTTCTGTTCCAAATGGAACTACTTCTGGTGTAATGTCTGCAGTGCTTGCAATTACTCAAAATTTATCACCAGCAGAGGCTTTTGCTTTATCATTGCCTTTTGGATATTTGGTTCAGTATATCAATGTTTTGAAAAATACTGTTTTTTCATTCTTTAACGATATAAGTGATAGAATTGCTGAAACCGGAAACTATAAAAAGATGATTCGTTTCCATTTCTTAACAATTAGTGCAAATGGATTAATGTATGCAATTATATTATTCATGTGCGCATATGCTGCTCAAAATCAAATCGGTGCAATTGTTGCTTTGTTCCCTGAAAAATTAATCCAAGGATTAAGAATTGGTGGAGGATTAATGCCAGCTATTGGATTTAGTATGATGCTATCAATTATTTTCAAACCAAAGTATTTACCTTATCTATTAATTGGTTTTGTATTAGCATGCTTTATTGACTATGGAACAATTTTACCAGTTGCAGTTATTGGTACGGCTATAGCTCTAATAAATTACTTTACTGTAAGCAAAGAATCTACTAACGGAGGTCAAAGTAATGGAATCTAATAATAAGTTAATCACTAAAAAAGATTTAAACAAAATGGCGTGGCACTCTTTGTTGCTTCAAACAAATTATAATTACGAAAGAATGCAAGGTACA
>ERZ1034992.982-NODE-982-length-13902-cov-4.982018_pt1 | contig 13902 bp, 11 predicted proteins | sample MGYA00520695_ERZ1034992 | MGnify/ENA primary metagenome ERZ1034992 (study PRJEB33766, sample SAMN09781778) | gut metagenome | biome: gut microbiome | host: Homo sapiens | place: Madagascar | study: EMG produced TPA metagenomics assembly of the PRJNA485056 data set...
ACCCCCGCCAGACTTTTTTCATACGGTCCGCGGTTGAAAAACAGACGCACTATGATGATGCACAGGAAAATCCCGACCGCCGGCAATGCCGGAAGAATCCAGACCGCACCCGGCAGACGCAGCACCGCCGCATACATCAGCTGATGCCATTCATGGGCAAAACCTTTCAGCAGCACGGCACAGGTTCCGGAAACCGCCCCGACTATGATGCTCAACAGCAGAATATACCCTTTCATGCCGAGCAGACGCTTCAAGGCGGGTCCGAGCAGATGGATCTCCTGCGACAGACGATGGGCTGAAAACCGGATGTGATGATGCATAAACAGGCCCTTTCGATTGACTGATACAGAATTTTCTCAGCGGACGCATGTCTTCCAAAGTTCAAACGACGCATCCGACGGCATCCGCCAGTCGCCGCGCGGCGAAAGCGAAATCGTTCCGACTTTCGGTCCGTCTGTCGCACAGCTCCGTTTGAACTGCTGAGTGAAGAAACGCCGCAGGAATGTATTGAGATAATCCCGGAGTTTCGCTTCCGGATAATCTTCCCCGAACGCACATTTCGCCAGGAACAGCAGTTTTTCCGGTTCCGCACCGTATTTCAGGAAATGATACAGATAAAAATCATGAATTTCATACGGACCGATAATGTCTTCTGTTTTCTGACGGATGTTGCCGTCTTCCGCTGCCGGCAGCAGTTCCGGACTTACCGGAGTATCAATCACATCCAGCAGCAGTGCGCGGATTTCCGGAGTGGAATTGTCGCCGACGAAAGCCACCAGATAACGGATCAGCGTTTTCGGGATAGAACAGTTCACGGCATACATGGAAATGTGATCACCGCTGTATGTGCACCAGCCCATGGCGATTTCGGAAAGGTCGCCGGTTCCGATGACCAGCCCACCGGTGCTGTTGGCAAGATCCATGAGAATCTGCGTGCGTTCCCGCGCCTGGGCATTTTCATAGGTTACATCATGCACGGCTTCGTCATGCCCGATGGAGCGGAAATGTTCCCGGCAGGCTTCCGCTATGCCGATTTCGCGCAGCTCCGTTCCCAGAGCATGACAGAGATTGACTGCATTATTGTAAGTGCGGTCCGTTGTCCCGAATCCCGGCATGGTTACGGCAAGAATGTCCGAACTCGGACGGTTCAGCAGTTTCATGGTATTGGCGCAGACCAGCAGAGCCAGTGTGGAATCCAGACCGCCGGAAATGCCGATCACCAGTTTTTTCGCATGGGCATGTTCCACCCGTTTTGCCAGACCCGCCGACTGAATGGCGAAAATTTCCCGGCAGCGGGCGGCTCGCTGTTCATCCGAAGACGGCACAAACGGGCGGCGGTCCACTTTCCGGTGCAGTTTTTCCGGAGCGGGTACAGGTACATCCGCGGCTTTCAGAATCCGGAACGCCGGAAATTCCAGCGTCGCCGTACTGTCGCCGTATGGACTGTCCGACAGCCGGGCGGCACGGATGCGGGCAAGATCAACATCCGCAGTATAATACACGCTGTTCCGTTCAAAACGTCCGGCATCCAGAAGCACTGTCCCGTTTTCCGCCGCGAGACAATGTCCGCCGCAGACGGTATCTGTGGTGGATTCATGCACACCGGCGGAAACATATGCGTAAACCGCCACGCAGCGGGCACTTTGTCCGCGCACCAGTTCCCGGCGGTAATCCGCTTTGCCGACCAGTTCATTGCTGGCGGAAATATTCAGCAGCAGAGTCGCCGATCCCAATGCCTGATAACAGCTCGGCGGAACCGTGCTCCACATGTCTTCGCAGATTTCCACGCCGAACCGGAGCTCCCCGCCGCAATCGAACAGCAGATCCGTTCCGAACGGAATCTGTGTCTGCCCGGCATAATCAAGTGCGGCATTGCGTATGCCGAAGCCGGAGGAGAAATAGCGTTTTTCATAAAATTCGCGATAATTCGGAAGATGGGTTTTCGGCACAATTCCCAGAATCCTGCCGGACTGTATCACCAGCGCGGCATTGAACAGACGATCCTGAAAACGCACGGGCGCGCCGACCGTCAGGATGTTTTTCAGTCCGGCTGCCGCCCGGCAGAAATGCTCCACCGCTTTCTCCGCACCGCGCAGCAGGGCGCCGTTATGGAACAGGTCGCAGCAGGAATAAGCGGTAACCGCCAGTTCCGGAAACAGAATCACGGAAGAATCTTCATCCGCCGCTTTTTCCGTCAGTTCCAGAATCCGGGCAATATTGAATTCCGGATCAGCAACCCGGAGTTCCGGCACACATGTCGCGATTCTGTAAAAACCGAACATAAACTTTCTCCTCCGAAACAGAAAAACCGGTCAGTTGAGAGCCGCACGCACGGTTTTTCCGATTTTTTCAATGGTCTCCGCATCCAGATACGGGTGCATCGGCAGAGCGAAAATATCGGCGGCTATCGCTTCGGCAACCGGCATATCGCCTTTCCGGTATCCCAGATAATCCATGGCTTTGAGCAGGTGCATCGGAATCGGATAATACCGGGCAGACGGAATATCCGCCGCACGCAGAGCCGCCTGAATCTGTTCGAATTTCGGGGAACGCGGACAATACTGCGCCCAGACCGAAACGCAATCCGGCGCGACATACGGCACTTCCACCAGACCATCCAGCGCTTTGGCGTAATTTGCCGCAACCGTCTGGCGCAGTTCGATTTCTTCCGGGAAGATGGGCAGTTTCTGAAGCAGAACCGCCGCCTGAACCGTGTCCAGACGGGCATTCAGTCCCAGACGGACGTTGTCATATTTGTCGCCGCCGCGTCCATGGACGAGAATGGAGAACATGCGGTCGTAGAGTTCCTTGTCATCGGTGAAAACCGCGCCGCCGTCGCCATAGCATCCGAGCGGTTTGGCGGGGAAGAAGCTGGTGCAGCCGACCGTGCCGAAGGACGGGACCCGGCGGCCTTTGTAAAGTGCGCCCATTGCCTGTGCGCCGTCTTCCACCAGCGGCAGGTCAAATTCTCCGGCAATCGCGGAAATGGCGTCATAGTCGCAGCTCTGCCCGAAAATGTCGACAGGAACAATGGCTTTCAGATTCAGTTTGCCTTCCTTTTTTACTTTCAGGATGGCGTCGCGGAGTTTGGCGGGGTCCATGTTGCGGGTCTTGGGATCAACATCCACAAAAACGGGGGTTGCGCCGGTCAGCGCGATCATTTCAACGGTCGCGAAAAAAGTGAAAGGTGAAGTGAAGACCGCATCCCCGGCTTTGAAATCCAGAGCCATGTACGCCATCAGCAGGGCGTCGGTTCCGCTGGAACATGCCAGACAGTATTTCGTTCCGGCGAACTCCGCCAGCCGCTTTTCCAGTTCCGCAACTTCCGGACCGAGAATATACTGTCCGTGTTCAAAAACTTTTTTGACGGCGGAATCAACCTGCTGTTCAATCCGGCGGTACTGCTTCTTCAAATCAATAAAAGGAATCATGGAAACCGTTGTCTCCTCATGTTATTTTGTTTCGGTTCTGACTGTCAGTCTATTAACATACCATAACAACCGGCTATTTGCAAGCCGGAAACCGGTGAAATCGTCATGGATTCAGGGGAAAATTCATTCGGCATAGCCGATTCCGACATAATATGCCATGGGACTCTGCGTCGTATCCAGTCTGCCGAACTGAACCACAATGGGACGGGATGCCGTAATGCGCAGCGCATATTGGGTCAGCACCGGAATAACCGTTCCCGCCAGGTCTTCCGGATGATCCATCCGCAGGGAAATGATCCGTTCCGCGGGGAGTTCCACGGGAATGCCCTTGACAGGATCGCGGTCGCTGTAATAAACATCTATGCTGACTTTCACTTTTTCCGGAGACGGATTGAACAGCATCAATGCTTCATGTGCTTCCATGCTGCTTGCCGGATTCTTTTCCGGGAGATAACCATCTGCGAAATACCAGACTTTTTTGCCGCCTTCATTCATATTCTTTAATCCTTTCATTTGAAATTATTACTGGTTCGAGTCAGCGGAAACGGAATCTTTTCCGGCATATTTTTCCCGGTACCCTTCGGGAGTAAGCCCGAAACGTTTCCGGAACTCCCGTGAGAAAACCCGGAAATCCGGATAGCCGACAGATGCCGCAATATTCTTGATGAGCGACAGGTCGTTCCGGAGCAGTGAACATGCTTTTTCAAAACGCCGCTCCATGAAATACCCCTTCGCAGTCATCCCGAAATGTTTCCGGATCAGCTGATTGAGCTGAACCGGAGTCAGACCGGCATTCGTCGCCACATCCCGGATCGAAAGCCGCTTGCCGCAGCCGATCTCCATAATATGCAAAGCCCGGATCAGCGCGGGCGGCAAATCGCGTTTATGGTTTTCCGCCAGCGTGTAAAGCAGCTGATACCCCAGCCCCGATATTTCCGATACGAGCGACAGATCACGCCGGACGATCAGTTCGTACATTTTCGAGAACAGCATCTCCGCGCGGACCGGATCGATCCCGGTGATCATATTGCCGCCGCCGAACAGCTCATGCAGCAGCGGACGGACCAGATTTCCGCGCATTCCCACGGCAATTTTTTCCAGCGGAGCCGTTACCGAAAAAATCCGGTTCTCCTCCCCTTCCGGCAGAATCACCGCCGTTCCCGGTTCCGCATGAATCTGAAGATTGTCTATTTCCACACCCAGCACACCGCGCAGCGGAATTTCCACCACTGTCATCCAGGGACATTCATGATAGTAGAACCATCTTCGTCCGCGGGAATGACGCGACACATACAGAAATACCACCGGCAATGCAGCTGCCATCAGACCGGAATACGGCAATGATACATTGGCGTTCTGTATATTGTCCGGCTGGTATTGAAATCCGGCAAAAGAATATCCTTCGATACCTCGTTCCATAATTCATGAACTCCCTGTTGCGAAGAACTATACCACGGCATGTGAAATATGTCAACTTCTTTCGTCTGAAAAATGCCGTTTTTCAAAAATATCACCTGTTTCGATTATTTTATCACCTTGAATCAGGGCTTTTCCTATTGCCATTTTGCGCATTTTCGCTTATATTTGTTTTCAGAGCATCAAGTTCGCTGAAATATAAACAGAAACCAATAAGGAGAGTTGACTGAAAAAAAATGAAAAGAAAGCCGGAGTTTATTGAAATTCTCCACGAAACAGTATCACCCCTAAACAAAAAAGGAAAAAACCATGACCATGAAAGTTCAAATCCCGCTTCGGACAGACCCGCAGTCTCGGCGGCGGCAAATACCTCTTTGAAGGCGATAATATCTGCTCTGACATTCTGGAATGATTCCGGAAAAGTGAACAAGCCAACAGGAACAGGATCATGACACAGGAAATCTTTGGAGAAAAATTAAACCGGCAGAGTGTGCCGGAAGTGATCTACGACCGCAACCCCGGTTATGTGGAACTCTACTGGAAAGCATGGGAACTCGCCGCGGAACACATCTACACTCACCCCGGTATGCCGCAGGAACGCTACATGTCCGAAGGCTGCCGCGCCGGAAGAATCTGGATCTGGGATACCTGTTTCATGGTTCAGTTCTGCAAATACGCCCGCGATTCCTTCCCCGGCATTGTCAGCCTGGAAAATTTCTACGCGCCGCTGCATGACCGTCAGCCAACCACCATGCCGATTCACCATATCGACAATCCGCCGCTTTTCGCCTGGCTGGAATACGAATACGCCCGCTTCACCGGAGATACTTCGCGGCTGCACCGGATTCTGGTTGACCGGCAGTATCTCCAGAAACATTATTATTTTCTGGAAAATGTGAAAGTCGGCTATCAGGATCCCGCCGGCTGTTTGCAGAACACACTTCAGAAAAATACCCCGTTCGGCTATCTCTGGAGTCCCAACGCCAGCGGCATGGACAACACGCCGCGCGGCGACCGGTATATTTACTGGATGGACATTCTGGCACAGCAGGCATTGTCCGCGATCTATATTTCCAGACTTGCCGGATGGCTCGGCGAAGAAGAAATCCGGCAGGAATTTTCTGCGGAATATCAGGTGAAAAAAGCGCACCTGAACCATTATTACTTCGATGAAGACCATGGATATTACACTGACATTTCGGCAACAGTCCACACCCCGACCGGAGTTCTCACTCCCGCGTCGTTCTGGCCGCTGATGGCGGAAGCCGCCCCTGCGGAACGGGCGCAGCGGCAGATTCAGACCCTGCTCGATCCGCAGAAACTCGGCGGCAAATATCCCCTGCCCTCGGTTTCCCGCGATGATCCGGGTTTCGATCCCGCCGGACGCTACTGGTGCGGCGGCATCTGGCTGCCGGTTGTCTACATGACCGTCAAGTCGCTCGAAAAGTACAGTCAGCCGGAACTCGCCGCCGAAATCGCGGAAAGAATCATTGACCTTCAGTATGAAACGTACCGTCAGGTTGAACCGCACACCATCTGGGAATGTTATTCACCATCCGCCCCCCTGCCGTCGACCATCAAGAGACCGGGCGCCATCTGCCGCAAGGATTTCTGCGGCTGGTCCGCTCTCGGTCCCGTCTCCCTGATGATCGAAAATGTCATCGGGCTGTATGACGCCGACGGCATGAACCGGAAACTGTATCTCCGCCGCCGGAAGCAGGGACGGCATGGGGTGAAGAATTTCCGTTTCGGCGATGTCACTGCGGATATTGTCATTACGGATTCGCAGATCGAAGTCCGGTCGGACAGAGAGTTTACTCTGGTGGTCAATGGAACGGAACATCGCTGTTCCGCCGGAACAACGCTTCTCTGATTCGGAACTTCATTCTGCGGCAAAGCGGCTGGGCGGCATCCCGAATCTGCGGATGAAATGTTTGGAGAAATGGCTTGCGTCATAAAATCCGCAGGCTGCCGCCGCCGCTTTGACCGACATGCCGGAGCGCAGATTCACCGCCGCGCGGTTCAGACGCATGGAAAGCTGTCTGGCGGCGAAGGATTCCCGGCAGGTCTCCTTGAACAGATGACTGAAACGGCTTGCACTTAATCCGCAGGCTGCCGCCGCTTCCTCCACCGTAATATTTTTTCCGTCTGCCAGAAGACTGCGCACCGGTTCCAGCTTCCGGAAATTTTCCGCCCGGCATTCCGGCAGACTGTTCCGGGTCATTTCCAGCAGAACAGTCATAGCTTCCAGAATGACCAGCCATTGTTTCATTTGCAGGAAACCGTCATTTTCTCCGCCGCATTCCGGCAGTTTCCGCAGGATTTTCCGCAGTGATTCCCTGATTTCCGGCGTCAGCAGGGCAGCGCGTTCTTCCGGCGTCAGCGCAAACAACGCCAGCAGCTGTTCCCGTCCGGACAGCAGAAAATTCAGCAGAGTATCTGTGTCGATGGTCAGCGCCAGCAGCCGCAATCCTTTTTCCAGCACATTGCCGCCGTGTATTTCCCAGGGCGGAATCAGCACGACATCCCCTTCCCGGCAGGTGAATATCCCGGAACCGATACGTCCGCGCAGACTGCCGTTCAGAAAAACCTGCAAATGAAACGCCTCATGCACATCCAGCACGGGGTAGCGTCCCGCCTCCGGAAATTCCTGCAGGGAAATCCGGAACGGTGTCCGGGGAGACAGTTTCCAATCGTAACGAAGAAATTTTACTTGTTCATTCTGCATAATTTTACCTGTTTACAGCAGAAATATACTTGTCGATCCGCTTGATTTCAACCGTCCGGAGCGGTAAATTTTCAGAAAAAAACAGGAGGTTCAGTATGATTCATCAGATGCAATGCGGTCCGGTCCGCTGCGGTTTTGCGGATAACGGAATGGTTTCGGAAATAATTCTGCCGGAAGAATTCGGCTCCTGCAATCTGCTGAACGGCAATTCGTCTCTGACACTGACTCTGGCGGACGGACGGGTTTTCACTCCGGTGTCCGGTTCCGGAAAACCGGAATGCTGGCACGGTTCCTACGGCGCGGAAATTCTGGATTTCAGTTCACTGACGTTTGCCGACCGGGACGGAAAAACCGAACCGCAGTTCAAGCTGTCCCTGCGGTACGAAATTTTTCCGGACGGAACGGTTTTCACCGATGCGTTTTTTCTGGGGGAGATGCCGGATAAAATACAGGTCACGGGATTTGAACTGCGCATACCGCTGTCGCTTTCCGCATTCGAAACAGTGCGCTGGTCTCTGGCATACCGTCCGAAAAAAGCAGACGGCGCACTGATTCAGACCTCCGCCCCCGAACGGGAACTGCCGCCGGGAACGGACCGGCTGGTTGAAAACTGTATTTTCCCGCTGACCGGATTCAATCTCTGGACTGCGGACGGTCCTTCCTGTTACGCCGAATTCATGATGGAAGGCGACAATGTTCTGGCAGGTGAGCCCTCCTGCAACCGTTCCTCGGTTACCTGGCAGGACGGCAATCCGGTGCTGCGCTGGAATTTTCAGACTGCGCCCGTACTTCCGGCTTCCGGTCCATGGCAATGGCGCAACCGCTGGGGCTGGGTCATTGCTCCAGCCGCGCAGACCCGGCATTATCCGCCGCTGCCGATGTATCATTATTTCGACAACACGAAACGTTATCCTTCGGACGAGACACTGGAAAGCATGGCGGAAAACGGCGCAAAAGTTCTGATTCTGCATGAAAACTGGCGTCTGGATGTGCAGAACGGCGGACAACCTTACAATCCGGCGCGGCTGCGCGAAGTGATCCGGACCGCTCATGATCATGGCATCCGCGTGATGCTGTACACCCGCGGCAATGAAGAATCGCTGACCGGAGAATACGGCGACTGGTTCGAACATCTCCTGCACCGTAATTATGACGGTCTTTATGTGGATTACGGCGGTCCGTTCCATTATCAGATGCCGCCCGATGAAATCTTTCAGGGCGGACGCATCCTCTTCCGCAAGCATTACATAGAGAACCGCCGGCGGCGCGATATTGCCGGTCCGGACGGGCTGTTCTACGATCACACCGGACCGATGTTCAGTGCGCTGGGCATGACCGGCGGCACAGTGGACGGCTACGTCTCCGGCGAAGGGGAACGCGGACTGCTGATCCGGAGCCGGCTGGATCACGCCTATTTTTCCATGTCCGCCGTCTGTCCGGGTACCATGTGGACTGCGGCGTTTCCGGAATACAGCGGACCGGAAATGATACCTTATCTGGCAGCCGCCGGACAAAGCCCGCATGTGCCGCTGGGCGTGCAGATCCCCAGTTCTTCGCTGGCGCACCCGCAAGTTCCCGGAATCGGAGATGTGAATTTCCATCCACTATGGAAACTCTGGAATCTGATGGCTGGCTCTCACCATCTGCGGGTGTTCAGTGATTACAATTGCCGGGGTATGTTCCGCCGCTCTCCGGAAACCGGACATTATTTCATGATTGCGCAGGACAAGGCACTCTGCATTTTCGCCAATATGTCCGGACAGCCCATTTCAGTTGATCCGGTGCTGGATCTGGAACGCGCCGGAGTTCCCGCCGGCTGGAAGCGCACACTATGTCTGCCGACGGCTGCCGCGCCGGGCAAAGCAGTTCCGTTTGACGGCAATCCGTTTGAACTGCCGCCGCATGGCATCGGGGCAATTCTGTTCGGCGACGCGGATTTCGCGGAATATGAAAAGCCTTACCCCGCCATGAAAGCAGCGGGCAGAGAATATTGCGCTGAAATTGAAAGGCAGAAACTGTTCCGTGCCGGCAGCGGACCGGCAGCGGAATGGTTCATCCGGATTCATGTGGAGGATTTGCCGGTTCCGTACGAAGAATCCATGATCGTGGACCTGTATGACAACCGTTTCGAACTGAACGAAGTGGTGAACGGCGAATACCGCAGACTGGGGTATCTGGGCAAAAACGGATTCCAGATTCAGGAAACGGATCGCCGGGATTTTGTCATGAACGGTGAAACTTCCGGCTGGATCGCTCTGCGCAGTATTCTGGGTTCCGGGAAAAAACACCTGGCAATCCGCAGTCTGCACCGGGGTGATCTCTACTACGTGAACACCCCGTTCTATTCCTTCCTCGAAGTTGCGGTGTCGCGGACTCCGGATCAGCCGGAATATACGCTCCAATTCATGAATGAACTGGAAAACGACCGGTCATATCTGCATTTCGATCTGGAATTCTCCTGACCGTGCCGCTTCTCGGAATTATTTCAGAACCGTAAGAATCAATCCGGCAACAATCAGAGCTACGCCGGTCAGTTTTGCCGCGGAACATTTCTCTTTGAGGAAAACCATGCCCAGCAGAACACTGACCGGCAGGCTCATCTGGCGGAATGCCTGAATGAAGCTGACGTTGGAAACAAAACCCATGGCAATCAGCACCAGCAGATATGCCGCCGCAGCAAAAACACCGGCAAAATACGGATGCGGATGACAGAACAGGTCTTTGGTCAGCCGCGCCCGTTCGTGCGGAACAGACAGGACATAAGAAGACAACGAAATCAGCAGAACCATTTCCCGCATACAGGAATAAGTTGCCGCACCCTGCCAGCGGGAAACATTCTCATTCGCCAGCAGGAGCCGCAGTCCTTCACTGTCGAAAATCGTGTATCCGGTCGTGCCGGCGGCGGCAACCAGTATGCCGAGCAAAGCGCGGTTCCAGTAATTTTTCCAATGCAGATCGGAAAAACTTTTCATGGGCATCAGCACACATCCCATCATGATGACCAGCATTCCGAAAATTGCCAGAGCGGACGGTCTGGCGCCAAGCCCCAGAAAAATGGTCACCAGGGCGGTCATGATGACCGGCAAGGCGCGCGCCAGCGGGTATGCCAGCGACACATCCGCCAGACGGTATGCTCTGGACAGCCCGATGTCACAGATCATGCCGCACACACCGCCGCCGATCATCATCCAGTAAAAACGCGGCGGCAGCAAAGCCGGATTCACTCCGGAAGTCAAGGCAAACGGCAGAGTCGTGCAGAGACAGGACGCCGACACGATAATGAAAAATGCCGGAACCGGCTGACGGCTTTTGCTGATGAAATGCCAGAGGGCATGAAGCACCACGGAAGCCAGAATCAGAATGAATGCGGTAATTGTAAAATTTAGTAATATACAGCTGAAATCTTTGGTTTTCAATGCTATGAATCATTCTTTTCCGAATACGGCATTGATTTTTCCTTTTGATGGTGTATAGTGATGGCACATTCGCGCGGCTGGCGAAACTGGCATACGCAAAGGATTTAGGTTCCTTCGCCGCAAGGCTTGCGGGTTCGAGTCCCGCGCCGCGCACCATTTTTTCTTTTTTTTGCAAATCCGTGCAACATTTCCAGTTTTCGTGCGCATTGTTTATGTCGGCTATTTGAAAAACTGAATTTTTGTGGCATATTACAGGAAAAATGAGTTACACAACCAAAAAATCATTACTGGAAGCGATTCAGCACGGCGATCAGGTCTCATGGTCTGAATTCTATGACACCTACCGCCCGCTGATCATTCTGCGCGGACGCGATTTCCATCTCTCCGCGGATGAACTGGAAGACCTTTGCCAGATGGTCATTATCGACATCTTCAAAATGGGAACCCGGTTCCAATACGATTCCGCCAAAGGCAGATTCCGTGATTATCTGCGGCGCATCATTTCAAACAATGCGCTTGATCTGCTCCGCAGACGTCCGGACAATCTGCCGCTGGAAGGAAACGACTCCGAATGGATGGAAAATTCCCACGAAAACCGCTGGGAACAGGAATGGCAGCATCATCTGCTCAAACAGGCGCTGATGCTCCTGCGCTCCCAGGTCGAAATCGTTACCTACCAGGCGTTTGAACTTTATGCTGTTCAGGGGCAGGACGCGGAAAAAGTCGCGGCTTTCCTGAATATCAAAGTCAACATGGTCTATGTCGCAAAAAGCAGAGTACTGCCCAAACTGCGCAGAATAATTCAACGGCTTCGGGAGGAATGATTATGCGTCACTATACAGAAACTGAACTGGAACAATACCGCAGCGGTCACATGAACCCTGTCCGTCGTCTGCTCTGCACCATGCACCTGTGGAGCTGTGCCGAATGTCAGAAACAGCTGGACAAAATTGATGAGGATGAACTGCTTCTGGCGGATCTGAAGCAATCTTTGTCCGAGGAGGATGAAGTTGACGAGAATCCGGATACTTATCAGAAATTGTGCGACCATTTCCGGGAGAAGAAAGACAAGCCCTGATGCACATTCCTGACTACAAACTCCTTCAGAGCTGCGGCCGCGGCGCATACGGCGAAGTATGGCTGGCGGAAAGCATTACCGGAAAACAGGTCGCATTGAAATACCTGGCTCGGTCCATTGCCGGCGAAAAAGAGTTTGCAGGACTTCTCAATTATGCGGAACTGCCCGATTCCCCGCATCTGATTCGGATTCTTCATACCGGAGAAACAGAAGACGGCTATTTCTATACCATGGAACTGGCGGACGGACGCTACATTCAAGGCAGGTACATTCCCGTTTCCCTCGCAGAAATGCTGAAGGAACGCAGCCACCTTCCTCCGGAAGAAGTGCTGAGTCTCGGTCTGGATCTGCTGGATGGTCTGTCCGTTCTGCATCAGGCAGGCATGGTTCACCGGGACATCAAACCGGAAAACATTCTTTATGTCAACGGAGTTCCGAAACTTTCGGACATCGGGCTTCTGCGCTCCGTTTCGCAGACTCTTTCTTTCGGCGGCACGCTGGGCTTCATCCCGCCGGAACATCTGACTCCCGGTTCCCAGAGCGGCAATGCCGATGACCTGTTTGCTCTCGGCAAAGTCCTGTACTGCGCCATGACCGGAAATAAAGTGGAAAATTTTCCGTCCGTTCCGGCTGCCATGATTCAGGATTCACGCTGCGCCCGGCTGAATCAGATCATTCAGACTGCCTGCGGCCCGGAACCGCTGCGCTTCCAAGACGTTCATGATTTCGAACAGGCTCTGCGGTCCGGTCTGCCGGCTTTGAAACAGCTGAACCGCCTTCACCGGAAACTTCGTCCCGTGATGATGCTGCTGGCTGGACTTCTCCTGCTGGGGCTTTGCATCTGGATCGGCTGGAAACTCCATCCGAAACAGCAGAGCAGTTCCGCTGTTTCGCGGACAATTCAGATGAATACGGCTGAAACAGCTCCCCCGAAAACGGAAATTGTTCCCCCTGCCCCGGCAGTTGAAAAACCGCAGGAAAAGAACGATAAAGCCGCGGCGGTCAAAAAGCCGGATTCCGGTCAGCAGGAAAAAAACGGGCTTCCCTGGAAACCGTGGCAGCATCCGGACGGACATACCGCACCGTCGCTGTATGGCGGCATGTTAAAATTTTCTATACTCAAAAAAGAAGTAACTCCTTCCGGACGCGTCATTTATAATCCGCGCAAAGGCGATGGTCTTCACCGGAATTTTCTGGTGGGCAATCTGGACCGCCAGCCACGGCAGAAGATTCTGGTTTATTCGGCAGCCAAAGAAAAATCCGGCAATATCTGGAACACTTCGCGGGCATTCCCCATCCCAACAAATCCGCAGGGGATTTCCGGCATGGAAGGCTTTCACGCGCTGAAAAAGAAACTTCCTGCGGAATATATGATCCGTTTCCAGCTGAAAATCCGGCGTCCGCATCCCGGCGGACATCTCATTCATTTCATGGTGGAATCCGCCGACAGACAGCTGATTCATTACAGCTGGAACATTTCCGTTTATCCGGGCAAAGCGATTGTGCGCACCGCCAATTATCTGTTCGATGACGGTTACAATTTCAGCTGGGCGAACAGAAATCCGGAACAGTATCTGCTCCGGGATTCCTTCCAGGTGGAAATCGTCCGGACCGATCTGCTGTTCCGGATTTATCTGGACGATCTGAACATGATTTACCTTCCGTCTTATTTTCCCGGCGGCATTTTCGGCTTCAATGCGGAAAATATCGGCGACTGGGAACTGACCGATCTGGAAGTCTATGACATTGCCCACAATCCGGATTACACGCACAAGGAACGCTATCAGCTGCCCATTGTCCGGAAACGGCAGAAAAAATAAAAAATATTTTCAC
>ERZ1034992.985-NODE-985-length-13884-cov-14.947429_pt1 | contig 13884 bp, 10 predicted proteins | sample MGYA00520695_ERZ1034992 | MGnify/ENA primary metagenome ERZ1034992 (study PRJEB33766, sample SAMN09781778) | gut metagenome | biome: gut microbiome | host: Homo sapiens | place: Madagascar | study: EMG produced TPA metagenomics assembly of the PRJNA485056 data...
ATTTTCCAGTGGTTTGTCCGTAAATTTTTGGCCATTATACTGGAAATTTACGGACAAAAGGTGCTTTTCGGAGCATTTATCCGTAAAACCGGGTCCGAAACGTCTGAATTTTTACGGACAAACGGCTGGTTTTGACCATTTTGTCCGTAATCGCCATTTTTGGAGCAGGCCATTTACGGACAATGCCTCCATTTTCATCGATTTGTCCGTAAACGACAGTGATTTTGCCAAATAAAGCGCCTGATAAATCAGCACACTAATAATTTGCCGCCAGCCTCTTTTAGTTCATTTCCATCATTGTGGGCGCTTGTCACATATGCACAAAAAAACCGGATCAGATTTGCGATTGATTGCAAACCATCCGGTTTTCTCAGCCTTTTTTCAGCTAATGATGATTTTTAACGATCCAAATTTTTTCGTTATCCTGAGCAATGAAACTCTTTTGCCTCTTCTTTGGATACAGTGCTGCATTTTCCTGACGAAGCTTTTTGATTCCGGCACGGACGCTCAGATGGTCATTTTTAATGCAATAGACGTTTCCCGGAAGATTTGTGAACCTGACTCTCCCCTGTTCATCCGACTTGACGATGAACTCTTTTTGGTTGCGATACAGCTTGCGCCTGCCGTTTTTGGCAAAAAGCTGGAACGCTTCGCCAACGACAGGTTTTCCATCCGCATCGACAACGATGAAATCAAGGTTGATCTCGCGCTTTTTAAGCAGACCGCCGTGGATAATTCTGTACAAAATATAAAATACAGAAAAAATTGCCATGACGCAGCATAACATAACGGCCGCTTGAATCAGGTTGTTCATCAGGGATGCACCTTCGACTTCACGTGCAATCTTCTTCGTATATGGCACTCGATACCCAGTCACAAGCATTCGATGAGAATTGATCATGTACGGCGTGCACGTCATCAACGTCGCCAAATCCTTGTCCTTGACCGGAAGAAGCGATTTGACCTTATTTGGCTTGATGACCTTGATGTTGTAAACCTTGTAGGCCATATTCTTTCCATAAACGCTGATTATGAACAAATCGCCCTTCTTGACCTTGTCAAGGTCCGTAAACAGCTTTCGTTCAGGCAAGCCGCGGTGGGCAGCAATAACTGTTCGCTTTCCTTTTCCGCCGGTCGGAAACGATGACCCCTGCAAAACGGCCGCACCATAATTGAGCGTGTCGGCCGTCGTCAGATTGAACAATGGCACGTTAACGTTGATTTTCGGAATCACGACGCGCCCCAGCAGATGCTTGCGCAACTTCTTGGCATTCATGTTGCCTGTCCCGCGAAACGGGTCTTTGGCAGCTTTTTTAGCAGCACGTTCATTTTCTGCTCTGAGCTTTGCAAGTTCTTTCGCATTTCTTTTTGCATCAAGTTTTTGGGCTTCTTCAATGCGCCGATTATCAATAAAATTATTTATCGATTCAACGTAGAAGGGGTATAGCATAATCAACAATCCTGCTAAAAAGGCAATCATCAGCAAAACTTGGATCCAAAAACCATTTTTTGATTTCTTCTTTTTTTCAGCCATTCTTTTTCCTTTGATACTCAATTGATATTACGTTCAGTTTAATACAAAAAGAGATCGGAAAGTTCATTCCCGACCCCCAAAATTGGTATATGAATAATGAGCTATTTAGTTGTGATGAATCGAATCACGAATTAGATGTTTTCACGACGGTTGCGGCGTGCAATCATAGCACCTGCAGCACCAGCCATTACAACGACACCGGCAACGATGAAGAGAACGATACCCATGCCACCTGTTGATGGAAGGAAGCCGCCCTTCTTCGTGTTGGAAATCTTTTGGCCGTCAGCTGCTTGAACCGTCTTGTAGCTGTCCTTTGCAACCGTGAACAAAACAGGATCCTTAAGCAAGTCGTAGCCTGTAGGAGCTTTAACTTCTTTTACAGCATATGATTCGCCGGATTCAAGCGACTCAGAATACTTCAAACCTGCAAATTCAAATTGACCGTTTTCGCCAGTTGTCTTCGTAGCAACGTTTGTGTTGTTCGTATCAAATGTGTAGCCATCTTTTTCATTGCCGTGAGCATACTTGACAACTTGACCGTTCTTAACGATAACAAGTTGGAATTGTGCGCCTGCAAGCGTCTTTGATTGGTTAGAACCATCAACCTTGACGAACTTCTTGCCGCCTGTGAAGACTTCTTCTGACTTGACTTCGTGGTGTGCTTCGTTGTCAACCTTGGCAGTAGCCTTGTTAGGAATACCAGTGTCAATCAATGTAAGATCTTCAATGCTGAGATGACCCTTAACAGTTGTCTTGAGCGTCTTGCCGGCAAATGCAGCAAGATTTGCGGCAGGAATCGTGATCGTGAAGCCGTTGTCGGCATTCTTCTTAACAGTATACTTGTTGCTTGCAAGACCTTCGATTTGAATCGTATCAGCATCCATAATCAAGCCCTTGCTTGGGTTATCAGTAATCGTGTAGACTTTCTTGTTAGCAATATTCCAAGGAACAACCGTTTCGATAGTGTAGTTGATCTTTTCGCCGGCAGTGAAATCGTGGTGTGAGCGATTGTCATTCAAAGTCTTCTTGTCGGATTGCTTAACGTTCTTTGGATAGATGTTGATCGACTTTTGAACAGTCTTTCCGTCTGCTCCGTAAATCGGCATTGCCAAAACGAACGGTTCTGCTTTTTGAGTAATGTTTGCAGGAGCATCTGTTTCAACAAAGAGATATGCCTTGTAGTTTCCGTTTGCGTCTCTCAACGGAAGGTTTGCAAATGATGCAAGACCACCGTTGGCAGTTGTCTGTTTGCCAACAACCGTTGCCGTCTTTTGAAGCGCATCAGCCTTCTTTGCAACTGCAGCACTCGCCGTCTTGGCTGCATCGGCAGGACTTTCATTCTTATCGCCAGTTGCCGTCTTGTATGCATCAGCATATTCGCTTGTTACGTCGTATGCCGTAAATTCAACGCCATCAAGTGCTTCGGCATTGTTCTTGGTCAACCATGCATTGATTTCGTCTTGTGACTTGCTGTTGTCAATCTTGTCAGAAGGCAAAGACTTGTCAAATACGTATTTGTGCAACGTAACGGTTGCCGTTTCCGTTGACGTTTCTGCAGCCTGTGCAGTCTTGACGCCAACAGCACCTTGCAATGCCAATGGCAATGCAAGTAACAATGTTGCTAATGCATTTCTCAGTTTCTTATGATTCTTCATTTTTAATGCTCCTCTTTATAAATTCTTCTCTTTACGCTTACTAAAACAACTAAACATATTATTCCTATGCCGAGCAATGCCATAATCGATTTTGCTTCACCGGTTTGCGGCAACATCCCCCATAACCCTTTTTTCTTGACACTGTTCGGTGTCGTTGGATTGCCTGGAGTATTCGGCTTGCCTGGAGTATTTGTCTTGCCGGAGTTGCTTGGCGGATTCTCAATACTGTAATTATAAATGCGCGGCTTGGCAGCACTGACTGCCCCGTCAGACAGTTTTTGATCATAAAGTTCTTCCAAAGCGGTGCCGTTGACTTTAACGCCGTCAGACAGCTTCTTTGGAATATAAACTTCGATCTTGCGTGCTTCATCGGTAATCCTGTATCCTTTGGGTGCCTGAACTTCGCTGAAGTAGTAGGTGCCAGGATCAAGACTCTCACGGTCATACATGACCAAACCTGCCGAGTTGGACGTGAATTTTGCAATTTCATCGTCGCTGAGCGGAGAAGCACTTGCCTTAAAACCGCCATTATTTGTGCAATATAATTTTATTGAACCGTCCAAGCGGTACAAAACAAATTTTGCATCGCTCAACGGTAACTCTCCGCCGGCGTTTTTGCCATATTTGAAGAAATAGGCTGAACGCTGCACGAGCGAAGTTTTACCTTTGATTTGAAACCACATCCGACCTTGATCATCAATTTTGAAGTCATCATTCATCAAAAAGACGAATGGGAGGGTAAACGTTCCGTTGTTCCCTGCATTTTCAATGACTCCGTTCTCATCGGTCTGAACGATCAGGTACGCATCGCACCCGGGAACGATAAAATCGATCGAAGAATTTGCCTTGTTTCCGGTCTGTCGACTGAGAGGCTTCAAGTTATGCTTTTCAATGAAGTTCTTCGCATAACTCTGACCTCCGAGCGGGAATTTTGCGGTAAATTCCTTTGGATCATCAGCTTCATTAAACTGATCCGAAATATCATATATTTCGAACGTCGGTGCTCTCAGTTTGGTAACATCCGTTCCTGAAGGAAGATTGAGTCCCAAACTGATATGGATGTGAATATTTTGAGTGATACCCGTCGTCGAATCAGCGGATGCTTGCCCGGACCCTGCGAATACAGCAATCATGAAGGCAACGATCATGAACAATAATTTAAATACTCTCTTCATGATCACACCCCCTTTGAACTGCGAATCCGTCGCCAGATGAGCACCTCAGTCAGGGCACACGCAACAACGATCAGCAGCGATCCCAATGCTTCAAACAACAATCTGCCCGGTCCGCCTGTTTGAGGAAGCATCCCTCCGACAGGATAATTCAAAATCTGAAGCGTTGTCGGTTTGTTCTTCTTAGGATTCATGGCAATGATGCTTGCGTAAGCAGGATTATTAATCTTGTTGCCATCAGCATCCGTGAGCGTAATCGAAGATTCCTTATCCTTGACGTCGCTCATGTTCTTCTTGCTCAAAATGAAATAGATCGGGGTGTCAAGTTTCGTATAACCTGATTGCGTTCTCGTTTCAACGAGCTTGTACCGACCGGTAAGCAAGCCTTTGTAGCTGATTCGTCCGTTAACGCCCGTCGATACGTCTTGAATGTACGGTATCCACTTGCCGTCTGCCAAACGATACAAATCAAAATGAACGTCACGCATGACCTTCTTATCGATGGCATCGCGTTTCAAAATATCGAAGTCGACATTATACCCAGTAATCGTAGCATCACCGGAAGTATGCGTCACTTCCTTATCTTTATCAACCTTCGTATAAATAACCCTGTTGTCCAACCCTTCGATTGACGCAGTATTGGCTACGCGATCCTTTCCTGAAGTCAAAATCTTTGTCTGATATTTGATTCTGTAAGGCCGACTGACATAGCTGGCCTTTTCGCCAGGATTATTCTTCTGGTCATCATTGAACGTGATAATCATCTGTTGAGTGACTCTTCCGTCGGAAGTAGTATACGGAACAATTTTCACATTGTATGCCGACTTCGGAAGCGGTTTGCTCGAAAGCTTGTCATGCCACTGATCTAATCCTTCATATCGATATACTTCAATCGAGTCTTCAACGAAAATCTGCTTTCCGTCAAGAGTATCCTTGATGGCACCGTTAGGATAGGTGATATATTCCTTGTTGACGTCAATCGTCCAGTTCACGAGACTGTTGTCATCATTGTCGACTGCGCCATCTTTTTCAAGGTTGCTGCTAATCCAATGCCAATAATCGCTTGTAGCACTGCCTTTCTTGTCATTTCCTTGATACAAGTCAGCGTAATCAATATAGTGATTCTTATTGCTGGTGTATCCGACCGGTCCAAGTTTTACGCCATATGAAATATGGTATTGGTGGTCCGTATCAGGCAAATGGATAATCAGAAGCTTTGCAGGCGACGTATAGGTCTTTCCGTCCTGATTGTACGTTGTCGTCGTTTCCCGAATCTCTCGTCTGACTTGACTCGTAACATCCTTGTTGTCAGTCAGGTCTTTAACCTTGATTGTTGATTCCATCAGAGTCTGGTCACCAGTAATCGTATCCTTGACCATATAGTTGCTCATCGGAAGCTTTTCTGCGTTGACGTAGACATCCCAATGCAAGAGACCATCCGTTCTGTGGACCCCGGTATTGCTCTTGCTGATCCCGATATTTTTATAAATTCCGCCGTCAGCAGGAACGCTGTCGCTTGTCTGCTCATCGCCGAACTGTGCCCAGTTTCCTGATTCTTGAGAAGAATCGCGTGTCGTCTGATACTTTACTTCATAAAGCGCAGCCGGTGCTTCGCCTTTAAACGTGATCTTGAATCCTTTGTATCCGCCTTCGTCTGATTTATTGTCTTCTTTGATCGTATATTTGCCAGGGTCAACCAAAATATTCGTATTCCAGTCTCCAGGTCCGCTGCTTCGATAGACCTTGACGGCATTCAGTCCGCCCACCAGGTTAAGCTGATTGCCGCGGCTGGTATAAAAGTGATCTGTCAAAGTCAGATTCCTGAACGTCTTAAAAACATTGTCGCTTGCCGCTTCATAGAATCTTACGGACCAGTCGATCTTATTTTGGGTAACGTTCGTATGCGACTTGGAAACATGCTCTTTTACTTGATCGTACCAGATGCTGCCTTCGCCTTCATTGTCATGTCCGTCTTTGACGTGATTCCTGATTTGGGTTCCTTGCGGTAAACCATCCGGCAAAATCGATCTGTAACGAATCACATACCCTTTGCCGTCTGAATTCTTAATCTTGATCGTTGCAACTTCACAATCAGATTTGGTTGCATAAGCAATTGAATATTCGCTGCTTGAAAGCTTGCGACCGATTTTGATGTTGTTCTCATTTTGATTGAACGGATTTCCGTCAATTGATGCAGCCTCATAGATTTCAAAACTGTTCTTATCAAACGTTCCTCTGTACAAACCGTCCAACAAGATCGTGCTGTCGCCGAACTTGTGACCGACAAGATTGTAGTAGATCGTCCAATCAACTCTGTTCCTGTCTTTTTGGATGCCTTTTTTAACAATCGTGCTGCCCCTGTTCCACCAATGTGCCCAAAGTTCCTTGGATGCATCGGCGAGATGTCTGTCGCCATCATATGAGGAAACCTTATTGCCGACCTTCGTCGTCTCACGATTACCGGAATCATTCGTAATATTCGTTTCGTACTCTACACGATATGCGCCCTTGATTTTGTGCTTAAAATGAAGCTCATAACTCATGCCATCGGCAGACTTGACGATTTCATATTCTTGCGGATTAACTTTTTCCTTGCTGTTTTCGATGACTCTGCCATAAGAATCAAGTCGAACGGAATAAACATTGAAACTGCCATAGTCGATTTTATGTTCAGAATATTGACTGTCAGCATGATACAAATTGTCTTTCAAAACAGGATTCTCAATATCGTTTAGCCCCTTGTTGAAATCTATCGTCCAATGTGCTCGCTTCGGCTGCCATTCATTCCCGAGAAACCAGCCGTTTTTTGTCACGTCGCCGAATTTTTCATCCGTATGCTGCTTGATTTCAACATTGTAAGTCGTGCTGTCTTTCAACGGAATCTTGATTTCCTGACGATTTTCTTCGGAAAAGCTTTCAATATCCAGAGATGATTCGAGGTGTGCAGTTCCTTTGCGTCCTTGAATCTTTTTGATGTTGTCATTAAAAGTCATGACCAACGGATATCCGTTGTGTTCATTGTCAAACGTGCCGGACATCTGCCATGTCCCAAATTCCGTTCCGTCCTCATTCTTGAGCTTGCCATCACAGGAATTATATGCCTTGAAAGCCCTTGGAACATAAATCGTATATGTGTCGCCCGGATTGATGTCCGCATTATCAGGAAAACTGAAATTATAATCAACCGATATCTTGTCGCCGTCTCTTAATATGTATACATCATTATTCTTAAGTTCCTCCGACGTTGAATCTTTATGACTGACCATAATTTTTACGCTGTCAATAAAACTGACGGTATTGTTTTGATTCAACTCAACCGCAGCATTTGCCTTTTCGCCGTCGAACTTCCCCATGGCAAAAACAATCGCAAATACCGTGGCCACCGCCCCCAAAATCCAGAGCAGCTTTTTAAATATTTTATTTCTTTCCATATCAGTTGCTCTCCGTTCTTATCTATCACTAACCAACAAATACTCCATACATAACGTCTGAAAGATACAGTCATCAGGCAACCTCTCTTCGCCAAGCAACCGTATCTGCCCAAAAAAGAAAATCCATCTATTCACTAAAGATTGAATCGTCCATAATAAATGATGTATACCAATAAATATTTCAAAAACTCGTTAAAGTTTCCAAAACAACCGTTGCAAACTGCAAATTGAATTCTTCTTCAAAATTCAAACATAATTCACAAATCCTTCACCTTGAATTATAGCATAGCAAAAATTGTTTTCCAACAAATAAATTATAGAAAAATTCATTTTTGTTCACAAAAATAGCATATTTGTTGAAACACACTATTTATTTTCTTCCAATCGCCAATTTTTTGTCAAAAATGACAAAAAACACTATTACAGTAATGTGCTTGTCTTTATTCTATTTCGTATTAAATTAAAGCAGATGCTTTTTTTAAATGAGTCTGCAATGGACTATATGCGGCATTGTAAAAAATGCATTCGATTACAGCTATAATATAATGCTGGTACTTGATTTTGATCTTGAACGGATTTTAATAACGTTGTTATTGTGATATAGCAGAAGAATAATTCACATTTATTTCATTTTTACGATATTCTCTCATATGATGGTTATTTCTAAACTTATTTTAATCTTGATAAAGAATGCCGCGTTTCGTATTAATTTAAATAAATGATACCACTTATCAAGGACTTGATTTAAAAATTTCAGAACATCTTAAACGCACACCAGCTGAATTCCTTATAATCCTCAATAGTGTTGCTCAAATTTTATTCTGTTTTTTCATAAATTCATCGCAGTCCAACTTGTCAGATGCCATTCCAATTCGTGATTTTGAAATTATTTTCATTCTTAATTTACCTCCTTAAACCTTTGATATTCAAAGATTTGCAAAATGGCCTCAGATTTTATTTGAAAAAAATAAAATATTTCTCTTGCATTTTTAATAAACCTTGATATAATGAAGTCATTCAATGCAAAGCAATCATGCAAGTCTTGGAAATAAGTCAAAGGAGGTCGGATGTCATGAAGCAATGCAAGATGGATAACGTAGCGTCATCTCGAATTATTAGCCTAGTCATCTCCCTATGCGGTTTCGTGCCATCTGATGTCTCGGCTTAGTTAGAGTGCAAGAATTTCAGATCCGGCACATGCACCAAGGCGGCGCTGGATCCTTATACCCGAATTGGACCCCGATGCCGGCTTAGTGCCAGTATCGGTTTTTTTATCATTCAGATTGAATGATTGCTTCCCGCTGCGAAAGCCATTTTGAGGAGGAGTTACTTATGACAGATACAAAAACAGTAGATCTTGATTGGAACAACTTAGGCTTCGAATATATGGATCTACCATACCGCTACCGCGCATATTGGAAGGACGGAGAATGGCACAAGGCTGGCCTGGTTGAAGATTCATCCATTACGATTAATGAAGGTTCTCCTATCGTCCATTACGGTCAAGGATGTTTCGAAGGCATGAAAGCATATCGTTGCAAGGACGGCAGCGTCAATCTTTTCCGTCCGGATCAAAATGCGGCTCGAATGCAACGCAGCTGTCAGCGTCTTTTGATGCCGGAAGTTCCGACGGAAATGTTCGTTGATGCTTTAAAGCAAGTCGTTCGTGCCAATCAGGCATACATTCCGCCATATGGCACCGGCGGTACTCTTTACCTTCGTCCGTACATGATCGGCGTTGGTGAAAACATCGGCGTTCACCCGGCAACGGAATACATCTTCTCCGTATTTGCAATGCCTGTCGGCAACTACTTCAAGGGCGGCCTGACACCGACGAATTTCCTTGCTGCTGATTATGACCGTGCCGCACATAAAGGTACTGGTCAATCCAAAGTCGGCGGCAACTATGCAGCCAGCCTTCTTCCTGGCGATATTGCACACAAGCGCGGCTTCTCAGACTGCATTTACCTTGATCCGATTGAACATAAAAAGATTGAAGAAGTTGGTTCGGCTAACTTCTTCGGCATTACGCGCGACGGTAAATTCGTGACGCCTAAGTCACCATCTATCTTGCCTAGTGTTACTAAATATTCTCTTCTTTACCTTGCTGAACACAATCTTGGCATGGAAACAGAAGAAACTGATGTCTACATCGACCAGCTCGATCACCTTGCAGAAGCAGGTGCTTGTGGGACGGCTGCCGTAATTTCACCAATCGGCGGCTTCCAAGTGGGCGACGAGTTCCACGTCTTCTACAGTGAAACAGAAGTTGGTCCTGTAACCAAGAAACTTTACGACGAATTGACGGGTATTCAATTTGGCGATCGTCCGGCTCCTGAAGGCTGGATCGTCAAAGTCCCTCTTGACTAGTATCAGAATTTAGTACACGCTCGGGCAGGAATAACATCATAAGATAATTCTTCCTGCACTGAGTTTTGATAGAGCTCAGTTCGACTGAACTCTATTTTTTCGGCTTAAATTCAGTAAATGTGTATTTTTTTATAAAAAAGTTGCTTAATAAGGTCTGTATTTTTCATTCAAGAGTTATTGCGCATTATCATAGGGGGTAATTATATGAACGCTGATACAGCAACTACGAGTACAAACAAGCCAACAACCAAAGATTACGTTTATAGGGTTTCCGCTGCTGTCGCCAATGCTATTTTGGTCACGCTCGGCATCGGACTCTTATTCCAGACTATCGCACAATTCATTCATTGGCAGCCGCTTTATGACGCAGGAACGATGGGGACCGTTCTGCTTGCGCCGGCACTTGGCGTCGCGGTTGCTTCACAGCTTGACGTTAATACGCTCGTTATCTTCAGTGCCATGATTTCATCAACGGTCGGTTCAAATGCAGTGCATTTTACGACAAAAGCGGTCAACGGAACTTCTGCCGTCGGCGGCACGCTTCTTCAAGCAGCCGGCAGCCCTTCATTTTCAACCGGACAGCCTGTCAGTGCCGTTGCCGCAGCATTGATTGCCGCACTTGTCGGCAAATATCTGACCGGTAAAACACCGCTCGACATGGTTTTGGTTCCTTTTGGGGCAACGACCGCCGGAACGATTTCAGGCTTGGGACTTGCTGCCGTTACAACGCCGCTCTTGCTTGATATCAGTCGATTCATTGAGCAATCCATGCACGTCAATCCGATCTTGGGGTCTGTCTGCGTTTCGCTTGCATGGGCATTATTCTTGATGTCGCCGGCTTCTTCAGCAGCTCTTTCGATCGCCTTGACGCTTGATCCGATCAGTTCTGCGGCGGCACTTATCGGAACAACGTCGCAGTTCGTGGCTTTCACTGCAATGTCATGCCGACAAAACAACCTTGGCGCAAACATCGCTCAAAGTCTGGTAACTCCTAAGATTCAATTCCCAAATATCGTGCTTAATCCTTACCTGCTGATTCCGTCGCTTGTTTCGGCCGTGGTTTCAGCACCGGTCGCAACCGTCCTTTTCCATTTCCGTTCAAACTACACGCTTGGCGGACTTGGACTCAACTCGCTGATTGCACCTTTGGCATATGCTGCCAAAGGCGTTGGACCATTTGCGGTCTACATGTTTACTGGTGTGGTCTTGCCAGCAGCAATTTCCGTTTTCGTTTACCTGTTCATGAAACGGGCAAACCTGATCGGAGAAAATCAGCTTAGACTTCAGGTTATCTGATTTACGACATGACTCTTTGCTTGCTGAGTCAGCGGGCCTGCCAAAAGCAGTTATCTGATTCAGCAAAACATAATCCTCAATCTCTAAGAGGCCGGAAAATGGTTCCGGCCTCTTTTTTGCAAACGCCGTAACGACATATGAATTGAAGCAATCAGCTATGATCAAATCATAAAAACAGGTGCCTTTTTGCAGATGAACCGCTCAAAAGATGAATGATTGCGGACAAATATCAATGAATCGCATTTTGAACGTCCTCCATGGCACCTTTTAAGATCATGTAATTAAAAACGAATGACAAAAAGGCAATCGGGACCTTGTTTGGGGCTCGACTGCCTTTTTTAACTAAAATCAATATTCCTATTCTTTAACGTCTTCTTCTTTTGTACGCGCAACCAGCACGTCGCATCTGGCCGAACGAATTACGTATGACGCAACAGAGCCAACGACCAGTCTTTGCAAAAAGTTCTTGCCGGTTGAACCGACAATAATCAGATCATTTTCATATTCGGGTTGGAAATCTTCAACGATAACCAGCTTAGGATTGCCGAAACGCAGGTGAACCCTGATTTGTTCCGGCTTGAGCCCTGCTTCCTGAATTGCTTTTCTGCGAAGTTCAAGCAAATATTCTTCGCTATCGTGTTCGATCTCGTAAATCTGCTCGCCGTCAAGCGCAATTCCTGCTCCGCCGTATTCAAGCGAGTTAAGATCCATGACCCTCAGCACGTCCAGATGTGCATCGTTGCGCTTGGCAACTTCGATGGCTTCTTTTAAAGCAACTTCTCCGCCTTTTGATCCGTCAAGCGCAACCAAAATCTTTTCATATTCGCATGACATATGAATCACCCTGCCTTTCTTCCTATATATCACTTTATATTTATAATAGCCCTAAACATAAGAATTTGCAAGCCTTTTCACTTTTTCGTCAAATGCAGAATTTTATTGCTGCTTCAATATTTCAAGATGAGCTTTGCGCAATTCATCTACTTTTGTCTGCTCCAAATTGCCAAGATCATAAAGCTTGTCTTCGATCGTTTCCAGAATCTTCACGCGATCTTTGACGTCGGCAACAAAATCATACTTATCGCCATCGATGATCAACAGCGGAGATTCGTCATATTCGTTCATCCAATCGTCATAATGACTGAGCAGACGATGGTAATAATCGACAAGCGAAGGATCTTTTTCGATCTGTTCGTAATCTCGACCGCGCTTGATGATTCGATTGATCATCGTTTCATATGAAACTTTAATCGTAATCATGAGATCCGGCGACTTCTTGTGCGCAGCATACGGCAGTTCTTCCATCATGTTGTTCAAAAGACTCTTGTAGATGTCATACTCGACCTTGGTCGCATTTCCCATCTCGGTATTCATCTTCATGAAGATTTCGTCTTCATAAATCGAACGATCCAAAATATTATTGTCGTTTTTCATGGCTTCTTTGATCATCGCAAAGCGACGATTCAAAAAGTATGTTTGTAAAAGGTAGGCATACGGATTCGTCGCATCTTTCTCACCGGCCGCGCGTTTTTTGGCCGCAATTTCGTTGCCCTTGTAAAAAATCGGCAGCACCGGATTATCTTCAACGGGTTCATAATATGCCTTTGTTCCAAGTTCCTTTGACAAGATTTCCGTCAAACTGGATTTTCCTGAACCGATAATTCCTGATAATGTAATCAAAATAGTAGATGCATCCTTTCTGTAGCTTAAATGCAGTGCTCTGCATTTCATAAGCAATCGCACATGGCGCTCTTTCAATCATACACTCATTTCGTTTAAAAATAAAGCACATCTAGTGGTTTGTTTCACAGCATGGCACAAGATATAGAGAACGCATTCTATCAACCATAAAAAGGGTTGCAAAATATTTTTGCGCAATGATAAACTAGCATTAAATTGCAATGTAAGGAGAATTTGAATGAAATCCGTATACCTGGCATCGCCATTTTTCAGCGATAAGCAAAAAGAACGCATCTATCAAGTCAAAGAAGCACTTGTCAAAAACAAGACGATCGATTCGGAAAAAATTTTCATCCCGCACGAACATGAATATCAGGAAGCAGAATTCGGCAGTTTCGAATGGCAAAAAGCAACCTTCCAGCTCGATGTTTCACAAATTTCTGCGGCCGACCTCGTTGTTGCGATCGTCGACTATAAAATGGAAGAAACAAAGGAAAACGAACCGGACTCAGGCACCGCCTTCGAAATCGGCTTCGCATACGGCACTCGCACTCCGGTCGCCGTCGTTCAGTTCGATCCGGAAAAAGAAGTCAATCTGATGATCGCCCAGGCTTTGACCGCATACTTCGACGTTTCAAAAGACGGGCTTGAACAATTGGCAACATATGATTTCGACAAAATGATTCCAAAATTCACGAGAAGACCCGTAATCTAAATTTTAGCCAAAAAGACTGGGAAAACTAAAA
>ERZ1034992.986-NODE-986-length-13871-cov-3.608135_pt1 | contig 13871 bp, 10 predicted proteins | sample MGYA00520695_ERZ1034992 | MGnify/ENA primary metagenome ERZ1034992 (study PRJEB33766, sample SAMN09781778) | gut metagenome | biome: gut microbiome | host: Homo sapiens | place: Madagascar | study: EMG produced TPA metagenomics assembly of the PRJNA485056 data set...
CCCTTGCCGGAGACAACGCCGATGACGTGCTTGACGTTGCTGCGCTTGTTCGTCTCAAGCTTGGTGGGGCCGGCGGCGGTACGCTCGCCGCACCCGGATACACCGCAGCTACCGCACTCGTGCGAGCACTCTTCTGCCATGATTCCTTCTTTCTTATTGCGCTCCCAGATACCTGGAAGCCTCTCTCGTCCTGAAGGGATGATAGCACAATGCACCCATGCCGCACTCAATTAGCACCTGTTTTGTGACATATGCGGCACATTGTCAAGCAAATCCCGCTTTATGCATTTTGGGATGCGGCTTTCACAGCGAGATCACGCCGATATTTCGGGCGGACGCTTCGGGGACGTAGCACTAACTGTCAGCTTGCACCGTAGCGGGTTCCTTACCCGTTTCGCTCCCTCGCAGTTCGTGCGTGCGTTTGCTATTTGCGGGTTGGCAAACGAGATCATCGGCGAAGGTCGCCTACCGGTGCACGTGCTGCAAAACTGACAGATAGTTCTACGTCCCCAAGTGTCTGGTTTCGGGCGGTTAATTGTGCTTACTGCAGCTGCTGGACCTCGGTGTCGTCGAGGTTGAAGTCCTTGAATGCGGCGGTGGTGTAAGCGGCGTTTTCGTAGGTGTTGAAGTAGTAGCGGCCCTCGCGTGCGGAATAGGCGCTGGTAAACACGGTGAACTCGTTCGCGCCGTCGTTCATCTGCGCGCTTCCCTCCACCATGGCCACGCCGCCGAGCGTGCGGAAGACGCGCGCCACGTTGCCGCGCTCGGTATCTTTCGGCGCATGATGTGCGTTCAGGTATGCGGCGCGCACGAAACGCGACGGCGAGTACACGTCGCCGGGCAGTCCGCGCATGCCCGCGCCTGCGCCGTAGGGCGTCAACGTTGCATTTCCCCAGGTCACAGAGCTAGGGGCGCCAGGGGTCACGTTCATGTAGCTGCGCAGGTTCTCCAGGTGCCACGCAAGGCCCGGCTGATTGGCCAGCACGTCGGCGGGGTCGCGCATCACCTGCAGGCCTTCGACGGTCGATTCCACCACGATGCACCCGCTAGCGTCGGCGATGATCCAGTGCAGCATGCTGATGGGGAAGTCGCCGAAGCCCTTGTTCACCAGCGTGATGTTGGCCAGCGCCGCCTCGACGTCGTCGACCTTGTCGAAGTTTGAGGTGACCCACAGGGGGAACTCGTATGGGGCTACAGCAGTGGTCCCCGGACGCGCATCGTCGGGGAAGTAGGCGTAGCCGGGGAAGTTCAGGCCGGCGATGGCCAGGCCGTTCTCGTTGGCGCAGTCGAAATACAGCGGATACCCTTCCGACGCGATGGCCATGCCCAACACCGCGCGGTGTCCCGTGTTCGCGGGATGGTTGCGCGGGGTGAACGTGATGGTCTCGCCGTAGCCGTACGCCCAGTCTAGGTTGCGGCCGAAATATAGGTTTCCGTCAGAATCGGTGAATCGAATCGCTGTGCACATACGTGCCTCCGTTCAATGTTGACGCGCGGGTTTGCGCCTGCGTTTGCTCTTTCGGGGCGTTTTGCCCCTGCGGGAAAGGAATAGTACGCCTGCGGCAGCAGCTTGCAATGGGGAAACCCCGAGCGTTGCCTTCGCGTTGCGAAGCCGTTGAGCGGAAGTTCGCGCGGCTTGCAGGCAAAGAAAGCGAACTGCCCGCGCATCGCGCGAGGTGATATGCGGGCTGTTGGGCTTAAGGGGTCTGGGCTGGTGGGTGCGAAAGGCTTGGGAACGGCAAACAACCGCCGTCGTCCTCGTGCTACTTTCCGTTGCGGATCTTCTTGATGCCGCCGGCGGCTATGGCGGCGCCGGCGCCGATGGCGAGCACGCCGGGCCCGGGCAATATGAGCATAGGCACGCCCACCGCCATGACGGCGACGCCGGCCACGGTTTGGGCTGCGCCCGTCAGGCGCGATGCGGCAGCGGCAGCATCGCCTTGATTGCGAATGGGATTGCCGCGATCGTCGACGAACGTGGTGTGCAACGGCTCGTTATCCACCTTCCCGACGCGCTTGCCGAACGAGGGCGGCGTGAAGGGCTCCGCAGCGGCTTGGGCCGCAGCGGCGGCGCCGCGCGCCGCGTCAACAGGGGTCACGTCGATGATGGGATGTTTCGGGAACGCCATAAGCAGCTCCTTATGCGTAGCGCCGCACGGGGCGGCGCGGGTAATCGTTGTGCGGGACGGGCCTAGCAGCCGCGTTCCGCTATCCGTAGGGTATCGCGTTGCGGGCGCTATGGGCCGTCGTGCGCTGACGCTGTCACCAACGCGTAACGAGTTCGCCACATGTATTACCCAGTGTTCTTCGAGGTCCGTCTGCTCCACGGCGCTTCGGTTTGCAGATGGTCTCTCGGTGCGCATTGTCTCGGTCCCCCGGTTTCCTTTCCGTCTAGTGCTTCGACTCGCCGTTGCCCCCCGTTCCCGTCGCTGCGCCCCGGCTTGCTGTCTGCCCGGTTTCCCATAAAGCTCGGTATCCTTGATGCTCGTCTTTTAGCTTCCCGAATCATCTCCCTTGCGGCGGCCTCGGGGCACTGCCCACCTCCCTGCAACGCCCCGGGGCGTATCCATCATCAGGCGTTTTACCGGCTCGCGCTGGGTTTTGCGCTACACTATCAGTAGTGTTCCGACCGTTTGGTTCGACTGCGTTTCGCGCTTGAATCGAGTTGGCGAATCGGGCGCGACGCCTTTATAAGGGGAAGGTGATCGTATGGCAGCTCCTGCTACCGAACATGTCCGAAACATCGTGCTGGTGGGCCAAGACGGTGCCGGCAAAACCTCGCTCGCCGAGGCCATGCTGCACGTTTCAGGCCGCACGCCGCGCATGGGCACCACCCACGACGGCAAATCCTACCTTGACTACGATCAAGAGGAGATTCGCCGCAAGTTCACTCTGGGCACCTCCGTCGCGCCCATTCCGTACCATGATTACAAGATCAACTTGCTCGACACCTCGGGTCATCCCGACTTCATCGGCGACACGCTTGCCACCATGCAGGCTGCCGAAATGGCGCTATTCGTCATCGATGCCGTCGCAGGTCCCCAGGTCATGACCACGAAGCTGTGGCGCGAAGCCGAGGGCATGCGCCTGTCGCGCGCCGTGTTCATCAACCACATCGACCGCGAGCACGCAAACTTCGACACCATCATGGCGCAGCTTCATGCGCGTTTCGGAAGCCGCTTGGGGCCGGTCACCATCCCTATCGGCGTTGCCGAGGACTTCAAGGGCGTCATCGACGTGCTGCGCATGAAGGCCCGCTACTTCGACCAGGATGGCACCACCGACGACCGTATCGAGGACATCCCGGCCGAGTACGCTGAGGCGGCGCAGATTGCTCGCGACCGTCTGTGCGACTTGGTAGCCGAGGCCGACGACGACCTAATGATGAAGTACCTGGACGGTTCCGAGCAGCTGACTCAGGAAGAGCTCGAGAGTCTGCTCGATAAGGCCATCGCGCAGGAGCTGTTCATCCCCGTGTACGTGGGCTCCACCATCATCGAGCAGGGCATCCGTTGCGTGATGAAGGATATCTGCACCTACTTCCCGCATCCGCGCCACCACGGCGCCTTCCGTCTTGCAAACGGCGAGGAGACGTTCGTGGATGAGGACGGCGAGCCGGCGGCGTTCGTATTCAAGACCGTTGCCGACCCGTTTGTGGGACGTTTGAGCTACTTGAAGCTGATCAGCGGCGTGCTCACTCCCGGCATGGAGTTGACCAATGCGCGCACGGGTAAGAAAGATCGCCTGGGACACCTGTACGTGATGATGGGCAAGGAGGCCACGGATGTGAAGTCCGCGAAGGCTGGCGACATTATCGTGGTTCCCAAGCTCACCGACACGCGTGCCGGCGACACGCTCTCGCAATCGGGTACGATGTCCATCGATCCGCTGCCGCTTCCCGTGCCGCAATATCCCGTTGCCATCGAGGCGGTAAATAAGAAGGAGGAGGACAAGGTCGGCACCTTCCTTACGCGCGCGGTTGAGAACGACCCCACGCTGCGCGTTGCCCGCAACGAGCAGACGCACCAGACCATCGTCACGGCAATGGGCGAGGCGCAGGTGGAGACGCTGCTTGCGCGCATGAAGGAGCAGGCGAAGGTGGAGGCGCGCCTGGTTCCCGTGCGCATCCCGTATCGCGAGACCATCACGAAGACGGCTGAGGCGCAGGGGCGTCATAAGAAGCAGACCGGCGGCGCCGGTCAGTTCGGCGATTGCTGGCTGCGCATCAGCCCCAACCCTGGCGAGGGCTATGAGTTCGTCGACGAGGTCAAGGGCGGTGCCATCCCCGGCGGCTTGATTCCCGCTGTTGACAAGGGCGTTCAGGAGGCTATGGCAGAGGGCTTCTTGGCGGGGTATCCCATGGTTGACATCAAGTGCGCCGTGTTCGACGGCTCGTACCATTCGGTCGACTCCAACGAGATGGCGTTCAAGACCGCTGCACGCATTGGCTTCCGTGCGGCATGCGAGCAGGCTGGTGCCATTCTGCTCGAGCCCATGGCAACTATGGACATCGTGGTGACCGAGGAGTACGCCGGCACCGTTATGGGCGATATCGCCACGCGCCGTGGACGTATCGTAGGCACCGACTCCACCGACGAGGGCGAGACGGTCATCATGGTGCGTGTGCCGTATGCCGAGGTCATCGGCTATACCAAGGACCTGCGCGCCATGACGCGCGGTTCCGGTAGCTACTACATCGAGCTGGAGGGCTACGACCCCGCGCCCGCCGATGTGACGAAGAAGCTGGTCGAGGCTTACCAGGCATCGAAGGCATAGACAGGTCCATAAGATGATTGCAGCGAGCCGTCCTTCGGGGCGGCTCGCTGTTTGCTGCGGCGAAGCGTTTCGGTTTGATGCTCGCATTCGCGCCTCCTGGTGCGTTCTTGTCGGGACGGTTTGACGGTCGTGTGGTGCGGATCGGGAATATCGGCGTGCGTGAGGGCACGGAGTTGTCTGCGTTTCGTGGCGGTCTGTATGCGCGGAAGTGTGGAGCCGCTTTGCACTTCGTGGCGGTCTGCTTGCTTGTGGCGGGCAGGCCCTGAGTTTGCGAGGAGCCCGCCCGTTCCAAAGGGAGGAGAGGCGATGGGGAGTGAAGCAGCAGGTCAGGAGCGTCTCCCATGACACGGCCCGCTTAAATCCAGCCGCCTCATCGCCTGGTTCGAGTATGACTCCGTCATCTTGCAGAACCCTTGTCCGCTACACCGAAGGTTGTCGGGCGAACCTTGCAGATTCGGGAAAATCTTGTCTGCTGGGAAGCTATCGGGATGGCCGGAAAACCTTGCTCCGTTGGCGGGTCGCGGTCTCCTTCGTCATGCGGGCATGTAAATTCCCCAGATAGAAAAGGCTTCCGTTTCATGTTTCGCGTGAATCGAACTGGCAGATAATTTCACCCCTAGCCCCGGCAAGTTTTCCTCATGTGGGCATTTTCCCTAGACGCTTTGCCGAGTTCTTGGTAGGCTCGAACCATTGATTCCGCGCCATGCTCACGCATCGGCGCAGGCAAGTAAAGGGGAATGCCATGTCTTACGTATTCACGCACGCAACGCTGCTTGACGGCACGCGCGATATGCAGCCGCAGGAGAATATGACCGTCGCTGTGGACGACGATGGCAGCATCAGCGCGGTCGGGCCGGCCGCTTCCACGGTGGGTTTTGCGGGTGCGCAGGAGGTTGATCTGAAGGGCGCGTACCTGATGCCGGGCCTGGTCAACCTGCATGTGCATCTGTGCGGCAACGGCAAGCCCACTAGCGCCGGCGCGGCGGGCGACCTTATCGAGAAGGTGGTCGCTAACCCCGTTGGGCGTTGGTACCTGCATCGTACGCTGCGCAAACATGCCCAGCAGCAGCTGGCAAGCGGCGTCACCACGGTGCGAAGCGTGGGTGATCCGGGGTTCGCCGACGTGTGGGTACGCGACGCCATCAACGCTGGCAAGTATCAAGGCCCGCGCTTGGTCACGTCGGGCGTGGGCGTGACGGTGCCGGGCGGTCATGGCGCGGGCCTGTTCGCCCACATTGCCGAAACGCCTGAGCAGGCGCGTGAGATCGTGCGCGACTGCTTCGCTCACAAGTGCGACCTGGTAAAGCTGTTCATCACCGGCGGCGTTTTCGATGCCGAGAAGGAGGGCGAACCGGGTGTGCTGCGCATGTCGCCCGAGATCGCGGCGGCAGCAGTGGACGAGGCTCACAAGCTGGGCATGCATACCGCGGCGCATATCGAGAGCACCGAGGGTGTTCGCGTGGGCCTGGAAGCGGGCGTGGACACCATTGAGCACGGCGGCGTTTTGGACGACGAGCTGCTGGCGCTGTTCCGTGAAAACGGCGTGGGTCGCAAAAGCTCGCTGACCTGCACCGTCTCTCCGGCGTTGCCGTTCATCAAGTTGCCGCCCGAGATGACCCATTCCACTGAGGTCCAGGTGGTGAACGGGCGTATCGTCTTCGACGGTATCGTGTCTGCCGCAAAACAGGCCTTGGAGCAGGGGATTCCCGTTGGATTGGGCACCGATTCGGCGTGCCCGTACGTCACGCAATACGATATGTGGCGCGAGTTGGTGTACTTCGAGCGCATCGTGGGCGCAAGTCGCCAACTTGCGTTGTACGCGGCAACACTGGGCAACGCGAGCATCATCGGACTTGGTGACGAGACGGGTTCGATCGAAGTAGGGAAATCGGCCGACATGATCGTACTGGATGCGAACCCGCTTGATGACCTGGAGGCGCTGCGACACGTACGGCGCGTCATGGTCCGCGGCAAGTTCGCCGACAGCCTGCACGTGAAGCACCTGCCCGAACTCGATCGCGAACTGGACAAGTTCTTGCCACGATAATGCCTTGCGCAACGAGACGTGTGCCGCCGCATGCCTTGGTGCGGTCTGTCGTCGGAAGCTTTCTGTCAAAAGCAGCGGTTGGTTTGTCGGCGATGCGCCGCTGTTATTGGGCTTGTGCTTCTCGGCCCGATTGCGCGTTTTGCTGTTGGGTCCGTTTGCCGTTGGGCGGTAATCGGGCCGTTGATAACGAGCGGATTTGACGAGGTTTTGCAGAGTTTTCTGATGTCTCCGCAGGTCAAAGGGTATGAAAACGCAATAAAACAAACGTTCGATTTTTCTTGAACGCGGGGGTTTCGCATGGTACAGTAGGTGCAGCGAAACCCCTTTTCGCGTATTCGCAACCCACCTGCCCATATCCATGAAGGAGGCACGAGCGCCCGATGATCAGACCGATTATGCGAAACGAACTGTTCTTGGCCATGCCATCGGAGGCTGCAGCTATTGAAGACGCGCCTGTTGGACAGGATTTGCTCGATACGCTTCAAGCGCACGCTCATGAGTGTGTGGGAATGGCAGCGAACATGATCGGCGTGCGCAAGCGCATCATCGTGTTCGATGACAATGGCACGGCTAAGCTCATGTTCAATCCCGAAATCGTGCACGCCTCAAGCGAGTATTCTACTGAGGAGGGGTGCCTGTCTCTTGTGGGGCAGCGGCCGTGTCAGCGGTATCGCAAGATTCGCGTGTCGTATCAGGATGAATCGTTCAAAACCTGCCAGAAAAGCTTCAGCGGCTTCACTGCGCAGATCATCCAGCATGAAACAGATCACTGCAATGGGATTATTATCTAGACGTTTATCGAAGCGTTTTTCCAGATGAACCGTCTTTGGGATAGGCTTCGAAGCTGTTGCAGACCGCGATTCCCTTGCAGAATTGCGGTGGCGTGGTCATGCAATCGCGCATTTGCGTTTACATTGCATCTGCATTGAGATTTGCGTTTGCGCTTCGCGCATAGTGTAACTTGTTGTGAGGGAAAGGTTTGCCGTGTCGGTACCTATAGAGCAGGCGCGCTTGGCGCTGGAAATGCATTTCGGCTACAAGGATTTCAGGCCGGGCCAGCAGGGCGTGGTGCAGGCTTTGCTTGCAGGTCGTGATGCGCTTGCGGTCATGCCTACCGGCGCCGGTAAGTCGGTATGCTATCAGATACCGGGCGTTGTCATGAGCGGCCTTGCGCTGGTTATAAGCCCGTTGGTGTCGCTGATGGGCGACCAGGTGCGCAGCTTGCAGGATGCCGGCATTCAGGCGGCGTATCTGAACTCCACGCTTACCCCGTCTCAGCAGGGTTCGATCATGGCGCGTGCTCTGGCGGGGGAGTTCGACCTGCTTTATGTTGCGCCTGAGCGCTTGGAGGACCCGCGCTTTGTGGAGTTCGCCTCGCAGGCGCCCATCCCGCTGGTCGCGGTAGACGAAGCGCATTGCGTTTCGCAATGGGGCCAGGATTTTCGTCCGTCGTATCTGCGCATCGGTATGTTCATCGAGCAGCTTCCCACGCGTCCCACTGTTGCCGCACTCACCGCAACGGCAACGGAGCGCGTTCGTGCCGACATCGTGCGCCTTTTAGGATTGCGAGATCCCTACCAAGCGGTCACCGGTTTCGACCGGCCAAACCTTCACTTTTCCGTGGAGCGCCTAGAGCCGAACAAAAAGTTGAACCGCATCACAGCGTATGCGAAGGCGCATCCTGAGGACTCGGGCGTGGTGTATTGCAATACGCGCAAGAATGTCGAGAAGGTGCACGAACACTTGGTGCAGTCCGGCGTGAAGGCAACGCGCTATCACGCAGGATTGAGAAAAGAAGAGCGCAGTGCCAATCAGCAGGCATGGATCAACGACGATGCTGCGGTCATCGTGGCAACTAACGCCTTCGGCATGGGCATCGATAAATCAAACGTGCGTTACGTCATCCACTACAACATGCCCGCAAGCATTGAGGCCTATTATCAGGAAGCGGGCCGCGCGGGGCGCGACGGGCTTGCGGGCGAGTGCATGCTCTACTGGAGCGATGGCGATCTGTCCACTTGCAGGTTCTTCCTTGAGCGGGACAGCAGCAACGAAGGCATGAGTCCCGAGGAGGCTGAAGTAGCACGTGCTGCTAGGCGCCGCATGCTGGCGGCCATGGAGGGCTATTGCCTGACGTGCGAATGCCTGCGCGGCTACATGTTGCGTTACTTCGGTGATGAGTCCGCAGCGCAGCAGGACAACGGCTCGTGCAACAATTGCTCGAACTGCGAAGGCGGGTTCAGGGCGGTCGATGTTACCGCGGAAGCGCGTGCCGTCATGCGTTGCGTACAGGAGCTGCGTGGAAGGTTCGGTAAGGGCGTGGTGGTAGATGTGCTGCGCGGCACGAACACGGAACGTCTCGAGCAGTTCGGCCTTGCGCAGGCGAAGTGCCTCAACTCCGTCAGCATGTCGCAAGTGCAGCTGAAAGAGGTCATCGAGCTGCTTGCGGCGGGCGAGTACTTGGAGATATCGGAAGGCAAGTTCCCCGTGGTGGGGTTCGGCCCTCGTTTCCGCGAGGCTGCAGCGCCTGATTTCCGGTTACAGATGAAGCAGGTGTTGCGCGAGCCGCAGCGCAAGGCGGGCGTTGCCGGCGGTCGCTCGTTCGGTGGGTCGGGTACGGCAAGCGGTCCCGATGCAGCATACGATCAGGATCTGTTCGAGAGGTTGCGTGCATTGCGCAAGCAGCTGGCGGTCGAAGGCGGACTGGCTCCGTACATGGTCTTCGGCGATGCCTCGTTGCGAGATATGTGCGCCCGTATGCCCGAAACTGAGGACGAGTTCATGGACGTTAATGGCGTAGGCATGAAGAAGCTCGAGAAGTACGGCAAGGCCTTCCTCGACGAGATTGCAGCCTATCGCTCCGAAGTGCAGTAAACAGCGGCGCGCTTAGGCTGGGCATAGGACTAAGCTTGGCATCATATGGGAAGAGGGGCTTGCGCCCCTCTTCCCATATGCCACGATGTCAGCGATTAAGGGGCTAAGTGCCCCTGGCCTCTTGAGCCTCGTTACGCTTGGCGGTAGTGCGAGAGGAAGTCACCGAGTTGGTCCATGGCTTCGGAGAGCACTTCGATTCGCGGCAGGTATACCACGCGGAAGTGGTCGGGCGAACCCCAGTTGAAGCCTTTGCCGGGAACCAGCAGGATCTTCTTCTCGTGCAGCAGGTCGAGTGCGAACTGCTCGTCGTTGGTGATATTGAACTTCTTCACATCGATCTTTGGGAAGATGTAGAAGGCTGCACGGGGTTTGACGGCGGTGATGCCGGGGATGTCGTTGAGCGCCTTGTACACGTAATCGCGCTGCTCGCAGACGCGGCCTCCGGGCACCACGTAGTTGCGCACGCTCTGATGGCCCCACAGAGCGGTCTGGACGATGGACTGCGCCGGCACGTTGGAGCACAAGCGCATATTCGACAACATGTTCAGGCCCAAGATGAAGTCCTGTGCGCAGTATTTCTCGCCGGACAGCACCATCCAGCCGATGCGATAGCCGGCAATCATGTGCGACTTCGAAAGACCCGAGAAGGTGATGCAGAACAGGTCAGGAGCAAGACTTGCGATGGAGACGTGCTCAAGATCATCCATGACCAAGCGGTCGTAAATCTCATCGGACAGGATCATCAGCTGGTGCTTGCGAGCCACATCGACGATCTGCTGCAGCACCTCGCGCGGATACAGCGCGCCGGTGGGGTTGTTGGGGTTGATAATGACGATGGCCTTCGTGCGCGGCGTGATCTTGCGCTCGATATCGTCGATATCGGGATACCACTCAGCCTGCTCGTCGCAGATGTAGTGAACGGGCGTGCCGCCGGCAAGGGTGGCGCAAGCCGTCCACAGCGGATAGTCGGGGCTGGGGATAAGAATCTCGTCGCCGGTGTCGAGCAGCGCCTGCATGCACAGGTTAATGAGCTCGCTGACGCCGTTGCCGGTGTAGATGCTGTCCATGTCCACATTGGGAAGGCCCTTGATCTGAGAGTACTGCATGATGGCCTTGCGCGCGCTGAACAAGCCCTTCGAATCGCTGTAACCCTCGCAATCGGGAAGCTGATGTCGCATGTCCTGAACCACCTCGTCGGGCGTGCGGAATCCGAACGGGGCAGGGTTGCCGATGTTCAATTTCAAAATGCGCATGCCCTGGGACTCCATGCGAGCAGCTTCGTCCACAACCGGACCACGAACATCGTACAGAACGTTATCAAGCTTCGAGGATTTCTTGAACTGACGCATAGGTACGCTCCCTTGATCATCAGACACAGCAGGTTCATTAGTATTTGAAGGTTCAAAATCGTTTTGAACTTCATGAACAAGTGGTTCAGGTTCAGAAGGTTCATGTTCGGGAGGGGTCATAGGCGCAGACTCTTCGCCACCCAGCCACTCAGGAGTGACGTTCAATAGTTCAGCAAGCAGCTGCATCACGTCGGGGCGGGGGATGGTCTTGCCGCTAACGTACTGGCTGACCTGGCTTTTCCAGAGTTTATGACCTTCTTCTTGCGCTGCATGGATCAAATCTGCCTGCTTCATGCCGGCGGCATCCATGGCAATCTTCAGTTGTTCGGCAAACACGTTCTGATCCATGCCGTTCCTTTCGTTCAAAGTTCAAACTACAGGTTCAAAGTTCAGTTCAACATAGAATTGAACTTAAAATTGAACCAAAGCATGAACAATTCATTTCATGAACCGTTAAATTGAACTATGAACTGTTGTTAATGGTAAGATTTAGTTCAGAGTTCATAGGTTCAATTTCTTGCAGTGTAGCACGTTCGTGTAGCTATGTGTTCAATTTCATAAAGCTCCTGAAGTTCAAGAATGAACTTTCTCCGGTTAGCGGTCTGTTCACCTCTTCTCCCCGTTTCCTTAAAAGCATTACCCTCATCTGAAGTCGGCCTTACAGTCGCTTTACATATCGCCCCTAGACTTTCTCTCTGCATGCCGAGGGTGTGCTGCGCCCTTGAAACGTCGCAGTAACGCGTTCGAGACCGACAAGCTCTCATATGGGGTAGAGCCACTCGAACGCTCGATGTTCTAACGACGCAATGAGGTTTTCGAAGGGAGAACAAAGGTAATGGATCCGGCAACGCTGGTAATCGTCGGCTTGGTGATCGTCACCGCATTGACGTTTGACTTCACGAACGGTTTCCACGATACGGCCAATGCAATGGCCACGTCCATCGCAACGGGCGCACTCAAGCCCAAAACCGCTGTTATCGCCGCGGGTACGCTGAACCTCGTCGGCGCGTTTCTGTCCGTAGAGGTCGCAAAGACCATCTCCGGTGGTTTGATCAACGAGCAAGTAGTCACCATCGCTCCCGAGTTCATCTTGGCGGGCTTGATCGGCGCCATCATCTGGAACCTACTCACCTGGCTGGTGGGCCTTCCTTCCTCGAGCAGCCATGCGCTGTTCGGTGGTCTGGTCGGTGCCGTCATCATCGGCGCGGGCGTGGAGGGCGTGAACTTCGCTGCGGTGATCACCAAGATCCTTGTCCCCGCTCTGGTGTCTCCCATCGTTGCCGGTTTGGCTGCCTTCTGTGCGGTGAAACTCATCTTCGCCGTAGTTAAGCATATGAGTGAGAAGCAGGTTGAATCCGGTTTCCGTCACGGCCAGACCGTTACCGCTTGCCTGGTGGCTCTTTCGCATGGTACCAACGATGCACAGAAGACCATGGGTATCATCACGCTGACGCTCATCGCCGTGGGCCTGCAGCCTTCCGGATCCGGTCCTGAGCTTTGGGTCGTCGCCATTTGCGGCCTCGCCATCGCTGCCGGCACGTATATGGGTGGTTGGCGCGTCATCCGCACGCTGGGCAAGGGCTTGACCGAGATCAGCACCCCGCAGGGCTTCGCCGCCGAGGCTGCGAGCGCAACCACCATCCTGGTGTCGTCCCACCTTGGCTTCGCACTTTCCACCACGCAGGTTTGTTCCGGCTCCATCATCGGTACCGGTCTTGGCAAGAAGGGCAATCCAGTCAACTGGGGCGTTGCCGGCCGTATGGCGATCGCCTGGTTGGTTACCTTCCCCGCGGCCGGCATCGTCGGTGCTCTTGCTTGCGCTCTGGCGAAAACCGGCGTCTGGGGCACCGTTGCAACGGTTGCCATCGCCGTGTGCGTTGCGTTGATCATCTTCCGCCTTTCGAAGCGTAATCCGGTCAACAGCGGCAACGTCAACGATAGCCACGAGGTGAGCATCAACGCCGAAAAGGCTCGCACGGTTCAGCCTCAAGCTCAGGCTGCGTAAGGAAGGTAGAACATGATCACGACTGAAATCATTAGCTTCGCCACCGTTCTATTCACCGCGGTTTGCGTTGCGAGCCTTATCAGCGTCCTGTATGCATGGGGTTTGCGTATGTGGGCTGACGGCTCGGTGGACGCCCAGGGCAACGCTCATCTGCTGCATCGTGTAGTCTCCGTTATCTGCTTCACCGCCTGCGTCTCGATCGTTTTATTCGCCCTTTGGCTCATGATTCCGATGTTCCACTAATCAACGTTTGCAGTTGGGTGCTTTTGGCGGGTATCATTTTGTGACCGATATCCGAATGCGATCACTTCGTTAGGAGTTGCAATGGGAAGCATTTTGGTAGGCATTGACGGCAGCGATCGCGGGCGTCGCGCCCTTGATTGGGCGGTGCGATTCGCTCGCGTGGTCGGTTACGACGTCCACATGCTCGCGGTCATCGACGAGGCTATTGCCAACAAAGCAGGGGTAAGCGTCGAAACCATCACCGAAACCGCGACGGCGGCGCTTGAGAAGAAGCGCCAGTCTGCTCTGGAAAGCTATCCCGATATGAGCATCCAGGCTAGCGTCTCGGTTGGCGACATCGTCGGCGTGCTCGCCGATTCCGCTGCCATGCATGACCTCATCGTGCTGGGCAGCCACCATGGGCATACCATCGGCGAAACCATCGGCGGCGCAAAGGGCCTGCGCGTGTCCGTGTCCACCAGCGTTCCTACCGTTGTGGTGCCCGCTGACTGGGATGCGAAGCAGCAGGGCACCGGGATCGTCGTGGGAGTCGGCCCCGACGAGGCGGTCAGCGCCCGCGCCATCGATTTCGCCGCAC
>ERZ1034992.987-NODE-987-length-13860-cov-4.364506_pt1 | contig 13860 bp, 10 predicted proteins | sample MGYA00520695_ERZ1034992 | MGnify/ENA primary metagenome ERZ1034992 (study PRJEB33766, sample SAMN09781778) | gut metagenome | biome: gut microbiome | host: Homo sapiens | place: Madagascar | study: EMG produced TPA metagenomics assembly of the PRJNA485056 data set...
CATCGTGTCCCAGCATATCCAGCTTCAGGAGGTTGTCCTCCATGCAGTGATACTCGAAATGAGTGGTCACAGTGTCGCTGTTGGCATCGTCTGCCGGGTGCTGCACCGCGGTAAAATCCTCCACATCCATATCATCCGGCACCACCACCAGCCCACCGGGGTGCTGCCCCGTAGTACGCCGCACGCCCACGCAGCCCAGCGTCAGGCGATCCAGCTCCGCGTTGGAGGCCGTCTCGCCCCGTTCCTCCAGGTATTTCTTCACCATGCCGAAGGCGGTCTTTTCCGCTAGGGTACCGATGGTCCCCGCGCGGAACACCTGGGTCTTGCCGAACATCTCGATGGCGTGCTGGTGTGCCCGGGCCTGGTACTCACCGGAGAAATTCAGGTCGATATCCGGCACCTTACCGCCGCCGTAGCCCAAAAACGTCTCAAAGGGGATGTCAAATCCGTCCTTAGCGTACTTTGCCCCGCACATCGGGCAATTCTTATCGGGCATATCCGCGCCGCAGCCGTAGCTGCCATCGGTGATGAACTCAGTATGGCGGCATTTGGGGCAGCGATAATGGGGCGGCAGGGAGTTCACCTCCGTAATGCCGGACATATACGCCACCAGTGAGGACCCCACACTGCCCCGGCTGCCCACCAGATAACCGTTTTCCAGGCTGCGCTGCACCAGCTTCTGGGCGGACATATACACCACGTCGTACTTGCCCAGAATGCTTTTCAGTTCCACGTTCAGCCGGTCCACGATCAGCTGAGGCGGCTCGTCGCCATACAGCTCGTGACACTTGTCCCACACTCTGTCATGAAGTTCCTGCTCCGAATTCTCCAGCCGCGGCGGGAACAACCGTCCCGGCGGCAGCAGCTCGATATTTTCGATACGGTCGGCGATGCCGCGCGGGTCGTCGATGACCACCCGATGCGCTTCCTCTTCGCCCAGATAGGCAAACTCCGCCAGCATCTCCTCCGTGGTCTTGAAGTAAATGGGCAGGGGCGCATCGGCATCGGCAAACTTCTTGCTGGCCAGCAGAATATGGCGATACACCTCATCCTCCGGCTCCTGGAAGTGCACATCACCGGTGGCGCACACTGGCTTGCCCAGCTCCCGGCCCAACCGGACGATGGTACGGTTGAACTCCCGCAACTCATCCTCTGACTGCACCGCGCCGTTGCGAAGCATGAACATATTATTGCAGATGGGCTGTATCTCCAGGTAATCGTAGAACGATGCGATGCGCTTCAGCTCCGCCCAGTCCTTGCGGTCCGCCACCGCCCGGAACAGCTCGCCTGCTTCGCAGGCTGAGCCGATAATGAGGCCTTCCCGATGGGCGATCAGCTCCGTCTTGGGGATAATGGGCACACGCTTGAAATACTTGAGATTGGAAGCCGAGATCAACTGATACAGATGCTTCAGGCCCAGCTTGTTCTTCGCCAGGATGATAATATGCTTGGGGTGCCGACTGCCGCCGCCCCGGGGCCGCAGCTTCTCCATCTGCCCGTTGATCTCCTGCAGACGGGAAATTCCCATCTCCCGCCGCATTCTCTCAAAAAAGGGTATCAGCATATACCCCACCATCCCCGCGTCGTCCGACGCCCGGTGGTGGTTGAAGGCGGGCAGATCCAAATGCTCCGCCACGATGTCCAGCTTATGTTTGTGCAGCTCCGGCAGCAGGTTCTGCGCCAGGATGAGGCTGTCGATGTATGTAGGGTCGAATTCCAGCCCCGCCCTGCGGCATCCGGCCCGGATAAACCCGATGTCGAACTCCGCATTGTGGGCCGCCAGCGGTCGCCCGTCCACGAATTTCAAAAACGCCGCCAGTGCTTCCTCCGGCGGCGGCGCGTCCGCCAGCATGGCATCCGTAATGCCCGTCAGGCCGATGATCTCCGGCGTCAGCCGACGGCCGGGGTTCACGAAGGTCTGAAACGTATCCGTGATCTTCCCGTTTTTCAGCACCACTGCGCCGATCTCCGTGATGGCCTCCCGCTGTACCTTCAATCCGGTGGTTTCGATGTCGAAGCACACGATCTCGTCGTCAAAGTCCTGATCCTGCGCACCGTGTACGGCAATGCGGTCGTCCAGGTTATTGACATAGTACCCCTCCACGCCGTACAGGATCTTGATCTTCCCCTTGCCCGCGTCCCGTGCCTTTGGGAATGCCTGCACCGTGCCGTGGTCGGTAATGGCAATAGCCGGGTGGCCCCAGGCTGCCGCCTGCTTTACCACCTTGCCCACATCCGTCAGAGCATCCATGCTACTCATCTGCGTATGCAGGTGCAGCTCCACCCGCTTCTCCGGTGCATTGTCCTGCCGGGCCGTATGGCTGATCTTCATAATATTCACCGGCCGCAGCAGGATATCCTTCCCGTCGTAGGTCAGTTCCACCTTGCCCTGCAGGCGCAGCCACATCCCGTCGTTGATCGCGCCGCCCAGCACCTTGGCCTCTTTTTCATCCATGGCCTTCCGCACGGCCACGGAGCCGCGCTCATCGGTGATGTTGAAGTTCAGCGTCCACATTCCCTTGCGCCGCGTCTCATAGCACTCTGCCTTGAATACCCGGCCCTCCACAATAGCGCTGCCCTGCTTGATATTCAGTTCGCCGATAGGCGTCAGCTTTCCGGTGATCGTCTTGCCCCAGATCACCCCGTTGTCGCCCTTTTGCTCGCCGGTGCCGCAGAAATGCAGCAGCACCTGCCGCAGATCATACTGCTGCGCCAGCATCTGCTGCAGGGCGTCCTGTGCCGCCTGGGGCAGCGTCTCGCTGCTTTCCACCTGCACCTCCAGCGTCCGGCCCGTCATATCCAGTGCACCGCTGACGATACAGGCGTCGTGCAGCAGCAGGCGCAGCTGCCGCGGCGCCTGAAAGCTCTCAAACAGCGTAAAAAACGGTACTCTCTCCGCCATGTTTCTCCCCTATCGTATCTCTTGTCACAGCTTGTCGATCTCCTCGAACAGCGCGTCCACCAGCTGGTCCTCCGGCACCTTCCGCAGAACCGTTCCCTTAGCGAACAGCAGTCCCTCGCCCTTGCCTCCGGCGATGCCCACGTCCGCGGCCGAGGCCTCCCCCGGTCCGTTGACCACACACCCCATCACCGCCACGGTGATGGGCTTGTCACAGCTCTTCAGCCGCCGTTCCACCTCCCGGGCGATGGGCAGCATATCATACTTCGTCCGCCCGCAGGTGGGGCAGGCGATCAGGTCCGGCCCCGTCTGCCGCAGACCGCAGGCCTGCAAAATACGCTTGGCGGCCACTACCTCCTCCACCGGGTCGGCAGTCAGGCTCACCCGCAGCGTATCGCCGATACCCCGACACAGCAGTCCGCCGATGCCGATGGCCGACTTCAGCACCCCCATCTCCGGTGTGCCGGCCTCGGTGACGCCCAGATGCAGCGGATAGTCCACCTTTTCGTGCAGCAGCTCGTAGGCCGCCATATTTACCGGCACCCGGGAGCACTTCACGGAGATGCAGATATCCCCGAAGCCGCACTCCTCCAACAGGCGCACATGTCCCAGTGCACTCTCGGCCAGCGCCTCGGCGGTCACGCCGCCGTATTTTTGCACCAGGTCCTTCTCCAGCGAGCCACCGTTGACGCCCACACGGATCGGAATGCCCCGCTCCCGGCAGGCGTCGGCCACGGCCCGCACGCGGTCCTTCGACCCGATGTTGCCGGGGTTGATGCGTATTTTATCCACACCGCCGTCCACACACAGCAGCGCCAGCCGGTAATCAAAGTGGATATCCGCCACCAGCGGGATGTGTATAGCCGCCTTGATTCTCGGAATGGCCCGTGCGGCCTCCTCCGTGGGCACCGCCACACGCACGATCTCACAGCCCGCCTGCTCCAGGCGGTGTATCTGCCGCACTGTGGCGTTCACGTCCTCCGTGGGCGTATTGCACATGGACTGTATGCTTACGGCCGCGCCGCCGCCCACCGGTACCGCGCCCACCTGTATGCGTCTTGTCACCGTCCCCGCCTCCTCAGTGGATCAGCTTTCCCACGTCGCTGAACACCAGCACCACCATCAGCGCCAGCAGCAGAATAAGTCCCGCGAAGTGGATATAGTTCTCATATTTAGCCGGTATCTGCTTCCGGAACAGCAGCATGGCTGCCGCGTTGATGATCAGGAAGAATATCCGCCCGCCGTCCAGCGCCGGCAGCGGCAGCAGGTTCATCACCGCCAGATTCACTGCGATCAGCGCCGCGATGTAGGCGATGTTTTCCACCGCCGCCTGGGTCGTCTCCGCCTGCTCACCTACCTGTACCATGGTGGACACGATCCCCACCGGGCCACTCAGATCCCGCAGGCCCGCCTGCCCGGTAAAGAGCATTTGCAGGCTCAGCCGCACCAGACGCACGAAATCCACGGCGTTGTTCCAGGTGTAGGCCAGTTTGTCGCCGAAGGTGGCCGCCGCCGCACCGAAGTATATTCCGTAGCCGCTGTACGCATTTCCGCTTTGATCGGTATACGTCTGTCTCGTCATGGCAAAGTCGTCCAGGCGCACCTTCTCCCCGCCGCGGTCCACCACCAGGTCGAATGTGCCAGTCTTATTCAGGCCAAGCAGCAGGCTCACGTCGCTGTAAATGTACACGCGCTCCCCATCGATGGACACCAGCCGGTCCCCGGTCTGCAAGCCGTCGGCGCTCTCCAACGGACAACCCTCGGCAAAGCCGGAGATCACCGGCTGATAGAACCCCTGCGCCGGCGCATACAGGCAGAAGATGATAATAAGCCCCGCCAGAAAATTCATGGCCGCGCCGGCGGCAAAAATGATCAGCTTTTTCCAAAAGCCCTGGCGGTTCAGCGCCGCCGGATCGTCAGAGTCCTCCTCTTCTCCCTCCATGGCACAGAAACCGCCCACCGGAAAAGCCCGCAGAGAATACTGGGTATCCCCCCGCTGCTTTTTCCATAGCACCGGTCCCATGCCGATGGCGAACTCGTTGACCCGCACGCCGCAGGCCTTGGCCGCCAGAAAATGCCCCAGCTCATGGACGGCGATCAAAATACCGAACACCAGCAGGGCCGCTATGATATATACGATCATGTATGCAAGCTCCTTTTCCGGATGTCACAGGGCAGCGCGCCGCGCCGCCTTGTCTGCTTCCAGTATATCCACAAGGCTTGGCTGATATTGCACCGGCACCCGCTCCAACGCGCGCTCCACCCGCCGGGAGATATCGTTAAAGCCGATCTCGCCCCGCAGAAACATTCCCACAGCCGCCTCGTTGGCGCCGTTGAGTATGGCGCAGGCGGTGCCGCCCACCGCTGCGGCATACCGTGCCAAGCGAAGACAGGGGAACGCCCTCTCGTCCGGCTCGGCAAAGGTCAGCGCGCCGCAGGTCAGCAGATCAAGCGGCTTATCCGGGCTCTCGGCCCGGTGGGGATACGTCATGGCATAGCGGATAGGCAGCTTCATATCCGGCGTGCCCAGCTGCGCCAGCAGCGCCCCGTCCCGGAACTCCACCAGCGAATGCACGATGCTCTGGCGGTGTATCACCGCCTGCACCTGCTCCACCGGCAGGCGATAGAGCCGCATGGCCTCGATGATCTCCAGTCCCTTGTTCATCAGTGTGGCGGAGTCCACCGTGATCTTCGGTCCCATGTGCCAGTTGGGATGGCGCAGGGCATCCGCCGCCGTCATGTGCTCCAGCTCGTCGAAGGTCCTTCCGTAGAACGGCCCGCCGGAGCAGGTCAGCAGGATACGCCGCACCTCACCCCGGTCCCGGCAGCCCTGCAGGCACTGAAACACCGCGCTGTGTTCACTGTCCACCGGCACGATCTCCGCGCCGTATTTCTCCGCCGCGTCCATCACCAGCTCGCCGGCGCACACCAGCGTTTCCTTATTGGCCAGCGCGATGCGCTTGCCTTTTTGGATCGCCGCCAGTGTGGGACGCAGCCCCACGCTGCCCATCACGGCAGTCACCACCGTGTCCGCCTCGGTCATAGCGGCGGCAGCCAACAGGCCCTCCTCCCCTGCCATGACCTCAATGCCGGTCCCCCGCAGCCGTTTTTTCAGCGCCAGCGCCGCATTTTCGTCATACAGCACCGCAAGGCGCGGCATATACTGCCGCGCCTGCTGCTCCAACAGGTCTACCTGTGTATTGGCGGTCAGCGCCGCCACGCGGAGGCCCAGCTCCCCGGCCACCTCCAGCGTCTGCCGCCCGATGGAGCCGGTAGCCCCCAACAGGGCGATGGTTTTCGTCATAGGTCCTTCCTCAATACAGCGTTACAGCGTTGATAAGCATCCACGTCACCGGTGCAGCGAAGATCACACTGTCGAACCGGTCCAGCACGCCGCCGTGGCCCGGCAGCAGCCGTCCGTAGTCCTTGATGCCGCACTGCCGCTTCACGCAGGAGAAGCTCAGGTCGCCCAGCTGCCCCAGCACCGCGCCCACGAAGCCCAACAGCACACACCAGCCGATGTGCAGCTGCACCTCCGTACATAGGAAGAAGAATATCCGGAACAGGATCATTCCCACCATGCCGCCCACCAGGCCGCTGACCGCACCCTCCCGGGTCTTCTTCGGGCTGACTCTGGGCGCCAGCTTTGTTTTCCCGAACAGCATACCGCCGAACAGCGCCAGAGAGTCGCTCATAAACGCCGACACCAGCGGGATCAGTACCAGTCCGGCGCCGTATTCCAGCATCCGCAGCCGCACCAGGCAGCCCAGCGCCAGCGGGATCACCAATCCGGACACCGCCATAGCGCTGATATCCGGAAAATCCAGCTCGTCGTCTTTGCCGAAGGCCTGCACCGCCGCGATGAACATCACCACGATCAGCGCCGCCAGCAGCCATACCATGATCGTATGTATGGCGGTACCCGTGAAGTCACCGCCGCTGAAATACACCGTGAACACGGTGAACACCGCCAGCGTGGCCGCCAGCCCCCACCAGCGCGCCGCTTTCTCCGGCGCGGCGGCCGCCATGAACTCATGGCAGCCGATGACGCACAGCGCCGCCACCAGCACCGCCGTGGCCCAATCCGGTGCGAAGCACAGCACGCCGATCAATGCCGGCACGCCGATGATCGCCACCAGTATTCTCTGTTTCATGGTCGTCACCTCACTTTACGCCGCCGAACCGGCGATCCCGCCGCTGATAGTCGATGATCGCTCTGTCCATATCCTGCCGGGTAAAATCCGGCCACAGCGTGTCGCAGAAATAGAATTCGCTGTAGGCACACTGCCACAGCATGAAATTGCTCAGCCGTATCTCGCCGCTGGGGCGGATGATCAGCTCCGGGTCGGGGATACCGGCAGAGTACATATTGGCGGAGAGGTTCTCCTCCGTCCAGTCCACCCCCTGCTCCGCGCACAGCCGCGCCGCCCGCAGTATCTCCGCCCTGCCGCCGTAATTCAGACACACATTGGCCTGGAACCCCGCATAGCGGCCGGAGATGTCATCCGTCTCATGCGCCAGCGCCTGCAGCTCCGGGGACAGTGCGCTGAGGTCGCCGAAGAACCGCAGGCGGATGTGCTCCTTTTCCATGGTGTCGATAGCTTCCCGCAGATACTGCTCCAACAGGCCCATGATGGTATTCACCTCATCGGCGGGCCGCTTCCAGTTCTCTGTGGAAAAGGCGTATACCGTCAGGTATTCCACTCCCAGTTCCTTGCAGTAGGTGGCGATGTCGCGGAACACCTCTGCCCCCGCCTTGTGCCCCACCGTGCGGGGCAGGCCGCGTTTTTTCGCCCAGCGGCCGTTGCCGTCCATAATAACAGCGATATGGCGGGGAAGGCGGCTCCTGTCCACCTCCCCCGCCGTATGGGGCGTTTTCTTCGTAAACAGTCCCATTAAACAGACATCAATTCCTTTTCCTTGTTGTCCAGGATCTTGTCGATCTCCTTGCAGCTGTCATCGGTCAGCTTCTGCAGGTCCTTCTCGGCGATCTTCAGCTCGTCCTCGGTGATCTCGGACGCCTTCTGCTGCTTCTTGAAGTTATCCATCGCATCCCGGCGGATATTCCGCACAGCCACCTTGCCGTTCTCAGCGTACTTGTGGATCTGCTTGACCAGCTCCTTGCGGCGCTCCTCGGTCAGCTGGGGGAAAGCCAGACGAATGCACTTACCGTCGTTCTGGGGGTTGATGCCCAAGTCGGACTCCTGAATGGCCTTTTCAATACCCTTCAGAATGCTGGCATCCCAAGGGGTAATGACCAGCGTCCGCGGGTCAGGAGAGCCGATAGAGCCGATCTGCTGGATGGGCGTGGGGGTCCCGTAGTAGTCCACACTGATGCGGTTGAGCACGGAAGCGTTGGCGCGGCCGGCACGCACGGTGTCGAAGTCGCTCATCACGGATTCAATGCTCTTCTTCATTTTTTCCTCGTAAACCTTGTACTCGTCCTTCAACATGGGGTCAGTCCTCCTTCACGATCGTTCCGATTTTTTCGCCGCGCAGGGCGCGGATGATATTCTCCGGGTCTTTCAGGGCAAATACCAGCACCGGGATATGGTTATCCATGGACAGGCTGGTGGCGGTAGAGTCCATCACCGCCAGGTGGCGCTTGAGCACCTCGTCGTAGGTGATGCTGTCAAACTTCACCGCATCGGCATTCTTGGCCGGGTCGCTGTCGTACACGCCGTCGATATTCTTGGCCAGCAGGATGACGTCCGCGTCGATCTCCGCCGCCCGCAGCACCGCCGCAGTATCCGTGGAGAAGAACGGGCAGCCGATGCCGCAGCCAAAAATGACCACTCTCCCCTTTTCCAGGTGCCGAATGGCTCTGGCGCGGATATACGGCTCCGCCACGGCCCGGATCTCCAGCGCCGTCTGCACACGCACGTCCACACCCTTCTGCTCCAGCACGTCCGCCATGGCCATGCAGTTCATGGCCGTGGCCAGCATACCCATGTGATCGGCCCGGGTGCGCTCGATGTGTCCCTCGCCGTCCTTCACGCCGCGCCAGAAATTGCCACCGCCGATAACGATACCCACCTGCACGCCCATGTCCACACACTGCTTGATAACGTCCGCCACCCGGCCCATGACCTGAAAGTCCAGACCGAAGTGCTTATCGCCGGCCAGCGCTTCGCCGCTGATCTTCAGCAGCACCCGCTTGAATACTGGTTGCTCCATCGCCGTTCCTCCCTAATTTTCTATCAGGTATTTTACCTTATTTCTCCCGTTTTGCATAGGGGGAAAATCGAAAATTTTTCTGAATTCTTTTTTGCAGATCCCTCCGCATTCTCCCGCGTGCCCTGCGCCTGCGGCGCATGATGCAAAACGAAAAGCTTTGTTTTTTCCCACCGGCGGTGTATAATGGGGAAAACACTTTTCCGGAGGCTGATTTTCATGGAACTTCTGCACGTGCTGGGCAATACATATGCGGCCGTCGCCGCCACCGCCCTGCTGCCCGTTTATAAGCTCACTGACCGGGATGTGGTGCTCATCGACACCGGCTACGCCAAGCTGGACAGAGCCGGCCTGACCGCGCTCATCGACGGCAGCGGCTGGCGTCTGCGCGCCATTCTCTGCTCCCACGCCCACTTCGACCACACCGGCAACGTCCGGTATTTGCAGGAGCGATACGGCGCGAAAGCCGCCATCTCCCTGATCGAAGCCGGTATCTCTGTGAACCCGGACAGCTACCGCGCTAACTACGTGGCCCTGACCTACGGCAAAAGCCGTGAGTTGTTTCTGGAGGAGTGCTTCACCGCAGATCGAGTCATCTTCCCCCAGGAGGACCACATCGACGTAGACGGCGCCCGGTTCGGTGTACTGTCTCTCCCCGGCCATTCGGCAGGCCAGCTGGGCTTTGTCACGCCGGACGGCGCGGCCTATCTGGGCGACTGCCTCATCGATCATGCCCTGATCGACGGCGCCAAGCTGCCCACCAGCATGTTCGTCGCCAGGGATCTGGAGAGCAAGGCCGCCCTCCGCGCCACGGACTACCCCGCCTATATCATCGCCCACAAGCAGATCATCACCGACCGCGCGGAGCTGTCTGCCCTCATCGACAGCAACATCGCCTTCATCCACCGTAAGGAGCGGGAGCTGCTGGACGACCTGACCGACGGCATGACGTTCTCCGACTGGATATACGCCTTCTGCCAGCGGGAGAACATCCGCACCCGGCAGGAGCTGAAATTCAGCATCGTGGAGCGGAACTTCACCAACTTCACCGACTGGCTCACCGACACCGGCAAGGTACGCGTAGAGCGGGACTTCTGCGCCAAGCGCTTCTACCGCGTCTGACCCGCGCCCATCGAAAAAGCCACCCCTCAGGGTGGCTTTTTTCTTGTTCACTGCACCGTAAACGTGTCCGCCATGGCGTTGAGTGCATATCCCAGATGCTCCGTCTGCGCCACGGGATAGGTCTTGATGACCGCGAACCGCTCTGTGTCCGAGCCGCGGAAAGCCGCCGTCCAGTCCTGGTTCCCGGTGCCGTCCGTGCCGGACATATCCCCCTGCTTGCTCTCGATGAGGGCAAAGCTGCTCCCCGCCGCGCCGATGGCCCAGTCCTGCGCCTCCTTCAGCGTCATAGCGCCCAGATGCGCCACATAAAGCCGCGCGAAGATGTCCTCGGTGCTCTCCCAGACCTCGACAGGCTTGCCGTTGAGGACAGGTGAGCCATCCACCGTCGCGTCGTTCCAGCCGTCCATGGGAGTAAGCCGGTGCCACCCATCGGCGAGGATGCAGATGCTGTAGCCGCTTCCGCTGTACCACGCAGCGGGATAAGAAACCAACCCCGCGCCGTTGTCGTTGAAGGTAAGCGTGTCCTGACGCGCCGCCTCCGTCCGGTCGATATACCGGAACTGTACGTTATACAGGCCGTCCATGCCGATACCGGTATACGCCTGCGCAAGGTCGATGACCTCTCCGTCATACAGCAGCCTGTTTTCACTTGTGTAGCGCCCGTACAGGGTGAAGCCCTCACCCTTTATCACGGACAGCTGCGCGCCGCTGCCCACCTCATACACCGGGATGTCCTCGCTGTAATTCTCGTCGTACTTCACCGTGCGGTACACCACGGAATAGACCTCCGTCACGGCAATGCTCAGCTGATCCTTCTCGTAGCTGACGGTCACCGGCAGCCCGCCGGTCAGTTGGGACGTTATGTACCGGGAAATATCCCGCAGCAGCGCCTCCGCCGCGTCGCCGTTCCCACGGGGGTCGGCCTGCCCGGACAGAGTCCAGATATACCTCCGCACCTGCTGCGGCAGCTGGCTATACCGCTGCGCCAGCACGTCCATGGCGCCCTCGGCATACGCCCCGTCCGCGTTCAGATAGTAGGCGCACAGATAGCTCAGGGGAACGGTCTCCCAGTCCGGCAGCTGCGCCGCGTCGTACACAATACCGTAATCCTCCGCCTTTGCACTGACCACGCCGTCCTCGCCCAGTATGGGCCACGGGGTGATCTCCGTGAAGTCCGGCAGGGCGTCGCCGGGATAGTAGACGATGGAGCCGTCCTCCAAACGCGCCTGTAAAACATCCATCAGCGCTTGCAGGCCCGCTGCGCTCTCCCGGACGGCGTTGTAGTCCGCCGCCACATAGTCCCCGGCGTACACCGTGCCGGACACAGGGGTCTCCCCTTCCGCGCCGACGTCCTCCCACCGCAGCCATTCCGCGTTGTCGATGAGTGCCAGCGCCAGATAGCCCCGCCGGGCCATCTCCCGGTTCCACTCCGCGGTGCGCTGCGGCAGCGCGCCTGCAAAGGCGTAGCGCACCACAACGCCGTAGGGCTCGCTGGCCGTTTCGACCTCAAAGGAGTAGGTATACGCCTGACCATCGCCGGCAGCGCCGGCCGCCCGGAAGCCCAGCGCGTCCAGTATCGCGCCCACGGCGGCATTGTCACCGATATACTCCGTCCGCAGGGCGAACAGCTTCTCCGCGTCCAGCGTCCCCACGTTCTTGTAGCCGGGCTTCGTCAGCAGACACGCGCCGATGATGGCCGCCGCAACGACCAGCAGGATGACAGCCCAGAGGGCGGGCTTCTTATAGTTGAGCACGTTCTTCACCCTTTCTTTCACAGCCACTTCGCCAAAGGCCAGCGGGCACACCGCCGCCATTTTCGGCTGGGCGGCACAGGCCACCAACGCCCGGGAATAGGCGGCCCGCTGGATGGGCGTGGCGTTTTTCAACACCATTTCATCACAGGCACGCTCCATGTCGCGACCCAGCAGGACATACGCCGCCCAGAGGACCGGGTTGAACCAGTTGACCGCCAGCAGCAGAAACGCCAACGGTTTCCACACATGGTCCCAGCGGCGGATATGGCACCTTTCGTGGGCGAGCACCTGGGGAAAGTCCTGCTCCGACACGGTTTCCGGCACATAAATGCGGGGTGCGAGCACGCCCAGCACGAAGGGCGTGGACCAGTCGGTACAGCGATAGACATTGTCCTGTATGCGGGGGGCGGCGCGGAGCCTCCAGCGCATACGCAGCAGGCTGAGGGCCATGTATAGCGCCATGCAGCCCACGCCCGTCAGCCAGATGGCGGGCAGCTGATCCAGCAGCGCAAAGCCTTGTGCCGCAGCGGGTCCCGCCATTTCCGGGCGCTGCTCCGGCGGGGCGGAAACATAGACCTTTTCCTGCTGGCGAAGCTCCTGATAGGCCTGGATGGGCGGGCTTTCGGGCTGCTGGAGGCTGACGGGGCTCTCTACTGTCAATCGGGCTGGAAGCAGCAGCCGCAGGGCCACCAGCAGCCACAGCATACACACGGCGCGGCGGGGCGCACGGCGCAGCAGCGGCCGCACCGCTATCACCGCCAGCGCGATGAGGCCCGCCTGCCAGGAAATTTCCAGCACGGAGGTAAACAGACTATCCATTTTTTCTTCTCCTTTATGGCGCAGGGCATGACATCGTATGCCGCAGCGCGGTTCAGTTACGTACGGAATTCTCCTGCTCGAAGCGGTCGATCATGGCATGGAGCACATCGGCATCCTCTTTGGAAAGTTTTGAATTTCCCATGAAAGCCGTCAAAAATGCCGGCAAGCTGCCGTGAAAGTTGTGGGCCACGAAGGCACGGCTCTCGGCGCGCTGCACGTCCTCGCGCGCGACGCGCGACGTGACCACGGCGTTCTCCGTGTGCACCACGCCGCGCTCGGCGAGACGCTTGATCACGGTGTAGGTGGTGGATTTTTTCCAGCCCAGCTCCTCGGCGCACAGGCGGACCAGCTCACTGCTCTTTATAGGCTCATGGGACCACAGTATCTCGCAGAAGCGCAGTTCGCTGTCAAAAATTTTCGGTGTTTCCACAGGGTTTTCCTCCTTGGTCGAATGTAGTAGGCCTGTTTTTAGTCTAACGCATTAGACCCGTCCTGTCAAGTATTTTTTTCTTGCTTTTTGTGTTACTTTTACTTTACTTTTCTTGTACGCTTATGATACCTTAGTGCAGAGGATGTTATAGGGACATGTAATCTATGTGTCAGGCACGGCAAAAACAGGTACGGAAGGGGCGCAGCATGGATATCGTGTATGAGGATAAGCGGATCGTGGTGGCGGTAAAGCCGGCGGGGGTGGTGTCGGTGGATCAGCCGGGCGGGATGCCGGAGCTGCTGCGGCAGACGCTGCACACCGCGTGCATACGGACGGTACACCGGCTGGACGCGCCGGTGGCGGGACTGATGGTGTTCGCACGGAGCGCCTACGCCGCCGGGGAGCTGTCGCGGCAGATACGGGAGGGGGAATTCGAGAAAACGTATCTGGCGGTGGTGCGGGGAACGCCGGAGGCGGACGAGGGAGAGCTGACGGACCTGCTGGGCCGGGACAAGACGCGGCGGATGACCTATGTGGCCGAGGGGCCGGGAAAGGACGTGCGGGAGGCGCGGCTGCGGTACCGGGTGCTGGACCGGCGGGCGGGATGCGCGCTGGTGCGGGTCCGACTGCTGACGGGGCGAACGCACCAGATCCGAGTACAG
>ERZ1034992.991-NODE-991-length-13840-cov-4.189626_pt1 | contig 13840 bp, 10 predicted proteins | sample MGYA00520695_ERZ1034992 | MGnify/ENA primary metagenome ERZ1034992 (study PRJEB33766, sample SAMN09781778) | gut metagenome | biome: gut microbiome | host: Homo sapiens | place: Madagascar | study: EMG produced TPA metagenomics assembly of the PRJNA485056 data set...
GAGCTTGAGCGGCTTGCCGGAGCGCGCCTCGCCGGAGACGTCGAGGCCCTCGACGGACCAATTGACTACTTTATATTTGGAGGTGCTCGATATGTAACCATTGGAGTCAACAACATCGGCATAAATTTCGTATTCACCAGCTTGCGGCAAAGTCCAAACAACCGACGGGCTGGTCAAATCTTGACCAATTACACCCCAATTTGAGCTGTTCCAATCGGCTCCGACGTTATGCCAAACAAATTTGTACTTAAGACCATCGGTCTTACCGGTAACATTCACGCCAACCTTAATGGAAGATCCAGCACGCCCCAATTCTTCCGAGAAGGTGATTCCGTCAATGGAATAAGGGTGCGGAAACTGCGCAATAATAGCAGCGGCATCAGCCTCGCCAAGACGACGACAGCCGTCATCGGAAAAGTAGTTAGCGACATCGCCGGAATTCGAAATAAAGCCATGCTCAATTAAGATGCCAGGAATCCCCTGCTCGCGGGCGCATCGGATTACCGCAAACTCATCTCCCACTTGCATCTGGAAAACGCCGCGGTACGTAAGACCCATAGCAGCAAGGTTATTCATAACCTTATTGGCAAGCTCAACAGAAACCTGTGTATAGTCTGATCCATTTGCGGTGGGAGCGTAAACCTCAGCACCATGAGCAGCAGAGGAGCCGGAATTAATATGGAAGCTCACGAAAGCTTGCGCACCCTGATCGATGCAACGCTGAACGCGATAAAGAAAATCATTACCGGAGTAATTGCCGTATTGTTCACGAGCAAGAACGACCTTAAAACCGTATGCCTCGAGCTTATTCTTGCATGCCGTCACAATCTTCCAGGTAAGATCGGCCTCGCTTTTGCCATTACCCTGCGCACCGGGGTCAGATCCACCATGACCAGCATCAAGAGCGATTACGCTAACGTTGCGAGCGGAGCGAGCGGCATAAGTAGAAACACCATCCGGAGAATCGGCACACTCCAACGCCTGCTGAATAGACTGTGCCTCAACAGCATTTCCGTCCCCATCTGCATAATAAACAGATGTGCCCTCGGAGTTCATAGAGCTATCTACGACGTTGAACGAATAATCTCGATCAGAAAGATCAATCTTATGTTCAGTCCCATCTCCCTCTAGATAATACGAAATCGAAGTGAGGAAATAAGTATTAGCTTCGAGTTTTGAGCCAAAGGTAAAGGCGGCAGAATTATCAGCCATAGCAGACGCATCGACAGAGCCCTTTACGCCGTTGGCACTCACATAGCCAAGCGTAGCAGAGGAAAGAACTTCGCTGTCATTAGGCGTAGCAAAAGCAATGACTTGATTGGATCCAGAGGGAAGGCTTGGGTAGGCCAGGTAAACGTATTGAAAGTCCGACTCGACGGAATCGACCTGTTGCTCGGTCTTAGCATCGCTTTCAGCTGTGCCTTGGCTCAACGAGTCGATAGCCTCGATATCCTCTTCTACCGGAGGGTGGTCGACGGTGGCCTCGCTGCTTTCAGCATCGTCACCGCGTGCAGCCACTCCGTCATCACCTGCAGAAGCCACATCCGTCACGGCTTCAGCGGGCTGCGCCTCGTTCAACCCATAAGCAGCAACTACAGGACTCATCAATGACGAAAACGCCATAAGAGCAGCTAGAGAGAAAGTGGTTGTAAGACGTAAAGCCTTTTTCATATCGCGTCCTCAATCAAACCGAATAATCACTAGTGGTAGATTATCTACTAAACAAGCCTATATTTAAATAATTGATAGAGAAAGAACTTACGATCCTAAAGACGCTCAATGTATCGATCCCCAAATATACGTTAGCGTTCCAACAGCAGCCATGGGACCTCCCTGATCCTAATCCCTCTCGACATGTGGAACTTCCTCGTTCTCACGACTGTATGGCAATTCGAGCGCAACGGGAGGACCGTTTAAACATACTTTGTAATCATTGCAAATTTCGAATCGAATAAATCTGTTCTTGATAACAACATTTCATATCCAGGATCAAAGCATGGTTGAGGGAATAGATTATCTTGAGTAAGAAGCTCTCCGTTCCCAAGCCATTTGGCGATATAGTCCAATCGTATTTTTGCTATGCCTATTAACTGTGAAGCTACATCGTAATAATTAGGGTTATTGTCATCGGGTCCTCTTCTACGCAGAACATAGGCATGCTGCGCATGCGGTCTAAGGAAGATAGAAGGAAGTGATCTTCTTAAATCTATCAATTCGAACCCATTACCTCGATAAAGCCCGTTTTCCATTGGAGACTTAATTTCTGGCACGCACACCATCAACAAATAACCGAAACCTATTGGATCGTTATCCCCTCTAGCAATGTTTGAAAGCAAATCATAGTTATCCAAATACCGACTTTTATAATGGGTGTAAATTTCTATAGATTTAATAGTTTCCGGCTCATATAAACTCATCCACAAAGCAGTCCAATGATTGTCAACCAAATCAATAAAACGAGTGCTTATGCCATAGTGCTGCAGCGCCCCCTCAATAACAGAACGATTTGAGTTACAACCAGCAGGAAGATTGAACTGTTTGTTCAGAGGCGAGTCTGACATTATTTTATTAACAAGCGACTTGAGGTTATGCAGGCACTTATCGGAGTATTTCTTGCCGCGCATCAAGGAGGGGGTCAGACTTCCATACAGTTGATTTTGACCTCGGTACAAAACTTTCCCAACATCCTTATTCATAAATTTAGAATAACCGATCAAACGATTTAAACCATGAATGCTAGACACTTCATAAATCGGTATATCAAGCGTTTGGCCAGCAGCATAATATGCTTCGCTCTTGACCCACTGTGCACCAGAGATTGTAAGGTTACTTTTAATAATATTTGGTCTGACATGGACCCCATTTAATTCCGATGTCATTTTCAACTCCTTAAAATGGATAAAACCCATTCAATAGACTCAATTTATACAGGCAAACATATTATGCAAATCTAAATGCACCTAGGATAAAGAGATGATCGTCAATCGAAAGTAGCCCACCTCTCAAGTCGATGCCTATCCGGGGCCTTATTAACATCAGCAACCAGCGCTGTTAAACAGGTACATAAATAAGATCGCAGAAGCCATTGCTAGAAACACGCTTGCCAATGAACCCAGCAAATACACCTCAGCAAAATCCTTGTCACTTTCTAGCTGTTTAAAGCGCGCGATACTTTTTGCAGTAAAAATAAATGCAATAGCCGAATATTGGTTCAGCAGGGAAAGCGCCGCGACAATCAGTCTTTCAAATATTCCAATCCACTTGCCTGAATGTGCATTTGATGTGCCCACCGACTGCTCCGTACCAGGGTTTCGGAGAAATTGAAGGACCTTGGCAATAGCGATGCTGCAGGGGCGTCCACAAAAGCACAATGTCGAAACCCAAGAGAGCTCAGCTCCACGGGTGCCCAAGAGATTCGAAGCAATTGGCCGCATGACCCAGAGGTGACCACATAGAACGCTCAACATAAACAAAAGTACAATATGCAGCACCTGATCGATCAGAAAACTACCAACCGGCGAGAGATCAAGCCCTGCAATCTTTCTTCTCAGGCTGCCATCGATAAACCAGTGTGAAAGAGCAAATACCGTAAATGACGCAGCCGTGGCGGCTGCACTCGCCTCAAACAGAAGAGCTACTGTTGCTGCGGCGCCGGCCGCGTAAATTAAACAGTGCAGACCAAGGGCAATTCTATTGCTTTCCTTCTTTTCTGCCATCTTATTCGACTGAAAATAAAAGTCGAACAGCATATGAAACAGAAGGAAACACCCGAATACCCTCATGACATCTCCAACTCATTAAGGAAATAAACTGCAAAAGCAGCCAATTCCCTCTCTCTTACAACATTCGCGAGCCTAAGGCTTTTCTCGAGCCCCTGCCTCGTCTTCCCCATCGCAACACCCATTTGCCCCGCAAGCCCTACATGACTAGCCCTGATGCTATCTACGTTGAGACTGAGCGAGCTGCCCAACGCCACTGGCGCGCAATCGCTCGGATTGCTTTTAGCGCCATACTTTTTGCCTATACGTGTTTCGGAGAGCTCAGTATACCTTTTGCTCAAAGTCGCGTCTGTGCCCTCGTGCAGCATTAGCGGCCGCAACAACTCAACAACTTCGCAGTAATTACGCTGCGACTCGTTTCTGCGATCGATTATTTCCAGACAACCCGCCGCGCACAGTTCTTTCTCACGCGAAACACCCGAAGCATCAATGATCTTCAGATTACTGTACTTATCTTTTTCAGACGCAGCAATTGCTCTGCGTGCACGATGGTATGCCGACCCGTCTTGCTCCGTCGACAATGCAGACTGCATCCGAGTTTTCCATTCTCCAACTCCGATACCGCCCCTAAGATCAACCGTCTGGACGAGTATCTTAATAAATCTGTATGCCATGAATGCGCCAGCCGTACTACGAAATAGACCCTGCAATTCATCGCCCGCACTAAACATAAGCGGCATTTCGAGCTCAGTTTTAAACAGCTCGTTTGCGCAGTCCATTGCGTCCGCAAGATCCTCCTGTGCGCTTTGCCTCCTACTGTCCGAAAGATGTCTCGAATGTCTCATGTCCACCATGAGAGCCGAATAGCTATTGTTCATCCAGCTTCCTTTCCTCATGGCGATTATAGCAACTAATTTAGTTGCTTTCGTTCATTTGCAACTGTTTTAGTTTCTTCATGGTGGATGCAACTAAAATCGTTGCATTGTAATAGGCTATAATTCTTCCAAGTCGCCTAGAGAAAGTGTTTGAATGCTGACTGTAATTGTGCCTACTTACAATGCCGAACCGTATCTTTCTCAAGCCCTAGGCAGTCTATTAAACGAAAAGAATATCGAACTGGAAATCCTCGCCATTAACGACGGATCCACCGACAACTCGCTCGCCATTATGCAAGATTTCGCTGCACGCGACTCACGCGTTCGGGTGATTGATAAGGCAAACCAGGGTTACGGCGCAACCTGCAATCTGGGCATTCGCGAGGCAAAGGGCGACTGGATTGCCATCCTCGAGCCCGATGACTGGATCGAGCCCGGAATGTACTCCGACGTGCTTGCCTTTGCCAAGCGCGAATTTGGCGATCCGAACAAGCTCGATATTATCGAGACCCCGTATTGGATCATTCGCAACCCCGATACCCCCCAAGAAGTCAAACTACATTGCGCATATCGCGGTCGCATTAAACCGCCTCGGCAACCGTTCACCATTCACGACGCTCCACACCTGCTGGCCCATCATCCGTCCATTTGGTCGGCAATCTATCGTCGCGACTTCCTGATGCAAAACAATATCTGGTTTAAGGAAATCCCGGGGGCGGGCTGGGCCGACAATCCATTCCTTGTCGAGACGCTATGCCAGGCAAAGGCGATCGCTTACTGGCCCAAGCCGTATTACTGCTACCGCGAGGAAACACCCGAAAAGGCGGCTGCTCTGGCCAAGCGCGACCCCTTGATGCCGTTTAATCGCTGGAACGACATGGTCGATATTCTTGAGCGGCTCAACGTCACCGACTCCGCCGTCTGGACACCGCAAATCACACGCGGCTTCACCTATATGGGCATCATGATTGAGCACACCGGAATTGAGGGGCACCCCGAAATCAAGCAGGCCATCCACAAGATGTTCGAACGCATGCCGCAAGAGCTGGTATTTGCCAATCCTCGCGTTACTCCCGCGGCTAAAAAGCTCTATGCCGAGTATATGGGCATCGCCAACCCTAAAATCAGCTACTGTGCATACGCCAAGGACCTCTTGGGCGAGGGCTTGTATAACGTATGGAACAAGGGGCCCAAGCAAACTCTAAAAATGATCACATCGCACTTTGGTTCGTACAACGCACGCGCTGGAAAATAGTCCGATGGGCAGCAAAGCAAGCAGAAATACCTCCATCGAAGCGCTGCGCTTATTCGCGGTCGCCGGGATTGCCATTTTCCACACGTTTCAGTGGACCTTTCAAGCCGTCTGCGCCGGTCTACCGGAATATGCGCCGCTCGCCGTCTTCCCTTACTCCGGCGCGCTCGGCTTCATCAACCTGCTGGGCTGCTGGGCCAATGAGGTCTTTTTTATGATCTCAGGCTACTTCCTTATTCCCTCGGCGGTGCGCGCCCTCAAAAACGGGTCATCCGTGCGTGACCTCACGAGCAAATCGCTTGCCCGCTTAAGGAAGATCGTCTTTCCGACGCTGTTTTATTGCGCTGCCTGCCTGCTTGTCTCGATGTATATCTATCCCCTGCCAGAAATCTCGCTGCACGAGATCGGTTGGCTCACGTTGGGTATCGAGTTTATCTGGGTCTACGCAGCATCCGTGCTGCTCGTGCCGGTCATTGTGCTGGCAAGAAGGCAAATCGGCAGCAAAAAGGCTCCGTTTGTCGTAGTGCTCCTCGTGCTCGCAACATTTGGAATCAACTGTTACATCGCGGCCACGGCAAACGAAGCGACCGGTATCGTTTTGTGGCGCAAGCTCATGAGCGCAATCACCTATCTCGTGGCTTTTATTGCAGCCGGCGAGATGCGGTTTGCCCTCGAGCACTGCGATAAAACCTCCGTGGCCCAAAAATCCAAATTTGTACTGATCGGGTTCACCGCCGTCGCCATTACGATCGAGCTCCTGTTGTCGGCAAATAGCCAGTACGCCGCACTCTGGATGCTCTCCTATAAGTCCACTTCCGCCCTATCGTTCGTTTTGGCCGCCGCATCCGTTGCCGCCGCAGCGCTCCATCAGCCGCGCCACAAAGTCCCAGCCGCAGATAAGACAATCGTGTCTCTCGCCGCAGGAACGCTCGCTTTCTACGCCGTACAATCATTTGCCTGCAATGTCTGGCGACCCATCTTTGACAATGCAATCTACACCATGGCGACAGGCATCCAAACGGGAGAGCCCCGTCCAGCAGCCGCTATCTTGCTCGGAATCCTTATGAGCCTTTGCCTCGCGCTTGCCCTGCTCCTCATGGATATCGTTCGCAGGGCCGTGGTCGTCGCCATCAAGGCTCGCATGAACAGCTAAGCAGCCTTCCGACTCCGCAGACCACTAAGCGCGCTTACACCCGAAACAAATAACATCGCAAAGACAATCGCCCAGTTCTTGCAGCCAAATACCGGAATATGAACGATCGCATGGTCATGCATAACAACGAAATAACCCAGAACGACAACCAAGGGCAGTGCCATGAGCAGCGACTGAATCAACACTTTGCGACGACGACCGCCCTGCACGCCGCTCCGTATCGAGCAAACGAGCACGGCAATCCAGATCACCAATACGGCAGCAAACGAAACAAGACAAACGACGTTCGAGATTATCGCATAACCAGCAGTTGAACAAATGGCGAACAGCTGCGGGCTCATGCAATAAAAATCCTTCAATATCTGGGGCCAGTCAGCTTGGGGCAGCAGTGATGAAGCCCCGTGCGCAGGCCAAAGGCCCATCTCGCCCAGAACGTTCGAAAAGACCTCATCCCAGCCCAGCACAAACGCCGCGACAACCCATTTCATCGCCCAGGTAAAAACAAACGAAAGCCCAAACCCAAAGAGCGCCTGCAGCATCGTGACGACGCAACGCTTGGGGCGCTCACCCTCGGGGAGCGCAATGAAGGCGAAAAAGCAATGCAGGGCGACAACTGCGGCAGGAATCGTTAAAAAGTCAAGAAACGAAAACACGGCGCCCGTCGCTATCGACCAAAGGACAAGGCGGCTTGTGAGAACCCGTGCGTTCGGGGCCGAGTCCATACGAAGGCTCATGCAAGACATCATGATGAGCGCCACAAAGAACGAAATGCACAGCAGCAGATCACCGATAAAATTGAAAAACAGATTGGTCGAGAACAACAGGATTACAAGGAAACCCAACGTCACTGGCATTGAAAACCGATTCCGCAAGGCAACGTAAGCGCAAGCGGAACCAGCGATCGCCAGGGCAGCAGCAGGCACTACGACAACGTCGATACCGCCAATAAACAGGCAGATATTTGTAAGCAGCTGCCAACCATGCCAATAACGATAGTATTGCTGATGTGTAATCCCACCGGCTTTCGCAATGTCATCAATTTCGGCAACAGCCATCGTCTTAAACGGAGAGCCCTGATCCTTTTGCTGTGCAATCTCCAAGATAAAACGATTGTTGTCAAAGCAAACGGGACCGGCAAAAACACGGTGGTCGTAGACATACATGTCGGTCAGCAGGGCAGAGGATGCCGAGTCCTGTGCATGCGCCTCGACAACGCCCCGGGGAAGGCAATTCGCCGCGGTGTTGCTCAGGACAAATACCAGCTGAAGGACCAAAAATAGCAAGAGCGACGTAGCGGGAAGGCTGTCGGCAAAGGAGGCTAAACGAGTTTTATTCACAGGGCATCCAAACAGAAAAGATCGCGTCCATAGGAATCGGCACCTATGTAATACCACAATGCGTGCATGCAATCTCGCTACGCCCACACGTCGACCAGGCTTATAACGGACGTTCTTGGTGATTAGCGGAACATTAACCACGGGCGCCCGCCTACGCTTACAATGATTGTGTCCAATTGGACACTTTGTTTACCCCGCAGGGCCGATACGCCGCCCACGCGAAAGGATATTCCCGTTCATGACTTCCACCCTTCCCGCTCCCATCGATAAGCTCGCCATCGTCGTCGTTACGTACAAGCGCCAGGAGCTCTTGGCCAACCTGTTCGACTCCATGACCGAGCTCACGGCCGCGCCTTGGCGCATTGTGATCGTCGATAACGAGAACTCGCGCGAGACCGAAGCCATGTGCGCGGCGTTCAACGAACGCTTGGCCAACCTGTGGGGCATCGACATCGATCAGCCCGACACGCAGGGCGGCACCGACCGCGTCGTCTACGCGCCTCAGCTCGAAAACGGCGGCGGCGCGGGCGGCTTCTCGGCCGGCACCAAATGCGCCTACGACCTGGGCGCCCAATGGTTCTGGGTCATGGACGACGACGTGCTCGTCATCCCCGAGGGCATTGAGCGCCTGGCCAAATGGACCGACCGCTACGACGTCATCCAGGGCTCGCGCCTGGACTTTGACGGCGGCGCCTTCTTTTGGCAGTACCAGCTCATCCTTTCGCTCGGCATTCCCAACCCCATCGCCAAGTGGGATCTGGGCCCCGAGGGCTACCGCGCCATGAACCAGCTGTGCTTTGAAGGCGGCCTGTTCTCGCGTCGCGTAGTCGACAAGATCGGCCTGCCCGACGCGCGCTTCTTCATCTATGGCGACGACGCCTGTTACGGCTATGTCGCCAGCCAGCACTTCCCCGCCGCCGTGGTCGCCGACGTAGTGCTCAAGCGCGCCCGCGCCGTCTCCAACTGGGATATCGCCGGCAAGCGCCAACTCAACTCCACGAGCGACACCAACCGCTACTACATCATGCGCAACCGCGGCTTCCTAGCCCGCTACATGCAGATCTACGGCGATTACCATCCCATGTTGTTCCGTCTGGGCAACGCGGCAACCTTCTGCAAGGAGTTCATCCGCCTGGCCGCCGTCGACAAATGCTTTAAAACCGGTATCCCGGCGCTGCGTCGCGGCATGAAGGACGCGCGCAAGATCATCAAGGATCCTAACTGGAAGCCCATGCCGCCCATGAAGGACAGCGAGTAGCAAAGGCCCGCTCGCCCCTACAGCCGCTGGCACACTACGGACACGTGCTGCCCATCAAACCCAAACCCCCAGCGCACGCGGCCGATACCTGGTCGCGGCACGCGAATCTCGTCGATACCGTCACGTTCGATGTCGAGCAGCGCCTGAACCGCCAACAGCTCCAGACCCAGGGCATCCACGTCGGGGTCATACATCATGTTCATAGTGACAAGCGGACGTTCGTCGAGCATGCCGAGGGTGTCGGCCACATCGAGCATCCTTCCCGTGGGGTACACCTGGATATCCCAGCGATCCGCCCCGCGCTTTCGATTGGATGACGGATTGGCATACCCTGGCATACCAAAGCAGAGCCCTTGCAACAGCAGGTGGTATGGCAACGGCGAATCCATCTCGACCGCGCCGACTCCTGCATCACCTAGAATTCGACGCAGCGCCTGTCTCACCGTATCCTCGTCCCCGCGACACAACCCGTCACGAAACGCATCGACGTCCCGCGCATCCTCGGCAGCGCACTCAAACCATTCAATAATCACGAGACGCAACGCCTGGCGAAGCTCGCCATTGGGCAGACGCAGAGCACGGGAGCGAGCGCTGTTTCCCGGCTCCTCAACTATATCCGTCGTTAGGAAGCCGGACAGGTATAACGCGGTCCACAGGTCATCGTCAGTCGAGGCATCCGACCCGACGGCACCCATTCGAAGCGAAACTTCAACGCTTCCATGAGCCTCGAGCAAATTGAACAAAGTCGCAAGCTGATCGAGATTCCAATCACCAACCGTCCTGCTCAGGCTATCAGCGTATCCGTATAAATCAGCCCGCACCGGCGGCGTGCAACCGCGGTTCAAGAAATCAATCACGCGCGCCGGACACGTGCAATAAAACCCGCCAAATCGGTATCCCTCGAACCATTCACGCGCGTCATCCAGGAATTCCCCGCGTCCAGCATGGCCTAGTAGAGCCTGAACCTCAGCATCCGAAAAGCCAAACCACCAATCGCACCACGTCGAGAGCGGCGTCGACAGACAATGCGAGCAGCCGCGCGAAGAAAGTGCCGTCTCGGCAGGACCGGGATACTCCCCCATAAGACACGCCAGCCGCAACGAATCCCCCGCAGCGGCAATGGCATCAAACAGCAAACTGTCGAGCAGCTCCGCCGGACCGACGCCGGAAACGTCCCCCACACTCGCACGGCCCGACCACGCCGCGTCGTACCCATCAACAAGCAATACAACCTGCTCATCGCAAGCCATCTCCAGTAGCTCAATGAGCATACCAAGCACCGAGTCAGCCTCGGCATCGCTTGCCACGCCACGCGCAACGCGCTCGATGTGGCGCACCTTATCTCGGGGCAAATCCGGAGCCTCCAAAAAAGCCAACAAGCGAGCGCATTCACCCGAAAGAGCATCACGCACAACGCCGACGACGTTGGCACCGCACCTCGCGGCGCCAGAAAAGTCCAGCGATATCACAGGGTAGCACGCGTACTCATCCCGATAGCGCCCGCCGTCCGCATCCCAAATCTGGGAACCAGCAAACAGGCCCCAATCGACCTGCCCGACCGCGGGACGTTCCAGAAAAGCCTTAAGCATCGACAGGTTCATGCTCTTGCCAAAGCCTTCGGGTCGACAGCACACCATAACGGTCGCATCGCAATCCAGCGCATCGGCAATAAACATCGTCTTGTCGATTAGCACGCATCGATCCATGGCCTCGGCAAAGTCATGTTCGCCGACCGGTAGTGCCCCGTTACCCGAGCGGTTGATCAACCCTACGCCATAGTAGGCAGTATCACCGTAAATCGCCTGTTCAGACACCGTAACTTCTCCCTAAAACGCAGCACGATGCCCATTGTATCGGGCAACTCAACCGCAATGATGCCGTCATGCAGACGTTTCGGGTAACGGTAGCAACAAGAACCCCGATGGGGCATAACTAATCGTTGCACAACAAAACAGGGCCCGATGCAATCGCACCGGACCCCGCCCCAACTCTTTAGTGATCTGGCAACCGAAAGACTACTCCTCGGATCCACCTTCGCCAGCGGACTTCTTCTGCTGATCAAGCTTATGCTTGCCACTCACAATGGACGTGGCACCAAGCGTCGCCAAGCTCGCGCTGGCAAGGCTCGCCATCACGATGAGGTCGCCCGTCTTGGGCATATTGCCACCCGATGCCTTGGTGGTCGTGGTAGTCGTCGTGGTGGTCGAGGTGACGTTCTTGTCGTCAACCTTCTGAGCATCGGCGTTGGACTGTCTCGCGCCTGCATCGGTCGAAGCATCGGCATCGCCATCAGTCCTGGACTCGGGAGCCTCACCAGATGCGTTCTCGCCAGAAGACGAGCCGTTGTTGTTGCCAGCCGTCAGCGAAGACCCGATCAAGGCGCCAAGCTGCTCGCCAACGGAGGGCTTGTTCTCGGTCGACGAATTGCCGACATCGGAGTCCTCGGTCGAGTCGGAATCAGTGCCAGAGCTCTCGCCAACATCAGTGGAGCCATTAGAGGGGCCGCTATCGGTCGATCCAGAAACAGAACCACCGGTTGAACCAGAGCCCGAATCACCAGCACCGCCAGCAGACTCCGTTCCACCCGAAGCAGTCCCGCCGTTACCGGTACCATCATTGTTGCCAGCACCAGTCGAAGGCGCACCCGTCTCGCCGCCATTGTCCGTATCGCTATCGGTTTCCACCGTTGGCCCGGAAGGCGCCGCCGGCACCTTGTTCGGGCGAGGCGCGGGCGCGGGTTCCGGCTCAGGATCGGGCTCCACAGGCGTTGCCGCGGCAGCCTCGTCCTCGGTAATGTAGACCAGACAATCCTTGAGCTCGTTGCGGTAGCGATTCTTCCAACCCTCATGGTACTGAGGCTGACTCGAATACTTGTGCGCCACGTTATCAACCACGCTGCTCGAAAGCGCGGTCGCAAACTCGCGGTCGGTCATATCGTTGGAAAGATTCGCCCAACGGAAAAAGTCCTGACATCCACCCGTGCCGCACATATTGGTAATGCTCCAAACCATGCCCTTAACGCAATCGGCGCGACCGGAAATATCAATGCCCAGAGCGTTCTTGAGCCACGACTCGGTCACCGCATAGTAGGAGTTGTACGCATAGGCATCCTGCAGCGCCGAGAACTCAGCCGGATCGGTGTTGTAGGCACCCAGGAAGGCCTCCTGCGCGATGCGACCCAGCTCGGTGAGCTGGCCGTTCGCATACATGGGGTTGTTTCCGTTGGAAATCTCGCTGCCGCGGTCAATCGCATCCTTAAGCACGCCGTACTTAGCAGAATCGTAGTTATAGACCTGCTTCATAAACGGAATGAGCGACCAACGGCGATCGAACTGGTAATAACCCAGCGCGTTGTATCCGTCGCCATACGAAAAACCCTGGTTGTAATTGCCGTGACTCTCGTACTTGGTAAAGTACTTCATCTCGTCGGTCACATTGACAAACGAAACACCCTGAACCGACCTCAGCACGCCCGAGAAGGACTGCTGGGTGTAGAGACCCTTATCGATATTGGTGGCATCCGAGGCAACGCCCGGCGTGGGCTCCTCGGCTATAGCGGTTGCGGGTGCGGCAACGGCGCCAAACGAAAGCGCCAGCGTCAGGCCCGCAACAATCGCAGAATGCTTGGGTTGCATACATCCTCCCTGCATTGGTGTGGTTAAAGTGCAGTTTGCAAAGATGGATTCAGTATTGCAGCTCCCCGTTTGTTGCACAACAACAACTCGGCAAACGGCAACAACCCTCCGCGAAATCTTAAGGATTTAGATAAATTGGTCGTCAGGCGCCAAGAGAAGCTCGCCATAGTGCGCCAAAAGGCCATCCCTCAGCTGGCAAAAGGCAGGGATATAGACGTTCAGGATGCGCTGGATCAAATCTTGCGCGAGTTTGTTGTCATAGATATGGACGTTCGTATTGCGGTCTCTGAGCATGTCTAGCCATGCGGCCTCATCAATAAAGTCGTAGAATCGGTAGGACTCCTTCAAGATGGCACGAGGAGACCCCGACGCGGCAAGCGTGGCGCCCTCATACTCGAGCAGACGCTTAAGGAGCGTAATTGAGATACCGAAAACCTGCTCATAGATATACGCACATCCGGAGACAACATAGTCGTTGTCGAAATCTTGGAATCGAGCTGTCTCTAGCAGTGCCAGACGCGAATCAAAGGCTTCGTACGACTTCACGAAAGCCAGCCCCTACAGCTTAATGTCGAAGTTGATCTCGGGGACGGCAGCAAGGTCGGCCAACG
>ERZ1034992.992-NODE-992-length-13835-cov-16.418795_pt1 | contig 13835 bp, 10 predicted proteins | sample MGYA00520695_ERZ1034992 | MGnify/ENA primary metagenome ERZ1034992 (study PRJEB33766, sample SAMN09781778) | gut metagenome | biome: gut microbiome | host: Homo sapiens | place: Madagascar | study: EMG produced TPA metagenomics assembly of the PRJNA485056 data...
TAATGATGATTTAATTTACTGCCTAAACTAGTCCTTGACAAGGGTACCAGTTTAAATGAAGTTTATTTTTTAATCATGTCTACGATAATTGAATTATGTAATTTCTTATACTTATCAGGAATATTTGAATCAGTAATAATAAAACCCTGATCTATCTTGGCAAATCTTGCAGTACAAACTTTATCAAACTTACTAGGGTCAGCTAAGATATATTTTTCAATACAATTATTAAATGCTACTTCCTTTATTTGAGCTTCTTGAGGATCAGGTGTGGTATGACCATTGTTATTGATACCATTAGTTCCAAAAAAGCCCATAGTAAAGTTCATCTTCTCTAAATATTTATAGGTTTCACTACCTACAATAGCTTCAGTCTTAGATTTTAATAGACCACCTGGTAAATATACTTGATGACCATCTTGTGATAATTGTCTAGCATGACTTACACAGTTTGTGATAAATGTTGCCTTAGAACTTTTAAGATAAGGAATCATTAGGGCAGTGGTTGTTCCAGCATCTAGATAGACAACATCATTATCTTTAATTAAAGAGGCTGCATATTTAGCAATTTCTCTTTTTGATGATGAATTCAAATCTGATCTTTGTTCAACCGATTCATCTTCTGTCAAAATATCGTTATTTAAAGAAATAGCACCACCATGTACTTTCTTCAATAAACCCTTTTTGTCCATATCAGATAGGTCTCTTCTAACGGTAGATTCAGAAGCATCTAATATTTCCATTAGTTCGACAATAGTAATACTTTTTCTTTCGTTTGTAATGTCTAATATTATTCTTTTTCTTTCTTCATTAAGCATTTTATTCACCTTTTACAAGAAAATTATATAAAAACGTTTAAAAAAAGTCAAAATCAGTCAAATTCATTCAATAATGTGTTGACATTGACCGATTATGACTGTATTATAAAGATGGTTAAGGAAAACCGTTCAAAATCGTTCAAAAGACATCAGGTACCATGTTTGAGAACTAGAAAGAGAGGAAAGTATGATATATACCGTTACTTTTAACCCTTCACTTGACTATATCGCTTCTTGTAAAGATTTTAAATTAGGAGAAACAAACAGAACTTGTAAAGAATTTATCTTTCCAGGTGGCAAGGGAATCAATGTTTCTATCGTCTTAAGAAACTTAGGACTTGAAACAAGCGCTCTTGGTTTCTTGGCTGGTTTTACGGGAGAAGAAATCAAAAGGTTGATTACTAAAGAAGGTATTCAAGATGAGATGATTTGGGTTAAAAATGGTTATTCAAGAATCAATGTTAAATTAAGATCTAATACCGAAAGTGAATTAAATGGTATGGGGCCAAATATTGATGAAGAAGCCATCAAGATGTTGTATGTTAAGCTAGATAAATTAACAAGCGATGACATCTTGGTGTTAGCAGGGAGTATTCCAAGTTGTCTTCCTTCAACAATGTATAGAGATATTATGAATTATCTAAAAGATAAGAATATCAAGATTGTAGTAGATGCGACTAAGGACTTACTTACAAATGTTCTCGAATATAAACCGTTTCTAATTAAGCCTAATAATCATGAGCTAGGCGAAATATTTGGTGTTAAGTTAGAAAAACGAGAGGATGTAGTTCCTTATGCTAAGAAGTTACAGGAAAAGGGTGCTAGAAATGTACTTATATCTATGGCTGGTGAGGGCGCAGTTCTAGTGAGTGAAAACGGCGATGTCTATACTTCAACAGCTCCAAAAGGAAAACTTGTTAATTCAGTTGGAGCAGGTGATTCAATGGTTGCGGGTTTCATCTATGGCTATACAAAATTCAACGATTATAAGGAAGCGTTCAAATATGGTGTTTCCACAGGTTCAGCAAGTGCCTTCAGCGAATTTCTAGCTACAAAAGATGAAGTAGAAAATCTATATCGTAATTTATAAAAAAGAGGGATTATTATGAAAATTACAGATTTATTATCAAAGGAAAGTGTCTTACTAAATGCTGATGTTAATGATAAAGAAGCATGTTTAGTTAAGTTGGTCGATCTAATGGACGCATCAGGTAAGATTTCAGACAAGAAGTCATATTTAGATGCCGTATATGAAAGAGAAAAAGAAGGTACAACAGGCGTGGGTAATGGTATTGCCATTCCTCATGGTAGATGTAATGGTGTAAAAGAACCAGGTCTTGCTGCTATGACAATTCCAAGTGGTGTTGAATATAAAGCCTTAGATGCTAAACCGGTTGATTTAGCATTCTTAATTGCAGCACCAGAGGGTTCTGGCAGTATGCATCTAGAAATTCTATCTAAGTTAGCTACTATGTTGATGGATGAAAACTTTGTTGCTGATTTGAAGAAGACTAAGACTGTTGAAGAATTCTTGAAGGTAATTGATGATGCTGAAGAAAAGAAGGATGAATCTGGGCTCGAATCTACTGGGCTCGAATCTGGGCTCGAATCTGGGCTCGAATCTGGGCTCGAATCTAATACGGGACATTATGTTCTAGCAGTAACCGCATGTCCTACAGGTATTGCACATACATATATGGCTGCTGAGGCTATTGAAAAGGCTGCTAAGGCAAAAGGATATAAGGTAAAGGTTGAGACAAGAGGCTCAGGCGGTGCTAAGAATATCTTAACTGAAGAAGAAATTAATAGTGCAGATGGTATTATCGTAGCTGCTGATACAAATGTTCCAATGGATCGTTTTGATGGTAAGAAGGTTATTGAGTGTCAAGTATCTAAGGGTATTAATAAGCCTAATGAATTAATTGATGAGATTGTTAGTGGTAATGTAGCTGTTTATAAGAGTAATTCTAAAAAGGCTAATAATGAGGCTAAGGATAGTGCGGGTCATTCTATCTATAAACATTTAATGAATGGTGTATCACATATGTTGCCGTTTGTAGTTGGTGGCGGTATCTTGATTGCGCTTGCTTTCTTGGTAGATGGTATGAACTTTGATATCAATAGTCTAAGTGATGCTCAAAGAGCTAACTTTGGTACTCTAACTCCTCTTGCGAATTTCTTAAAAGGACAAGTAGGTGGTGTTGCCTTTGGCTTTATGCTTCCAGTATTAGCTGGTTTTATCGCGATGTCTATTGCAGATAGACCAGGGCTTGCAGTAGGTATCCTTGGTGGCTCTATTGCGGCTAATGGTACTTCCGGTTTCTTAGGTGCTTTGGCAGCAGGTTTCATTGCTGGTTATCTTGTAAATTTCTTGAAGAAAGTTTCTGATAAAGTGATTCCCGAATCATTAGATGGCATTAAGCCAGTACTTATTTATCCACTATTTGGTATGTTACTAACAGGAGCTATTATGGTATTTGCGATTGAACCAGTAGTAGGTGCAATTAATACAGGATTAAATAACGCATTAGCTTCATTAAGTGGTGCGAATGTTATCTTACTAGGTGCAATACTTGGTGGTATGATGGCAATCGATATGGGCGGTCCTTTTAATAAGGCATCATATGTATTCGGTGTAGCTTCTATCGCTTCTGGTAACTACAATATTATGGCTGCAGTTATGATTGGTGGTATGGTTCCTCCATGCGCAATTGCGCTAGCAACGTTGTTGTTCAAGAAGAAGTTTACAGAATCTGAGAGAAAGTCTGGCCCTACAAACTTCATTATGGGTCTAGCATTTATTACTGAAGGTGCTATTCCATTTGCAGCTGCAGATCCTCTACATGTAATTCCTTCATGTGCTGTTGGTTCAGCATTGGCTGGTGCCTTATCTATGGCATTTAATTGTACATTGATGGCTCCTCATGGTGGTATCTTCGTATTCCCGGTAGTTGGTAATACTTTAATGTATCTAGTAGCTTTAGTTGTAGGTACAATCGTTGGTGCAGTGTTACTAGGCTTATTAAAGAAAGATGTTGCATAATCCTCTTTAGAGTTCCCCTAATATATAAGGCTGTATTTAAAATATGGCCTTTTTTCTATTTGCTAAGGTGATATAATAGTCGTGTAAAGAAAGCAACCGCGTAAAGGTTATTTCTGGATTTTATAAGGATAAAAGATAACCCTCAAACTTTTCCAAAAATTTTAAATAGGGTTATTTTTTATTTTCATCTCTTAGTTTAACAATTTGTATAACTAAAGTAATGCCGGCAAAAATCGCCATAAGCATTTCATAATTACTCATAATGCATCACCTCCTGTTGTATATTACAAACAGGACTTTTGTGCAGTCTCCTGGTTTAGCCGACCAGAAATAACCCTTACCTTAGCGGTTGCAAGTAGTATTTTAACATTTAGATAGTTTTAAAAATTCCCATATTTTTCCCATTTGAGTGTTGATAAATGTGGATAACTAATAAAAAATTATAGACTAAACTTTTCTTTTTTTAGATAATATAAATATAAAAGAAATACAAATCATCTAAGAATATAAGGAATGTTCTAATGAAAATAAATGAAATGTTTAAGAAGTTTTGGGGTTTAAGAAAACTAGTTACTTTATTAGTTACTTTTTTATGTGTTTTGACAATATGTCCAATCAATATTGTTGCCAAAGATAAACACGAAACTATTCGTGTTGGTTTTTTTCATATGGATGGTTACCATATGATTGATGAAGATGGTGACAAAAGTGGTTATGGTTATGATTTTTTACGTTTGATGGCGCGTTACTTAGATGTTGAATACGACTATGTTGGTTATGAACTAGGTTGGAAAGATATGCAAAGGATGTTGGAAGATGGTGAGATTGATTTACTGACGTCTGCTAGAAAAACGCCTGAACGTGAAGAAATATTTGATTATTCTAAGCCGATTGGTACCAATGAATGTATGATTACAGTAAGAAGTGATAATACTAAGATTATTGGTTAAAAGTATAATACATATGATGGTTTAAGAGTTGGCTTGTTGAAGGGCAATAGTAGAAATAATGATTTTGAAAAGCTTGCTGACGAGAAAGGCTTTTCTTATATACCTGTTTATTATGAAGTGTTTAAAGATATGGAAGAAGGACTACAAGATGGTGAGGTTGATGCCCTTGTTTCTTCTTCAATGCGTACAACAAATAATGAAAGAATTATTGAGAAATTTGAACCACAAGATTTTTATGCAATAGTTAAGAAGGGTAATACGGAATTATTGGATAAGATTAATTATGCGATAGACCAAATAAATAATGCAGAAGGTGACTGGCAAAGAGAATTATTTAATCGTTATTATGCTTCTTATGATATTAAGGTTTTAAATTTTACTCCTTCTGAAGAAGAACTTATCAATTCTTATAAAAAGCCTCTTAAGGTTTTATGTGATCCTACAAGAAGACCGTATTCTTATGTTGAAGATGGCGAAATGAAGGGTATTCTTCCTGATTTCTTTAAGAATGTGGCTGATTATATTGGTCTACCTTATGAGTTTGTTATTTGTAAGGATAGAAATGAATATATTTGGTATCAAAGTCATACTGATTCAATTGATATCGCAATTGATGCTAGGGTAAGTGATCCCATTATAGAAAAAAATTATTATGGAGCCAGTGCTCCATATATCACAATGGGTGTTGCTAGTATTATGCGAAAAGACAATAAGGGTGACATTAAAACAATCGCTACTGTAAAGCAGGGTTCTGCTAGTAATGAGATTGAAAAGGAATATGCGCCAAATGCTGAGAAGATATATTTTGATACAAGACAAGAGGCAATGAAGGCTGTAAGAGATGGCAAAGCTGATATTACTTTTGCCTACTATTATATGGCTCAGGAATTTGTTAATAATGATGCTAGTGGTAGCTTAATTTATAACTATATCAACAATGATTCTTTCAAGTATCGTATGTTAGTGTCTAATGAAAACAATTATGCTTTAGCTGGTATTTTAACAAAGGGCATTTATGCACAAGGTGAAGATGCGATTGATAATATAGCTTCTAACTATACTTCGTATAAGGCAAGCGATTTAACTTTAATGTCGCTTATTCAGATGCATCCTGTTGTTGTAATGACTATTGGCATGATAATGCTTGCTTTGTTTGGCATTGTTTGTTCGCTTTCTTTTAAGAATAGAAAAAATAATATTCAATTAGAGGATAATTTAACTAAGATTAAGCGAGATAAATATATTCTAGATAAATTAACAACCGATTATAATGCGGTATATTATATTGAATTAAACAAGGGAACTTTTGAGAAACTTAAGATTGTCAAGGATACTAATGCTGATGTTGTTTTTAAGGAAAAATCTTTTGATAATTTTGATGAATGTGCTGATTATTATGCGAATTGTTACTTAGATGAAAAGAATAGAAGAGAATTCTTGGATTGGGTTTCTTGTGCTCATTTAAAGGAAGAACTAAATAAAAACGATAAGATTAGTTTTTATTATGAAAGTATTCCAAATAATTTAGGTCAAAAATATTTTGCGATCCAAGGCATTAAGATATATGAGGATGAAAATGATTTCTTTATTCTTTTAGGTTTCCGTTTTGTCGATGATATCCTTGTTAAGGAAAAGGCTATTCAGGAACAATTAGAGGACGCCTTAGATAAGACTAAGAAACAAAATGAAATCATTTCAGCTATCGCAAAGACTTTTAATGCGATTTATCGTGTTGATATTATTAATGATATGATTGAAGAAATCGCTAGTGATGATATATCACATTATTTGAAAAAGGATGTTGCTAGTGCTTCTGAACAATTTAATTTTGTTTGTGATAATTTAGTAGCTCCTGAATATCGTGAATTAGTTAGACCTTTTATGGATGTTAAAACTTTAGAGGAAAGACTAAAAGATGAAGAGTTTGTTACTACTGAATATAAGATGAATGATGGTAACTGGCATCGTATGCGTTTTGTCGCAAAAAGAAAAGATGCAAGCGGTAGATTAACCCATGTCTTATGTTTGATTAGAATCATCAGTGATACAAAGAGAACTGAGGAGAACTTGTGTTTTGAGGCTGAACAGGCTAAGAAAGAAGTGGATATGAAGACTCAATTTTTAAAGACAATGAGCCATGATATTCGTACTCCTTTAAATGGCCTTATCGGTATGGTTAAGATGGCTAATCAATATTCTGATGATATTATTATGCAAGGGCAACTAAGAGATAAGGCTCAGAAGTCTTTGGAATATCTAGTTTCTTTAGTCAATGATATTTTGGATATGAATAAGTTACAAAGTGGTGATTTGAGGGATCATCAATTGACCTTTGATTTTATTGATTTCATAAGAGAAATAAATCGTATTTATTATGATAAGGCTGCTGAAAAGAATATTAAGTATGATGTAGATTGGGACAAGGTTAATATTAAACATTCGATTTTAATTGGTAATCCAGTATATTTAGGTAGGGCTCTATCTAATATCGCTAGTAATGCAGTTAAGTTCTCACCAAGTGGCAGCACAATTACCGTTTGGGGAAACGAAGAGATAATAGATGATAAGCATTCTCTTTATACTTTGTATTGTAAGGATGAAGGCGAGGGTATGACTGATGAATTTATTAAGCATGCCTTTGATATGTTCTCACAACAGAATCAAACAAGTAGAACTAAATATGAGGGAAGCGGTCTTGGTTTAGCTATGTCTAAGAAGCTGATTGAAAGAATGGGTGGTAGTATAAAGCTTGAAAGTAAGAAGGGCGTTGGTACAACTGCTATTATTAAGATTCCTTTTGAACTAGGCGATATGGATACTATAGGGAGTATTGATTATGAAAATGTCCCTACTAAGGGAGTTCATGCACTACTTGTAGATGATAATGAATTGAATATTGAAATTGCTAAGTTCTTTTTAGAAGATAATGGCATGGAAGTAACTTGTGCTTATGATGGTAAAGAAGCTGTTGATATTTTCAAGAAGTCTAAGGAAGGCTACTTTGGAGTTATCTATATGGATATTCTAATGCCTAATATGAATGGTTTGGATGCTACAAGAGAAATTAGAGCCCTAGATAGAAAAGATGCTAAGAAGGTGCCTATAATTGCAGTCTCAGCTAATACTTTCTCCGATGATGTTTTCGAAAGTAGAAAGGCTGGTATGAATAAGCACTTAGGAAAGCCACTTGATGAAGAGAAGATGATTAAGGCTTATAAACAATGTGCTGTTTTAAGTAAAGAATCTATTAAATTAAATGGAGACTTATAAGGATTAACACCAGTAATAATCGGTTTTTCTTTAGTTTAATTGATACAATATAGTTAGTAAACAAGAGAGGAATAATATGGAATATACACAAATCAAAATTAGTAGTCAAGATGATCCTAAAAGATTTTATAGAGTATTAGCTGTTAAAGGCAATCCTGATTTATTAACACTTGGAGCGCTTATTGGTTGTAGTATCAACGCTTGGTTTGAACATGCTTATTTATTTAGAATAAAAGGTCAAAGGGAAGCATATGCTTTTGATAGTTGGGAAGATGAATATTTTTTGCCAATGAGTAAATATCATTTATCGGATTTAGGAGATAAATTTGAGTATTGTTATGATACTGGCGAAAACTATGATTTTGATTGTAAAGTCATGAAACGCAAAGTTAATGTCGATTATGAAGATGAAGAAGAAGCTGATTTAGCTTTTGTGGTAAAGGGTGCAGGACAGGGAATCTTTGAAAATGATCACTATACCATGTGGCGTTATTTTGATGGCTTGATAGATCCAAATTCTAATGAAGAAAACGACGAACAGCGCCTTCCTATGAATATGGAATTTGAGACTTATGGTGATTTTGATAAACCACTTGATTTAGAAGATTATGAATATAGTGATTTTTATATCGAAGAATTAATAAAAAGTTGGGAATTAGGAAGCGAACTACTGGGATAATATGCTAAATAAAAAGAAGGGTTTTACATTAGCTGAACTGTTGATTGTTATAGCTATTATAGGTGTACTAGTTGGTATTGCGATTCCTGTTTTAAATTCTCAATTAGAAAAGTCTAGAAAAGCTAAGGACTTGCATACTGCTAGATCTATTGAATCAGTATTGGCAACAGCTGTTAATGATGGAACTATTGAATTAGCGCCGCCTGGCAGAAACGATCAAGCTTCTGGTGTTTGGGTTATTGTTACTCGCGATAAAGATAGTTGGCCTGAAGGATATGGTAAAAAGACATATCCTACTTATTTTTGTGGTATGAATAAGACTATCAAGATAAATGGAAAAGTAAATAATCAAGAGTATGATGTTTTTAATGACGACCTTAATAATATTTTAAATGGTGCTGGTTTTAGTAGTGATATTAAAGTTACTAGTAAAAATAAAAATGGTGATGAATCTTGGGATTGGATAGTTATAGAGATTGCTTATATGGATGGTAAGGCTGTAAGTAGAATATTTAGTGGTTTTACGGGTAAGACTTCTAATATGTATGCGCTAAGAAATGATGTTACTAATATAGAAAAGATGATTGGTTAACTATGGAATATATACAATATCCTGGAGCTTTAAAAGAATTAGATAAATTCAAAGATAAGAAAGTATATATGATAGCTGATAAAAGAAGCTATGATAATTTTGATAATGTTAATAACTTTGTGATAGAGGTTTTTAATGATGAATGTAGCATGCAAAAAATCGAAAGAATATCTCTTTATGTTAAAGATTTTGATGTAGTTATTGGCTTTGGTGGTGGCAAGATTTTAGATGTGGCCAAGGCTCTAGCTCATTTTAATAAGAAATATTTAATTATTATTCCAACAAGCGCATCAAATGATGGACCATGTACTGCCTTGTCTGTTCTTTATCATGAAGATGGAAGTTTAGATAGATATCTATATCTTGATAAGAATCCTGATTTAGTTTTAGTTGATACCAGTATCATTATTAAATGCCCAACAAGACTTACAATAGCTGGCATGGGCGATGCCTTATCTACTTATTTTGAGGCTAGAGCCAACGGGAAGATGAATGATGAAGCTAGAGAGTGCTTTGACAATTTGATGAAATATGGGTTAGATTCAATATCAGGTTTTGAGAATAAAGAGCTAGGTGACTTACAAGAAAACATTATTAGAACTAATATTTACTTGTCGGGAGTAGGCTTTGAAAAAGGCGGCACCAATTTAGCACATGAAATAAGCTATAAATTAAATTGTCATAAGATGCATGGGGAAAAGGTAGCCTATGGTACTTTAGTACAGTTGTGTTATGAGACGGCTGAAGAATTTAATGAAGTATATAAGTGGTGTAAGGCATTGGGCTTACCAACTTCTTTAAAAGATTTGGAAATTGAAATGCTTGACTTAGGTGAAGAAATAAATAAGAGTATTTTGAGGTTAGAATTGTTAAATAAATGATAGAATTGTTTCATGAGTTGGCAAGATAAATTTAATGATTGGGAATTAGAAAAGGGCAGAGATTATTTTGAAATGAATAAAGTCCTTTTTATTGACCGTGACAACAACATTTTCACTGCACAAGTTGCAGGATCAGACTATTATTCTGAATATAAAGTTACTACTGTAATCAATAATAAGGGTGAAGTAACTGCTCAAAAATGTACCTGTCCAAGATACAGGGACAAGGGCTATTGTAAACATATAATTGCTACTTTATTTGAAATAGAAAAGGTTTTTCCTGATGTCTTAAAGGGCAGTTATAAGGATACAAGATATACTTATATTAATAATCCTAAATCAGATATTGATATCGAAAATTTAATGGGTGATTATTATATGTCTGAGGAAACTTATAAGAGGGCTAAGACTATTTGCCTAAATAAGCCTAATATGATTTTAGATAATAAGAACTTTTATGATGATGATGTTGCCTATAATTTCTTAATTGGTAGTGGTAGAGATTATGTTAATTTTAAATTCACTGCCAATAGAATCATCTTATTTAATTGTCATTGTCAAGAATGCATGAGACGACCTTATTATGAAAGATACAAATTGTGTGCAAATAAGGCTGCTGCCATAATGATGGTTGAAGACTATTTTGTAGACCATAAGTTTGATAAGACTAATAGATTAGGTCAAAACTTTTTGGATTATAGTAAGGAAAAACGTAGTTCTAATATAATGGGACGAAGTGAAAGTATTCATCTTATCACATCTTTTACTTTTGATAGAGACAAGGATGAATATTTAATAAAGTTTAAGGCTGGCAAAGATAAGCTATTGAATATCAAAGATCTTTCTTATTTCATTGATTGTTATAAAAGAAGTGCTAAATATGATTTAAGTACTAAAGTTACTCTAGATTTTAGTAAGGATGATATGGCTGAAGATTCAAAGGCTTTATTTAAATACCTTACCGATTATATTGAAGAATCTCATTCTTTTTACAATCATATAAATCGTAGATATTATGTGGCTAATCCCTCTTATTCTTCTATAAGTTTAGATAAAACTAGAATAGATAAACTATTTGATTTGTCTTATGGCAGGGAAGTAGAGCTAATCTATAAAGAATACGATGAAAAGGATAAATCATTAATTAACCTAAGCATTGTGAATAATGATTTACCTATTACTATCAGTCCTGAAATCGTTAATGATAAGTTAGAGAGTGTGACGATAAGTCATCCATCTTTCTCGTGTTTCAGTGGTGAAAAATATAAATATTTAATAGGACCTAATAAGTTTTCAAGAATCCTAAATGATAATGAAATAGTTGATGTGATCTATGGATTAAATGGAAATGATATCAAGATTGGTGCTAGTAATTTAGGCGATTTTTATTATGATATTTTGCCTAAATTAAAGACTTATCAAAATCTAATAATCGAAGATGAAGATAAAATAATAAAGAATGTTCCTGTGCGTCCTGTTTTTAAATTTTATTTGGATGCCTTAGATGGAATAGTTACTTGTAAGTGTGATGTTTATTATAAGGAAGATAAATATAATATTTTAGATAAAAAGGGAACTAGAGACTTTGAAAGAGAAAAAAATGTTTTAGAATACCTTTTAAATGACTTTGAAGAATATAAGGATGATGAACTATGTATTAGAAATGATGAATCTTTATATCACTTATTAACTTCATTAAATGAATTAAGAGAATATGGTGAAGTATTCTCTACAGCTCGTTTTGATTCTTTAGGTGTTAAAAAGAAGGTAAAAGTTTCTGTTGGTGTTCGTGTTCAAAGTGACTTATTAAATCTTAATTTAATCTCCGATCTTGAAAAAGATGAACTTTTAGCTGTTTTAAGCAGCTATAAACAAAAGAAAAAGTATCATCGACTAAGAAGTGGCGAATTTGTTGATATGAACGATAAGGACCTTGATAAGTTATTAAGCTTAAAAGAGGAAATGAATATCACTGATAAGAAGTTCTTAAAAGAAGATATCAAGTTACCTTCGTATCGTATTTTATCTTTAAATGAAGAATTAAATGAATTTGAAAGTATCGACGTTAAAAGAGATAAGCTTTTCAATGATTACGTGAAACGCTTTGAACAAATTGATGTCAGTTCTTATAGTGTGCCTAAAGATTTAAATGCTGATTTAAGATCTTATCAAGTATATGGATTTAAGTGGTTGAATGTTTTATATGACTGTGGTTTTGGTGGCATTTTAGCTGATGAAATGGGCCTTGGTAAGACTTTACAAGTTATTTCTTTATTAGCTTATAGAAACAAGGAAAAGATTAAATCATTGATTGTAACACCTGCTTCGCTTGTATATAACTGGTATGCTGAATTTAATAAGTTTGCACCTTTTATTAAAGTAGGTATGGTAGTAGGCAATAAGGATGAAAGAAGTGCTTTATTAACCCGTAGGCATGAATATGATGTCTTAATTACTTCATATGACCTATTGAAAAGAGATATCGATTTATATTCAGACATCAGTTTTGATGTTGAAGTAATCGATGAGGCTCAATATATCAAGAACCAAACAACCGGTGCTGCTAAGGCTGTTAAAGAGATTGATAGTAAGAAGCGTTTTGCGCTTACTGGTACACCAATTGAAAATAGATTGTCAGAACTATGGAGTATCTTTAATTACTTGATGCCTGATTATTTATATTCTTATGAATACTTTAGAAAACATTTTGAATCGCCGATTGTGAATGATGGAGATGAATATGCTTCTAACATGTTAAAAAAGATGATTGGTCCTTTTATCTTAAGAAGAAGAAAGATGGATGTTTTAAAAGACTTACCTGAGAAGATTGAGAGAGTCTATTATGCCAATTTCGATTCTAGACAAAAGGAAATCTATGATGCTCAGGTTATGAAGATTTCTAAATTAGTAGAAAATGAAGATGAGAAGGCTTTCTCTACTAGTAAGATTGCGATACTGGCAGAACTTATGAAAGTAAGACAAATATGTTGTGATCCATCTTTGTTGTTGGAAAACTATAAGGGTGGTAGTGCTAAGAAGGATACCTGTTTACAATTGATAGAAGAATCGATTGATGGCGGTCATAAGCTTTTAGTTTTCTCACAATTTACTTCAATGTTGGAGATTTTGGAAGAAGAATTAAATAAGAAAGAGATTGCTTATTATAAGATAACAGGTGCTACTGATAAGAAGGAAAGACTAGAATTATGCAATAAGTTTAATAAGGATGATGTTAAGGTCTTCTTGATATCACTGAAAGCTGGTGGTACTGGTTTAAATCTAATTGGCGCTGATATCGTTATTCATTATGATCCATGGTGGAATGAGGCTGTCATATCCCAAGCTACTGATAGAACCCATCGTATAGGGCAAACAAATACGGTTACTGTTTATAAACTTATTGCCAAGGATACTTTGGAAGAAAAGATTTTGAAGTTACAAGAAGATAAACAGAATCTAGCTGATGAAATCTTATCTGGTGCTAATACATCATTGAGCAGTATGTCTAAGGATGAATTGTTGGAATTGTTAAATGGAAATTAGAAGAGGAAAACAAGAGGATATTGATAAGATCTTATCTTTACTTAACCAAGTACTTGAAA
>ERZ1034992.993-NODE-993-length-13814-cov-5.406134_pt1 | contig 13814 bp, 13 predicted proteins | sample MGYA00520695_ERZ1034992 | MGnify/ENA primary metagenome ERZ1034992 (study PRJEB33766, sample SAMN09781778) | gut metagenome | biome: gut microbiome | host: Homo sapiens | place: Madagascar | study: EMG produced TPA metagenomics assembly of the PRJNA485056 data set...
AGGCCGCAGTCCATTGCAGCGTCTGCATGCCGCCCATGGAACCGCCGACCACCGCCAGCAGTTTCCGGATTCCCAGATGCTCGATCAGCCGTTTCTGTGCCCGCACCATGTCGGCAATGGTAATCACCGGAAAATTCATCCGGTAAGGTTCCCCTGTGTCCGGATTAATGGAACTCGGTCCCGTGGAACCCGAACAGCCCCCCAGAATATTGCTGCAGATAATGAAATACTTGTCGGTGTCAAACGGACGGCCGGGACCGACCATCGCATCCCACCAGCCGGGCTTGCGGTCATTTTCAGAATGATAACCTGCCAGATGTGCATCGCCGGTCAGGGCATGTTCCACCAGAATGGCATTGGAACGGTCGGCATTGAGCTTGCCGTAGGTTTCATAACGGATATTGACGGAACGCAAAGAGCGTCCGCAGTCCAGCTTCAGTGCATCTTCGGCGGTCTGCCCGAAACTGAAATCATGCGATTCCACAATTCCGACAACCGACGGCGGTGGCGGGGTCTTTTTGCTGCTCATAACAGAAAACATCCTTGTACATAAAAAAGAACCGGAGATTGGCCATATCACATACAGTCAAGCTCCGGAACGAAAATGAAATAGTTCAGCTGCCTCAGGCCAGCGTTTTTCCGCTCAATGCCTTCAGCGCACTCAAATATTTGTCGCGCGTTTTCAGCACGATTTCCTGCGGAAGTTCGGGCGCAGGCGGCGTCTTGTCCCAGTCCAGACTTTCCAGATAATCACGGACAAACTGTTTGTCCAGACTCGGCGGACTGCAATTGACACGATATTCATCTTTCGGCCAGAACCGGCTGGAATCCGGCGTAAGGACTTCGTCAATCAGGATGATTTCTCCATCCAGTTCACCGAATTCGAATTTGGTGTCCGCCAGAATGATGCCGCATTTTTCCGCATAAGCCGCTGCTTCTTTGTAAATCCGCAGAGTGCAGTCTGCTACTTTCTGTGCTTTTTCTTTGCCGATCAGCTCACAGGCTGTTTCAAAGCTGATGTTTTCGTCGTGTCCGGAATCCGCCTTGGTCGACGGAGTGAACAGCGGCTGTTCCAGCTTCTGCGCCATCTGATAACCCGGAGGAAGCGGAATGCCGCAGACTTTGCCGCATTCCTTGTAGGACTTCCATCCGCTGCCGATCAGATAACCGCGGACAATACATTCCAACGGAATGGTCTTGGCTTTTTTGACGATCAGAGAACGTCCGTCAAGATCCTTGGCAACGCTTTTCAGCGAGGACGGAAAATCCGCCACATCCGAGCAGAGAATATGATTCGGCATCCAGGACAGGAAATCGAACCAGAACAGCGACATAGCCGTCAGAACACGTCCCTTGTCGGGAATGCCGTTCGGCATGACACAGTCAAACGCACTGATCCGGTCAGTCGCCACAAACAGCAGACTGTCGCCCAAATCATAAATATCGCGGACTTTTCCGCGATGCGGTTCCGGCAGTCCCGGAATTTCCGTGGACAGCAGCGCTCCGTTGGAATCGTATTTCATTTCATGCCTCCTGATCAGGCAATGGAGGTGATTTTGACCTTGGTCAGTTCCTGTCTGTGACCTTTGCGGCGGCGATAGCCTTTGCGGCGTTTCATTTTGAACGCGATCAGTTTCGGGCCGCGAAGCTGTTCAACGATTTCACCTTCCACTTTGGCACCTTCCACAAGGGGGGAACCCATTTTCAGATTGGCACCTTCTCCGACTGCAAGAACTTCGGTGAAAGAGACTTTCGCACCCGCTTCACCTTCAAGACGTTCCATCGTCACGATGTCCTGTTCCTGCACTTTGAACTGTTTTCCGCCAGTGGCGATCACTGCATACATAAGACTACTCCTGAACTTTGGTTATGGTTTTAATTCTGAATTTTACAGTCTTAAAGCCTATTAATATACCGCCTCTTTCCCCAGTTTCAAATTTAAAACCCTGTTTCTGAAGAAAAAACACGTTTTTTTAAAACAATTCCGGCTGAATCTGTTCCGGAGGATTCAATATTTCCCGGATCGGCGCATAGGTCAGACGGTGTATCGGGCATGGTCCATACTTCTTCACCGCTTCAATATGAGCCGCCGTGCAGTACCCTTTATGCACGTCAAAACCATACTGCGGGTACTCCGCCGCATACTTTTCCATCAGCAGATCCCGGTGCGTTTTCGCCAGAATGCTCGCCGCCCCGATCGACAGAGACCTGGCATCGCCTTTCACCACGGAAAGCGACGGAACCGGCAGACCTTTCACCGGATTGCCGTCCACCAGAGCAAACTGAACCTGCCGCAGACCTGCCAGAGCCAGACGCATAGCCTTCCAGGTTGCCTGCAGAATGTTGATGCGGTCAATTTCATCCGCCTGAACTTCTCCGACAGCCCACAGCACCGAAGGTTCCGTCAGCAGTTTTTCCCGCACCGCCATCCGGGCTTCATGCGTCATCTGCTTGGAATCATGAATCCCCTCCGGAATCCGTTTCGGATCCGTGAAAATCACTGCGCCAGCCACCACCGGACCCGCCATGCAGCCGCGTCCGGCTTCGTCCACCCCAGCTACAAAAGAAAACCCCTCGCTCCATTTGATCTGTTCAAAGGCGAGGAGTTCAGTTTTTCCGGGAACCGTTTTATTCCGACTCCCGGCAGCACGCTTGACCATGACTGAATCAGGCGTTGTATTTCATTTCTTTGACTTTGGCACTCTTGCCGATTTTGTCGCGGAGGTAATACAGTTTGGCGCGGCGGACGCGGCCCTTGCGATCGACTTCGATGTGGTCGATACGCGGGGTGTTCAGCGGGAACACTCTTTCGACGCCGATACCGAAAGCGACACGGCGGACGGTGAACGTTTCACGGATGCCGCTGCCTTTGCGGGCAATCACCACGCCGGCGAACATCTGGATACGTTCCGTGGAACCTTCCACGATCTTGTTGTAAACTTTGACGGTGTCGCCGACTTTGAAATCAGGAATATCCTGCCGGCACTGCAATTTTTCGATTTTGTCAATCACGTTACTCATATTATCAATCCTCCGAATTTGATTTCTTTTCCAGCAGGTCGGGACGTTTTCTTGCCGTTTCAAGAAACGCCTCGTTTCTGCGCCATTCTTCCACCCGTTCATGGTGTCCGGACAACAGCACATCCGGAACTTGCCAGCCGCGGAACTCCGCGGGCCGGGTATACTGCGGATATTCCAGGAATCCCGATTCAGTGGAGAAAGATTCATCCGCATCGGAATCACCGCATCCAAGCGCTCCCGGCAGAAGTCTCACCACTGCATCGCACATTACCATGGCAGGGAGATTCCCGCTGGTGAGGACATAATCTCCGATCGAAATTTCCCGATCCGCGAGATGCGTCCGCACCCGTTCATCCACGCCTTCATAATGTCCGCATATGAAAATCAAATGTTTTTCCTGCGCCAGTTCTGCGGCAATCTGCTGAGAGAAACGCTCGCCGCGGGGACCGGTCAGGATCACCTTTGATTCTTTCGTTCTGAGAAACTCGACCGCTTCGAAAAGCGGTTCGGGTTTCATCAGCATACCGGGACCGCCGCCGAACGGCTTGTCGTCCACAGTCTGCCGCTTGTCGTGCGTAAAATCTCTGAGATTCACCGCATTGACTGAGACCCGGTTTTCCCGTATGGCCCGTCCCACGATACTGGAACCCAGCGGCCCGAAGAAGATTTCCGGAAAAAGGGTGACAATGTCAATCCGCAGTCTCAGTCCGCCACCTCAACTTTGACCCGGTTCTGCATTCTTCCGGCAGCACCGGCAACCAGGGCACGCAAAGCAATGATCGTTTTCCCCTTTTTGCCGATGATTTTTCCGGTATCTTCTTTTCTGCAGGAGATCCAGATCACATTATCGTCGTTTTCGTTTTTGGTGGAAACATGCACCTCATCGGGATAATCGACGAGAGCACAGACCACGTAATTCACGAATCCTTCCAGATCCTTGAGCGTAACGGGACGCCCGTTCGCTCCGGCGTTTCCGGCACATTCTGCTGTCTTTTCAGAAACTGGAGCGGAATGATTTTCCACATCGCCGCCGAACAGCTTCTTGATAAACGTCATGATAGCCACAATACAAATCTCCAGAATACAGCGTTCCGAATTGATCAGGCCGCACTTCCCTTCCGAATGAATCCTATTGGAAAGGCGGCTTTCATTTTACCGGAAAAAGCTCAAGCCTGGGCTTCAGCCGCCGCACCCTTCTTAAAGTTTTTCTTCTTGGTGTAGGGATCTGCCGCGCCGCGAACTTTGGACTTGCCGTCTTTCGCGCGTTTGTAGATGTCCGCAACCGTGTCGCTCATCTGAGCGCCCTGGGAAAGCCAGTATTCGATGCGTTCGACATTGACCTTCTCGTTGCTCTGTTTCGGATCATAGAAGCCGAGGGTTTCAAGTGTGTAGCCGTCACGGGAAGAACGGATATCCGTCGCGACCACGCGGAAGCTGATCCAGTTCTTCGCACCAGTTTTTTTCAGTCTGATTTTGACCATTGTGGATTTTACCTTATGCTCATCCTGTTTATCGAACAGCCGGCAGAAAATCCGCCGACCCGTTGTTCCTGCTTGTCTCTCCGCCGCCGAACATCGTTATATCCAGCGACATAGAGACAATTAATATAACAACGTTCCGGCAAATTGCAAGCCGTTATTTCATTTTTTTATGTTTTTCTGTGAAAAAGTTTAATTTTTCACGACAAAAACTGCTGAATCCGGTCTGCTGCCTTCATGCCGTCCACGATGGCACGGACCACCAGAGACGGTCCGTTTGCAGCATCGCCCGCCACAAAAACCTCCGGGACATCCTCCAGCTGGAAATCCGCCAGCACCGCGGCACGGTCTCTGCGCAGGAAACCCATTGCCAGCAGTACCAGATCCGCTTCAATGATTTCCGGCTTCGCTCCGGCGGCTTCATGGAATTTCAGCGGTTTGCCCTGCGGGGAAAGTTCCCATTCCACCGGAACCACTTCCACGCCGCAGACTTTGCCGTCTTTTTCCAGGAACCGTTTGCTTGCCAGATTCCAGCGGCGGACACACCCTTCCTCGTGGCTGGAACTGGTCCGCAGCAGATAAGGCCATTCCGGCCACGGGGTGGACGGAGAACGTTTTTCCGGCGGACGCGGCATGATTTCGATCTGCGTCACGCTCAAAGCCCCCTGCCGGGTCGAAGTGCCGACACAATCGCTGCCGGTATCGCCGCCGCCGATCACCAGAACTTTTTTGTTCCGTGCGGAAACCGGCCATTCCCGGCATTCACCGGAACAGAGCCGGTTCTGTCCCTGAAGCAGTTCCAGCGCAAAATGAATTCCAGCGAATTCACGTCCGGGAATCGGCAGATTCCGCGGAACCGGAGTGCCGTTGGTAATCAGCAGCGCATCACAGCGTTTCCGCAGATATTCCGCCGAAACATCCGTGCCGACCGCTGTACCGCAGACAAAATGGATGCCGGCTTCCTCCAGCAGACGGATACGGCGTTCCACCACCGTTTTCGCCAGTTTGAAATCCGGAATGCCGTAACGGAGCAGTCCGCCGGGATTCAGGTTTTTCTCATATACAGTGACTTCGAATCCAGCCTGATTCAGGCGGTTGGCGGCTGCCAGTCCGGCAGGACCGGCACCAATGATGAAGACTTTTTTTCCATTGCGTTTTTCCGGAACTGCGGGTTTGACCCAGCCCTGCGCATAGGCATTTTCCACCACACGTTTTTCAATCTGACGCACCATGACGGGCTCACGTTCGATTCCTTCCGTGCAGCTGCCTTCGCAAAGCGCCGGACAGATCCGGCTGGTGAATTCAGGGAACGGACTGGTAGAAGACAGAATGCTCCATGCCAGCCGGTAATCGCCGCGGTTCACCGCATCGTTCATGTCCGGAATCAGATTGCCCAGCGGACAGCCCTTGCCGTGGCAGAACGGAATGCCGCAGTTCATGCAGCGGGACGCCTGCTGACGGATTTCGTTTTCCTCCACAGGCATTTCCACTTCCTTGAAATCCTTGACCCGTTCCCGGATCGGACGATAGATATGACCAAGTCTTTCCACACTCAAAAACGGATATCTGCTCTTGCTGTTCATTGTTCAATTCTCCTTTCCGGCCGCAGCGGCCAGCACATGCCGGTATTCCACCGGGATGACTTTCACGAAGCGCGAACGCAGGTTGACCCAGTCTTTCAGGATGGCAGCCGCCTTCGGGCTTCCGGTCGCTTCCAGATGCTCCCGGATCAGCGACAGCAGTTCCGCTTCATCCGCCGAGCCGCTCAGCACACTTTCCAGGTCGATGGTGCCGACGTTACAGCGCAGGTCGAAATCGTTGGAGTCATCCAGCACATACGCCAGACCGCCGGTCATACCTGCACCGAAGTTGACGCCGGTCGGGCCCAGAACAACCACCCTGCCGCCGGTCATGTATTCGCATCCGTGGTCGCCCACGCCTTCCACCACGGCAGTGAAACCGCTGTTGCGGATGGCAAAACGTTCACCCGCCTGTCCGTTCAGGAATATCTTTCCGGACGTGCCGCCGTATCCGATCACGTTGCCCGCAATCACGTTGTTTTCCGGAATGAATCCGGCATTCTTCGGCGCACGGATAATGATCTTGCCGCCGGAGATGCCCTTGCCGACAAAGTCATTGGCTTCGCCTTCCAGTTCGAAAGTGACGCCATGCACCAGAAACGCGCCGAAGCTCTGTCCGGCACATCCGGTAAAATGCACTTTGACCGTATCGTCGGGGAGTCCCTGCGAACCGAATTTCCGGACCAGCCGGCAAGAAAGTTCCGTGCCGACAGTACGGTTGCGGTTGCAGACCGTGCAGTTCAAGGAAGCCTTCTTGCCGCTTTCCAGCGTTTCCTTCAATGCCGGCAGCAGGAATTCGCGGTCGTAGTTTTCCAGAACCTGCTTCTTGTTTTCCGAACGCACCGTATCTCCGTTCACTTTGGTGAAAATCGCGGAGAAATCCAGATTCCTGGTCTTGTAGAACTCTATGGCTTTGTTCATCTTGAGCAGGTCGGAACGTCCGATCGCTTCATCCAGCGAATGCAGACCGAGCTGTGCCAGATATTCCCGGACTTCCTGCGCCAGGAAGCGGAGGAAATTGACAATGTATTCCGGTTTGCCGCGGAAACATTTCCGCAGTTCGGGATCCTGCGTGGCAACCCCCACCGGACAGCTGTTTTCATGGCACTTGCGCATCATGACGCAGCCGAGACAGACCAGCAGAGTGGTGGCGAATCCGAATTCCTCTGCGCCCAGCAGCGCGCCGATAATCACATCGCGGCCGGTCTTGAGCTGACCATCCACCTGAAGCCGGACATTGCCGCGCAGATGGTTCAGAACCAGTGTCTGCTGAGCTTCCGCAATACCGAGTTCCCACGGCAGACCGGCGTGCTTGATGCTGGTCAGCGGAGAAGCTCCGGTTCCGCCGTCATGACCGCTGATCAGAATCACATCGGCATGACCTTTCGCCACACCGGCGGCAATGGTGCCGACGCCCACTTCGGAAACCAGTTTCACGGAAATACGCGCTTCCGGATTGGAGTTGCGCAAATCGTAGATCAGCTGCGCCAGATCCTCAATGGAATAGATGTCATGATGCGGCGGCGGCGAAATCAGTGTAACATGCGGAGTGGCATGACGCACCCGCGCAATCGCTTCATCGACTTTGTGGCCGGGCAGCTGTCCGCCTTCGCCCGGTTTCGCGCCCTGCGCCATCTTGATCTGAATATCGCGCGCATGTGCCAGATAATCAATCGTAACGCCGAAACGTCCGCTGGCAACCTGACGGATTGCACTGCTGCGGTTTTCACCGTGCGGTCCGGGCTTGGAGCGTTCCGGATCTTCGCCGCCTTCCCCGCAGTTGCTCATTGCTCCGATGGAGTTCATGGCAATCGCAATGGCTTCGTGCGCTTCCGGACTCAGCGACCCCAGGGACATGGCGCCGGAAACAAAGCGTTTCAGAATGGATTCCACGCTTTCCACTTCTTCCAGCGGAATGCTCTGTGTCGGTGCAAATTCAAACAGACCGCGCAGCGTGCAGAGATGCGTCGCCTGATCGTTGATATACTTCGCATACTGTCTGTATTTTTCCGGGTCGTTGCCTTGCACCGCCTGACGGAACAGCGCAAGTGTATCTGGATTCCACAGATGATTTTCTCCGTCCTTGCGGAATTTGTACTGTCCTCCGGAAGGCAGCAGTCCGGCACGGGCATTTTCACAGCGGGTGCGGATTTCATTTTCAATATCCCCGATTTTGATGCCGCCGATGCGCGACGCCGTGCCGGGGAAATATTTGTCGATCACGCTGCGGTCAATGCCGACGGCTTCAAAAATCTGCGCGGAACGGTAGCTGCGCAGAGTCGAAATACCCATCTTGGACATGACTTTCAGCAGTCCCTTGTCCACGGCATTGAGATAATTGGCAGCGGCGGCGGCAGGATCCGGTTCGATCAGACCGTCTGCACACAGACGGCTTACGGTTTCCAGTGCCAGATACGGGTTGATGGCGGTTGCGCCGAACCCGAGCAGCAATGCATAGTGCATGATTTCACGGATTTCACCGGACTGCACAATGATGCCCACCGGAGGCCGCAAGCCGGCATCACGCAGGACACCGTTGACAGCCGCCGCACCCAGCAATGCGGGGATCGGCATTTCGCCTTCCTTGATTTCCCGGTCGCTCAGAATCAGAATGTTCTTTCCGGCGCGGACATTGTCCAGTGCCGCCTGTTCAAGCTGTTCCACACCTTTTTCCAGACTGCCGGTCCAGGTCAGCGGCAGCGTAACTGCCGAGAAAATGCCATCCTGCAGGGCGCTCAGACGACGCAGGTCTTCATCTGTCAGAATCGGACGCGGCAGTTTGATGAGCTTGTGATCCAGCGGGGCTTCTTCCAGAATATTGCCCTGGTTGCCGATATAAGTAGTCAGACTCATGACCAGCTCTTCGCGGATCGGGTCAATCGGAGGATTGGTGACCTGCGCAAACAGCTGTTTGAAGTACCCGTAGAGCAGTTGAGGCTTTTCAGACAGAACAGCCAGCGCGGCGTCATTGCCCATGGAGCCGGTCGGTTCGTGTCCGGTGGCTGCCATGACTTTGACCAGCATGTCCACATCTTCACGCGACCAGCCGAACAGACTCTGCCGGTAGCTCAGGTGTTCCGGAACTTCCGAAGGATTGATCGAATCAAACAGTCCGTGAACCGTGATCTTGCTTTCTTCCGCCCAGCGGCGGTACGGTTTGCTGCGCGCGGCGTCATTCTTGAGTTCGGCATCAAAAACCAGACGGTGATGTTCCAGATCGCAGTAAATCATCTCACCAGGTTTGAGCCGTCCTTTGCGCACCACATCGGATGATGGAATATCCAGCACGCCGGTTTCCGAAGCCAGCACAAACAGATTGTCCTTGGTCAGTGTGTAACGGGCAGGACGCAGTCCATTGCGGTCCAGCAAAGCTCCGGCGTTGATGCCGTCCGAAAATGTCACGGCGGCAGGACCGTCCCACGGCTCCATCAGAGCCGAATGATAATCGAAGAATCCGCGCACGTCGCGGCCGAGATGATAATTGACACCCCACGCCTGCGGAATCAGCATGAGCATGGCGTGCGGCAGGGAACGTCCCGCGGCAACCAGCAGTTCAAACATGTTGTCCAGACATGCGGAATCGCTCTGACCGGGTTCGATCAGCGGCAGCAGCTTTTCCATATCGGAACCGAGCAGCTGACTCTTCAGAAATTTTTCCCGACTGGCAAGCTGATTCAGATTGCCGCGCAGAGTGTTGATTTCCCCGTTGTGTGCCAGATAACGGAAAGGATGCGCCAGCTTCCAGGTCGGGAACGTGTTGGTGCTGTAACGCTGATGCACCAGTGCCAGCGGACTCTTGAAATCGGGATCGTTCAAATCCAGATAGAAACGGTCGATCTGTGTCGCCAGCAGCAGGCCTTTATAAACAATGCTGCGGCTGGAACAGCTGGGAATGCAGCAGGAGGGCAGTCGCTTTTCAATCAGACGGCGCATCACGAACAGCTTGCGTTCAAAAGCCGCCTGATCGGGGAAATCCTGTCCGCCGATGAAAACCTGACGGATCAGAGGACAGCTCTGCCGCGCGGTTTTGCCGATGGCGTCCGGATTGACCGGAACATTGCGCCAGTAGAGAATGCGTCCGCCTTCGGACGTAACCAGACTTTCCAGAACGGACTCCTCATGTTCTCCGCCGAACAGCATCATGACCGCGTATTTGCCGGGCTTGGGCAGCGGAACCGGCAGGCTCTTGCGGAAAAACGCGTCAGGAATGGCACAGAGCATCCCCGCGCCGTCGCCGGTTTCAGGATCGCATCCGGACGCCCCGCGGTGCATCAGCCGTTTCAATACGGTAATGCCCATCTCCACAATGTCATGCGACGATTTGTTGTCAAGGCTGGCAACCAGCCCGACGCCGCAGGCATCATGTTCATTCAGAAAACTGTAAAGCCCCTGATCGGGCGGCACCTGTTGGAAACGCTGTCGGGCGTTCCCCTGATTCTCCTGTTGATTTTCCAGCATGATCCACACTCCTTAGTTAGAAAAACCACAGCACCCGATTAAGCATAAATCATGCCAGGTTTGCAGAAACCGAAGATTCACCCGTTTGTTTTCCTCAAAAACAGAATGAGCTGTCAGGACAAATCCGGTTCTCCGCTGCCGCCAAAACAGAAAATGGATAACAAAAATGTAAGATAATCATTCCGCTTCTTACATTTTTGTAAACAGATCAGGCGCCGTCAGGACTTCTTCTGAAAAAAAGTTTCCATATTCCGGTGAAACAGCAGCTCTCCGGCATCGCTGAAATCATTCGGTGCATAGGAAGGCGGCCGGTAAAGATTGGCATCCCGGTCGATTCCTTCCAGAATTCCGCGGTCAATCCGGATCAGATTCGCCGCAAAAGCGGAATCATAATGGTTCGTTGATTTGTCGGTACCCCACAGAATATGGGTTTTGAGTTTGGAGAAGCCGCAGAGGTAAAGACGCCGCAGAACCGACTCCCGGTAGACCAGCGGAGTTCCCGGAGTCAGGTCAACGTACACATCCACATTGTTGGCTCCCCAGAAAAATTCTCCGATGATGGCATTGAATTCATCCGTCCACGGCCAGCCGGCATGAGCCAGAGAAAACCGCAGTCCTTTGAGTTCCATCAGACACTCAAACGCGGCGGGCCGGTTGAATTCCGCCGCCGGGTGGGTACTGTAAAGAATGCCGCAATGAAAGTTGACCGGCAGTCCCGTTTCGGCAATCTGTGTCAGCGGTTTCAGCACATCTTTCGGGAAAAAGTGATTGCAGATGATCTTGAATCCGGCAGCTCCGCGCTCCGCCGCAGTACGGATCTGCCGTTCAATATCCGCATCCGTCGGGTCTATCCAAAAGACCGGACGGAAAGCCGGTGTCTGCGAAGTAAATTCCAGCAGGCAGTCCAGCAGACTTTCCCAGCGCTGATCCGCCCCTTCCACACGGCTATATCCCAGCGGCTGCGGACTGATGATCCCGCCGCCGGTTACTCCGGCTTCTGCGGTTCTGCGTAAAAATTCCTGCGGTGTATCGCCGGGACCGGAATACATGTGAATGTGATAATCATACATAATGGAAGTCTCCTCATCCGTCGTGAACCAATGCTTTCATCAATATAACATGGCAAATCCGGAATGCAACAGCCGCGGAAAGATATTCCGCAATTCTCTGAAACAAATGCGCCGGAAAATGGTCTGTCATCTGGATGACAACGGCGGATTCTGTTGGTTTTTCGTTGAAAAAGCAGGAAAATTTACAAATGCGGCTTGACCTTCCGCGTTTGACAGGCTATCTTACTGGATTTTAGGACGGCTAAAAAGCATGATGCCGCCCGGATCTTAAAAAAGGAGGATTTTATCATGGCTGCAAAAGTTGACGGAGAAAAATGTGTGGGCTGCGAAGCCTGCGTCGGAACCTGCCCGGTGGAAGCGATTTCCATGAACGACGGCAAAGCGTTTGTTGATGACAGCAAGTGCATCGACTGCGGTGCCTGTGTCGCGGGCTGCCCGGCGGAAGCCATCGCCCAGTAATCCGTTTCGGATTCAAAAAACGGTTCCGGAAATTGCATTCGGAACCGTTTTTTCATTTTAAATGTATTTCAAGAACAGGAATCAGAAGTTCCCGGCTGTTTTCAGATGGCGGAAGGAATGATTTTCAGTGCATGTTCCACCGGTTCGTCGGAAACCATAATCAGGTAACCTCCGCCGCCCGCGCCGGTCAGCTTGCAGCCGTAAATCTGTTTTTCATACCGTTTCCGCATTTCCATCAGCTCATCCGTCGCCATGCTGGGGAACATCTCCAGCTGAGCATCCAGACAGCGCGAAGTGGCTTCGCCCCAGGCGCGTGTATCGCGGTACTTGATGGCTTTCCAGCAGACTTCCGCAGAAGCCGCCAGTTTCTTGATGGATTCCGGGTTCACGTTTTTGTTGGCAAACACATCATAACCGTTGAGACGCGGCTTCAACGGCATCAGGTACAGGTGCTCCTGAACATAATTCAGCGTTTCCTCCGAGCAGTCCGACTCTATGGAATGCGGCCAGTAGCTGTTGCTGAAATTCAGCTTGTTGAGACCCGGCATCAGGATTCCCAGCTGATCCTGTGCGCCGCTGATGTTGACCGTCCCCGGCGGATTGTCCACACAGAACAGCATCTTCGCCAGCTGTTCGCGGTCGCCCAGCGGAATCTGGGTCTGCCACAGTTCGATGGCTTTTTTGCGGGAACTGGTCGCCATGCCGCTGCGGTTGTTGAATTCGCAGGTCGGCTCAATCTGCAGAGTGATGACCGGTCCGGGGAAAAATTTATTGATGAACGGCTGATCCATCCAGCCGCCGCAGAGTTCCACACGGTACGGAATGTAGCATTCTTTCCGGATGGATGTAGTGGACCGGACCGGCAGGCCTTCGTAGGGCTTCCGGCTGCTGACCACCAGTTCTATGCCGTACTTTTTGCAGAACGCTTCCTTGGCGGGGGTGAAGCCGTCCGTGTTGACAAAAAAGATGTCCGGTTTCAACGCGATGACTTCTTTTTCAAAGTCCATGATTCCGCTGCCGGAATTGATCCACGCATCTTTCACATAACGGATGGATTTGACCATGTAGAGCCGTTCCGCATCGGAATTGATCGTTTTGCGGTTTTTCAGTTCCCAGATGGTTTTATCCGATCCCAGCCCGACGTACAGATCGCCCAGAGCCGCCGCTTCCTGAAAAAAAGCGACGTGTCCGCTGTGCAGCATGTCGTAGCATCCGCTCACAAATACTTTTTTCGGATTGTTCAATTCTTTCTCTCCTATGTTACGAGTTTCTGTTTTTCTGAAAAATCACATTCCCGTTGTTTTTTCACCGAAATTCCGGGCGACCATGGACAGAAGCCTCAGTTTTTCTTTCGGTGAAAGCCGATGCACTGTTGCGGCAAGTTCACCGAGGATATCCGAATCCTGTATGCCCGGAGAATACGGCTCCGCCGGCAAATCGTCGGTAAAACAATAAATTCTCAATTCCGGAAACAGCTTTATCAATGTTTTTACCGGCATGTTCTCAATGGCATTGGAACCGCTGTTGAAACGGTTGATTGTCGAGTAGTCCATGCTGCGGTTTTCCGCCAGTTTTTTCATGTTCCCCGCGGTTTTGATTGCCCGTTTCAGGGATTGCTTCAGATACTTGCCGATGTCCATTTTTTTTGCCCCGATGTCCATTTTTTTTTAGATAATTTATAGCGGAACCCAAAAAAATTCCATTTTTTTTTGGGATTTTTACTTGAAAATATGGATTAATCCATATAT
>ERZ1034992.994-NODE-994-length-13798-cov-13.118024_pt1 | contig 13798 bp, 10 predicted proteins | sample MGYA00520695_ERZ1034992 | MGnify/ENA primary metagenome ERZ1034992 (study PRJEB33766, sample SAMN09781778) | gut metagenome | biome: gut microbiome | host: Homo sapiens | place: Madagascar | study: EMG produced TPA metagenomics assembly of the PRJNA485056 data...
CATTTAAAATCGTTGGAAAATTAACATCTGCAAATGTTGAACAAAAATCAAAAACTACTGATGGTAGCACTTATGTTATGGTTAATGCAGTAGTTGTATCAAATATCAATGGCGTTGAAAATGATTATGAAATTACTTTCTACGCAAATCAATTAACAGCAGATAAAAAAGTTAGCACATTATTTAACCAATATGTTTCAATGCCATCATTAATCGGCAAAAAAGTTGAAATAAGCGGTTCAATTAGAAGTAATCGTTTCTATAGTGTAAAAGATGATCAAATGAGAAATGCTCAAACATTATCTGGTCGTTTTGTTCACGGTGTCGCAGATTCAGTTGAAGATTCCGCAATCTTTGAAGTTGGCGGTTTCTTAGTAAGTGCATTAACAGAAAAGAAAAATAAACAAAATGAAATTTATGCTTATGAAGTTGGTATGGGTATTGCTAATTACAATGAAGATAATATGTCTTTAATTACATTACACATTAGACCTACTGATAGAGAAATCATTAATGGTTTAAAAAATTATCAAGTAGGTAATACATTTACTTTAAATGGTTCATTAAACTTTATCACAAAAATCGTCACTCAAGAAGATTCAAGTGAAGGTGGATTTGGTCAAAAAATTGTAAGAACTTTCACAAATAAACAAAAGAACTATTGGGTTGAAGGTGGTTCCGCAGTAATTACCGATCCTGATCAAGCATATAGTTCCGCATTAGTTCGCACATTAACAAGTGCTTTTAAAGCAAAAGATGTTGAACTTCAAAATAGTGCAAAATCAAAAGGTGAAGCAAGTGCAACTCCAGTAGAAGATGCACCTGTTATTACAAGCCGTCAAGCAAGTTTAATTTAATTTAATGGGGAGTTAATCTCCCCTTTAATAGTATATATACAATAGGAGTTTAAATATGGAGCAAGAGAAAAAATATACAAAAGATGAAATTTTTAAAGAATTAAGTAAAATAGATTTATCAAATCAAATTAAACAAAAATTAGGATTAAATTATTTAAGTTGGGCTAATGCCTGGAAGATTTTAAAAGAACATTTCCCTAATGCGTTTTATACTATTTATAAACATAAAACAACTACAAGTGAACAAGTTGTTACGAATGATAATGGAATAACTACAACAGTAGTAAGAAATTATGAAGATGAAATTCCTTATTTTACAGATGGAAAAACTTGTTGGGTAGAAGTTGGCGTCACGATTGAAGGTTTTGAAGAAGTCGAAATTTTCCCAATTATGGATAACCGTAATAATGCGGTTCGTGTAGAAAGCGTGACTTTAACCGCGGTTAATAAAGCAATTCAAAGAGCATTTGTTAAAGCTTGTGCTAGACATGGTTTAGGATTATATATTTACGCGGGTGAAGATTTACCTGATGATGATAAAACTTTGCCAAATGTAAAAGAAATTATGAATAAGGCAGATACATTAGCAATGGTTAAACTTGATCAAGCCGCATTTGATAAAATGAAAGCGGATGTAATTACAAAAGTTCAAAAGAACTATAAAGGTTTAAGTAATGACGTTGTTGCTTATGTTAGCGATTTATTTAAAGGTAAACGCTTATCAACGTTAATAATTGAAGATGCCGATAATTTACAAAAACTTAATTTCTTCTTAGATGAAATTAGTAAAGGAATGTAATGGCGTTATATTCGCTTAAAGAATTACAACAACTAATTAAGGATGTGATGGGAATTAAAACCATCACACCAATGATTAGTAGACAAATAAATAAGTTTGTATTAGATTACAATATGACGTATAAAGAAATTGCACGTTGTATTGTATGGTATACAGAAGTGGCAAAGAAAACATTTGAACCATTATACGGCATCGGAATGGTTGTTAATGTGCGCGAACAAACCGCGGCTTATTTTAAACAGTTGGAACTTGACCAACAAAGACAACAAAAGGAAGCAGAAAAAGTTGTCCAGTATCAAGACAATAATATTATATTCAACATAAAATCATTAAAACATAAGAAAAAACAACCAAAACAAATTGACATTTCGCAAATAAATGTTAAAGGAGATAAGAATAATGATTAAAAAAGATTTATTCGATACTAATGCTTCTTTATATGTATTAAGTTGTTTAATGCACAAACCGCTTTTGCTACAAGATGAACAATATGTCTTTACAAAAACGGATTTTTATAAACCTTTACAACAAATGGTATTTGGCGCAATTTATAATATGGCGCAAAATGGTGTGGAACATATCACAACTCAAGATATTGATTTATATCTTAAACAATTTGATAGTCAATATGAATATTATACAAAGAATAAGGGTTATGAATTTGTTCTTCAATGTTTTCAAACCGCAGAAGGTAGCGATGAAAAACAATTTGATTATTATTATACAAGATTAAAGAAGTTTTCAATGTTGCGCGATTTTGAAGCTATTGGAATTGACACAACAGAATTTTATGATACTTCAAATACATTAGATAGAGATGCAGAAGATAGAAAATTAAATAGTATTTCATTAAATGCTATTGGCGATAGAATTAGAGATCAATTAGCAGGTATTGAAAATAAACATATAGGAAAAGATGAAGGAACTTCGCAAAATGCCGCGCAAGGTATGAGAGCATTAGTTGCTAGTTTAAATGAAAATCCAGAAGTTGGTTTACCACTTGACGGATCTTATATTAATAGCGCGACTAGAGGTGCGCGATTAGGCAAATTATATACATATAGTGCGCCATCTGGTTCAGGTAAAACACGTTATATGGTAGGTAATGCGTGCGCGATTAGTATGCCATATATTGATAAAAATGGCAAAGTTGTAATGAGAGGCGAAGGAAAAGGAGATTATCAAAGAATATTATATATTGCAACCGAACAACAAGCAGATGAAATTCAAACAATGATTTTAGCTTATGTTAGTGGTGTAAATGAAAAGAAAATTTTATTAAGCAATAGAACAGAAGAAGAAGAAAGAAGAATACAACAAGGATTAGATATAATTGATGCTTATGGTCCTAATTTTATTATTGAATGTATTCCAGATCCAAGTATTGCTTTAGTTAAGGCACGTTTAAGAAAATATATTATTCAAGACGGAATTGATTATATCTTTTATGATTATATTTTTAGTAGTCCAGGTTTATTAAGTGAATTTAAAGATATTGCGGTTCGTGAAGATGTAGCATTAATGATGTTATCAAATAGTATTAAAGAAATCGCAATGGAACATAATGTATTTATTCAAAGTGCGACGCAATTAAATGATGCTTGGTCAAAACGTGAAATCGGTCCAAGAGATCAAAACTGTATTAGAGGTTCAAAGGCTATTGCGGATAAAATTGATATTGGTATGATTGGTATCCGTATTACAGACGAAGAAAAGAAACAAGTTGATGCAATTTGGGGTGAAGTTAAACGCGCATTACAACGTAAATTTCCAGGTGAAACAATTCCTGATCCAAATATTGTTGTTGATATTTATAAAAATCGTCGTGGTGATTTAAATGCGGTTAAAATATTTAGATATTTTGATTTTGGCACTTGCCACGCGGTTGATTTATTTATTACAGATAGTAGTTATAAAACTATTCAAGACGTTCCGTTATTACAATTCGATCAACGTCCACAAGATTTCTTATCATTGAAGTCAGGAGGTGTGTTATAATGGATTTTAAAGATTTACGTGAACAATTAACAGATGAAAGTATAAAATCAATTTTAGCACAGTTTAATGTTGAACCTTATGATGAAAATGATAATGAAATTATATTTCCAACTTGTTGTCATAATTTAGAAGGCGGCAGCCCAAAACTTTATTATTATAAAAATACTAAGTTATTTCACTGCTATACTGATTGCGCGGAAACATTTGATATATTTACACTTTTACAAAAAATGTATGATTTGCGCGGCAAAGAGATTACATTACGTCAAGCGGTTGAAATTTGCGATTTAGACAGCGGAAGTTTAACGCCAACTGATAATTATGATTATAAAAGTGATTTAAAATATTTACAACAATTAAATAATTCTTATATTCCTAATGTTGATAATTTAGATTTTAAAGTTTATGACAAAAGTGTATTAAGAAAATTTAGTTTTGATTATATAGGTTTAATGCCTTGGATTGAAGAAGGTCTAGGTGTTAACGCATTACAAAAATTTAATATTAAATATGATAAACCGCATCAAGCAATTATTATTCCAAATTTTGATTATAATGGAAACTTGATCGGTGTAAGGGCTAGATATTTTAGACCCGCTGATGTAGCAAAAGGTAAATATAGACCAATTTATATTGATGGTATTTTGTATAATCACCCAACGGGAAGAACCTTTTATGGTATTTATGAAAATCATCAGGCAATAGAAAGAAAACATACTTGTGTAATTTTTGAAGGTGAAAAAAGTGTATTAGCATATGATACAATTTATGGAAGCGAGAATAATATAGCTCTTGCAACTTTAGGTCAAAATATTACACGCGATCATATTCAATATTTATTAAAAATGAAAGTTCAAAATATTATTTTGGCTTATGATACAGATTATGAAGATTATACACAATTAAAAGAAGTTGAACAAAAATATGTTGACAAAGCGAATATTTTAGCACCATATTTTAATGTAAGTATTTTAATTGATTATGATTTTATTCTTCCTTACAAAAGTAGTCCGATAGACGGAGGTAAGGAAACATTTGAAAAATTATTAAAAGAGAGACGAATTATATAGAGGTTAGTATGAAGAAAGTTCAATTAAAAGTTAATCATTTAAAATATGATGAAGATAAAAGTTTTTTAGTCCAATATCTTGAAAGTTTAGGAATTAGCGAAGAAGCAATTCCTAGCTTTATCAATAGAGCAAAAGAAACAGATATTGATGACTGGCATAAATTAGATAATATGGAAACCGCGGTTCAACAAATGCGCACTTGGTTAGATATGGGTTCAAAGGTATTTGTTCAAGTTGACTCTGATACTGATGGATATACTTCCGCGGCGATACTTATTAACTATCTTAAAAAACGTTATCCTGAAAATGAAATAGTATGGCGTTTACATAACGGCAAAGAACATGGTGTATTAGTTGACACTGTGCCGCAAGATTGTAAAATAGTTGTTATTCCTGATGCTGGAAGCAATCAATTGGCAGAGCAGAAACAATTAGTAGCGCAAGGAAAATTAGTTATAGTGCTTGATCACCACGAAGTAGAGCATTATGAACCTACTGGCGCAATTATTGTTAATAATCAAATGAGTAAAGATTTTAAGAATAAGAATTTGAGTGGTGCAGGTATTGTTTATATGTTTATTAATGCTTTTGATGATTTAATCTTTGGACATGATAAATTATATGAAGATTATCGTGATTTAGCCGCGGTTGGAATTATCGCAGATGCAATGAATATGAGTGCTCTTGGAAATAATTATTTTGCCTATTACGGTTTAAATAATATTAAGAATCAATTTATCGCGGCATTAGCAAAGAAACAAGACCGTGGTGGTGGAAAAGGCATTAAAGATCCGCAACATTTAACTAAAATTGACGTAGCATTTTATATTGCGCCAACAATTAATGGTTGTATACGTGGTGGTTCCGCAGAAGATAAACAAACTATGTTTGAAGCAATTATGACTTCTGATAGCGATAAAATATTTACTACAACTTATCGCGGCATTACTCGTAATGAGTCTTTATATGATTATGCGGTTCGACTTGCTTGTAATGCGAAAAGCCGTCAAGACGCTGCCAAAAAGAAAGGTTTTGAATGGTTATGCGATAAAATTCGCGCAGAAGGTTGGGATAAACATAATATTATTATCGCGCCGCTCGAAGGCTCTGATACTTCAAAAATTACACCTAATTTAACAGGTCTTGTGGCAATGGAATTAGTTAAAGAATTTAATAAACCTTGTTTAGTATTAAGAGAAACAATGTTTGATAATCAAAATGTATTTGGCGGTAGCGGCAGAAATGGCAATTTTTATGGTTTGCCAGGTTTAAAAGATTTTTTACACGAAGCGGGAGTTTATTATGCTGAAGGGCATCAAAATGCTTTTGGAGCCTTTTTACTTCAAAGTCAAATAAATTCTATCCGCGCTTATGCAGATGAACATTTAAACAATAGTGTTTTTGAAGATAAAGTTTATGAAGTCGATTATATTTTCCACAGTAGAGAGAGAATTGATTTACAAATGCTTGGTGAATTCGCAAAGCATGAAAATCTTTGGGGACAAGGTATGCCAGCACCTTTATTCGCTTTTGAAGTAAACTATACAGATCAAGATTTTAGATTTATGGGTGAAAAGAAAAACAGTGTGCGTTTAACTCACGATGGTGTTAACTTTGTTGCTCTTGCTGATAATAATATCGCGCAATTATTCCAAGAAAATCCAAATGGACACGCAACTATAATTGGTATGCCAATGATTAATGAATACAATGGTAATATTAGTGTTCAAATTAAAATTAATGATATTTATCTAACTGACGCGGCGCCAATAGTCAATAGTATCTTTGATTTAATTTAGGAGAAAGTATGACAAGTAAAGAATTTAAAAATCAATATCGTATTCCTGATACAATTATTGAAGCTCTTGATTGGTTATATTTAAACCTTACAAAAGATCAAGCATTAGATATGATAGATGATTATTTCGCGAACGCAGATGATATTTGGAATAGTATAAAACATAATTAAAGAAATTTTCCTTGACAAAAGGAAAATTTTTTAGTATAATATATTTAGTAATAAAAGGAGAAAATAAATGAGTCGAAGAAATTGGTTTTCACCACACAATCATACTGAGTTTAGTAATTTAAAAATTATTGACTCAATTAATAGAGCCGATCGAATGATTGATTATGCTTGGGATTTAGGAATGAGTGGGTTCGCATTTACAGATCACGATTGTATTAGCGGTCATTTAAAATTTCTTAAAGCATATAAAAAGAAATTAGAAAAAGAATGGAAAAATATTCACCCAGAAGAAGATTTAATTAGTTATCCGCAAATATCAGATGAATTAGATTTTAAAATCGCATTAGGAAATGAAATTTACTTAAGTGAAGAAGGTGCTTGCCGCACAACAGAGAATAATCATTATTGGCATATGATTTTAATTGCAAAAGATAAAGAAGGTTGGAGACAAATTAAACAACTTTCTTCCGCGGCTTGGAGTAGAGCTTGGGTTAAAGGAATTCAAAGAACACCAACTTATCCAAGCGATTTAAGTAAATTTGTTAAAGGTGGACATTTAATTTGCACTACTGCGTGTTTAGGTGGTTATGTAGCTTGGTGTTGGAAACAAGCAACTTTAATTAAAAATGGTCAATTAGAAATAGTTGATGGCAAAGATAGTGATTATTATTTAGCGAAATTAGATAATCATTTAAAAGGATTAGAAAGTATTTTTGGTAAAGAAAATTTCTTTATTGAGCTTCAACCTAATGAAGAACCATCTGAACAAAATGAATATAATAAATTTATGATTAAACATTATTGGGGTAAATATAACTTCGTTTGTTCAACTGATGCGCATTATTTAAAGGCAGAAGAAAGAGAAATTCATAAGGCATTTTTAAATAGTAAATCAAGTAGTGATAGAGAAGTTGATAGCTTTTATAAATATACATATATGATGGGCATTAATGAATTAAAAGAAAGATTCAATTATATGTCCGCGGAGCAATTTGACATTATGATCGCAAATACTCGCCGCATTAAAGATATGGTTGAATATTTTGAAATCGAACAACCTAAGGTTATCGCAAAAGTTCCTTATGAACATTTAGAAGAATATAGAGATGATTTAGAAGTTTTTAATGATGTTGATCAAGAAACGTATCCAAATTTTTATTATTATCTACATAGTAATATTGAAGCTGATAGATATTTAGCAGAATTAGTTGCGCACGGTTATATTGAAAAATATGATGAAAGTTGGAGTAATGAAATTTATTACAAAAGACTAGAAGAAGAATTTTGGACAATTAAGACTGTTGGCGACGCGATTAAAAAATCAATGTCAGACTATTTTATTACAATGAGTAAAATGGTTGAGTTAATGTGGGAGGCTGGTTCATTAGTTGGACCTTCACGTGGATCCGCGGGAGCAATGTTAATCAATTTCTTGACGGGCATTACACAAATGAATCCAGTTCAATTGAATTTGCCATTTGTTTGGCGTTTTATGCACCCATCTCGTCCAGATTATCCTGATATTGATGTTGACTCTGAGTCAGATAAAAGGGCGGCGGTATTTAATAAAGTTCGTAATTATTTCGTTGATAATAGTGGTGATTTAATTAATGTTTGTACTTTTGGTACAGAGGGAACAAAATCGGCGCTTAAAACCGCGGGTCGAGGTTTAAACATTGACGATGATTTAATTACATATTTAACCAGTATGATACCTAATGAACGTGGATTTGATTGGAATTTAAAAGAATGTTATTATGGTAATGAAGAAGAAGATAGAAAACCAATTAAGGCATTTAAAGATACAATGGATCAAAATCCAAAACTTTGGGAATTAGCACAAAGTATTGAAGGATTAATTACAAGATTGGGTGTTCACGCTTCAGGTGTTGTTGCGATTAATGGTGATTTTAATGATTATGGTAGTTATGTTAAAACTACAAAAGGACAATTGGTGACGGCATTTGACTTACACGACCAAGAGGAAACAGGTTTAATTAAGTATGACTTTTTAACTGTTTCGGCGTTGGATAGAATACATCAATGTTTAAATTATTTATTGGAAGATAAACAAATTGAATGGCAAGGCGATTTAAGATCAACATATACAAAGTATTTAGCACCGCAAAATTTAATCTATGATGATAAAGAAATGTGGGATTTGGTAGGTCAAGGTGCAATTAGTAGTTTATTCCAATTTGATACTACTGTTGGAAGTCAAGCTGTAGCAGATATTCAACCACGTAGTTTAAACGAATTGGCAATTTCATCTTCATTAATGCGATTAATGAGTGATGGTGAATTACCATTAGCAAAATATGCAAGATTCAAAAGGGTTCCGCAATTATGGTATAATGAAATGGAAGAAGCAGGTTTAACTGCGGAAGAAGTTAAAGTTCTTGAAAAATATTTAACACGTAAATGTGGAGTTGGAGAATCTCAAGAAGTTGTTATGCAGATGGTAATGGATCCGCATATTAGTAATTTTACAATGCAAGAGGCAAATAAATTAAGAAAGACTATTGCAAAAAAACAATTCAGAGAAATTGATAAGGTTAAAGAATTATTTTATCAAAAAGGAAAAGAAGTAGGTAGTAGTGAAAATCTATTAAATTATATTTGGGATAAACAAATTTCGATGCAGTTAGGATATAGTTTTAGTGAAATTCATACTACTGGTTATGCTTTAATTGCTTTACAAGAAATGAATTTGGCTTATCGTTTCCCAATTTTATATTGGAACTGTGCATGTTTAAGTGTCGATAGTAGTGCAATAGCTTCAAGTGATTTTTATAATTTAGTTGATGAAAATATTATAGCAATTGATGACGATGACGAAGTTGAAAAGAAAACTCAAAATAAAATGGATTATTCTAAATTAGCAGGAGCATTAGATAAATTTAGTAAAATATGTAATATTGAGCTTCCAGATATTAATGAGTCAAGATTAAGTTTTACTCCTGATATTAAACGAAATACTATTGTTTATGGTTTAAAAGGTATATCAAGGGTCACGGATCCAAGTATTGAAGAAATTATGAATAATCGTCCTTTTAGTTCATTAACAGATTTTTTAAAGAGAACAACAAAAAAAGTTGTTATGAAAGATAAAATTGTTAATTTGATTAAGTGCGGTGCATTTGATAATATTGAACATTTAAACCGCCGTGAAATTGCAACGAAATATATTTGGTACGTTTGCGAACCAAAGAGTAAATTAACTATGCAAAATGCGAATATGTTAATTGAACAAGGTTTATTTCCAAAAGAGTTAGAATATTATTGTGATGTATATAAATTGACAAAAGAATTAAGAAAACATAGAGATCCAGATAAATTATGGTATTGTGGCGATAGACTTAATATTCCTGCAGATAAATTTGACTCTTGGAGAAAAATTATTGCAGATAGTAAATTAATTCCGCAAGATTTAGTAGTTGATGGAGAACCTCGTAGAGTTATTGATAGCGGCAAATGGGATGTATTTTATGAAACAAATATGAATCCATTAAGAAAATATATTAAAGAAAATTCAGTAGAATTATTAAAGAAAATGAACCAAAATTTATTTGATGCGGAGTTCAATAAATATTTTAGCGGTGATGAAGCTCAATGGGAACTTGATAGTTTAAATTTCTACTTTGGTAAACATCCATTAGAAAAAGTAATTCCGCAAATGGATGTAAATATTACCGAGGTTCAAAACATAGTTGAAGGCGCGCAAGATGGAATGTTTTTTATCAAAGGTAAAGAAATTCCAAAGATGAAGTTATTTAGTATCGCGGGAACAGTTATTGATAAAAACAATACAAAAGGATTAATAACTGTTCAATGTCCTTCTGGAGTAGTTAATGTAAAATGTTATAAAGATTTATATGCTTTATATGCAAAAAGTGAAACAGAAGTAGATGAGAATGGTAATGAAACTACAACAGATGAAAGTTTCTTCGAAAAGGGAACTCATTTGTTAATTACAGGTATTCAACGTGGCGCGACATTTGTTCCGAAAGTATATAAGAATAGCAGAGTAAAATGTATTGAAAAAATAGTTTTAGATAGTGAAGGGAATTTTAAAGAGTTCCAAGCAAAATAGGTGGTAGTATGAATAGAGTTAGTATTTGAGATTTAGATTATTATTATGCAAAAGATAAAAGTAATTGTTTTAATCCAGATGTAATGAAAATATCAAGTTATCACAAACAACTTGGCGATAAAGTTAATTTTGTAATGCGAGAGGTCGACATTAATCGACCTTTCGATATCTATTATATTATTAAAGAGAATAATAAGACACCCAATCCGCCATTTGAATTTTTTACCAATAGTAAAGTAAAATGGTGAGGTAATGCTTATAAAGCACGTATTAAATGGAATATGAGCGACGCAATGTTAGGCTGCCGACCTGATTATTTACTTTATCCTGAATATGATACAACATTAGAAAGATCTGAACAATTAAGATTATTTAATGATAAGGGCGAATTATTGCCGCACATTCAAGATTATTCTAATACCTTTAAGCGCAAAAGAGTAATATTAACAGATACTACTATGTGAACCGCGGCAGAAAAAGATATAATAAAAGCTCTTGAAATGCTTAAAGAAGTAAAAAACATTACTTTTTTAAAACCAATCTGGCTTGAAAAGTTAATTAATAATAAAATACTCAGAGATAAATTTTTTGAACTAAAATTGACTCCTGGAGCTAATGTAAATTGGTCTCCATTAAGACTTGAATGTATTGACGAGGCAATAGATTTTATCGATGAGTTTAAAAAGCATTTTCCGCATGTTAGTGCTGGGGTAGTTGTTTTACACTATATGCCGCACGATCATTGGTTAGATAGAGAAAATGCACTTAGTGATTTTGAAAAGATTAAACAAGTAATCATTCACGCAAAAGAAAAGAAAATAGCATTTAAAATTCAAATGCCAATTCAACGTCGACTTGATACACCATATTTCTTTTTATTTGAAACAATTTGTGAATGGACCGAAAGTAATTGCCGCATTAGTTGGTTAGAATATTTAGGTAAACGATATAAATTGAGCCGCGGCACTTATAATCAACAAGACTATTGAAATAAACCGCAAACTTGAAGTGTATTGTTTCGCGATTTATTAAGACAAACTTGGGAAGATAGGAAATTTTTATTAATGAAATGGGGCGACACAATGCTTTCGCAAAATGACATTCCATGACAATTATGACAAGAAGAATTTAAAATAGGTTTATAAGGAGAATAAAATGAAATATAATTATAAAAGATTTGCAGTTATAGATACAGAAACTACTGACCGCTATTGGAATACTTGCGCTCCAATTCAAATTGCGGCATTAATTTGTGATGAACACGGTAATGTGCTTGATGAGTTTAATGAGCGTATTAAAACTACTCATACTATTAATCCTGAAGCAAGTGCTGTCCACGGCATTTATGCAAAAGATTTAGTTAATTGCCGCAGTGAACGTGCAGTTTTAGAAGACTTTTGCGTATGGTTAAAACAACATGATGTTGACGTATGCTTAACTTACAATGGTGAAGCATTTGATCGCCGCATGTTAAATGAACGTTGTAAAGTATTAGGTATTCATTATGATTACTTTAATAAAGAAAAGTTTCCTGGTATTGATGGTTATTATGATTGTGTTATTGATGCCAAAAGACAAAATCTTTATGGATTAAAAGATAAGTTGGGGCGCAAATGGCGATTATCATTAGTGGCAGAAATATTAGGGATTAATAATGATGGTGCGCATGATGCATTAGAAGATGTTATTATGTTAAAGAAAATTTTCTTTCAACTTGATCCAATTGTGCATCCAGATAGATGGATAGAAGAAAAGACGCAAAGTTTATTCTAAATAAAAAAGACTCATAAAGAGTCTTTTATTTTAGTCAAATAATATTGGTAATTTATCGAATTTATTTAAAGCTTCTTGAATATATTGAGTAGTCCTTTCACATCTAAGTTGGCTATATTCAGATAATTCTTTAGATATTCAAGTTGAATAGAAAAATGAATGAGTAAAAATTAATGGAGTATTAATAACTTTTGTTTGCATTGAACACACTTGATGTATTATCCCAAAGAAAGCATTATCTTCATAACCTTCATTCTTTTCTGCCTCTAAATTAGGTATATCTACAATTTCAAAGAGTTTTCTTGATACACACATACCACAGAAGAGTGAATTTTTTTGCGCGAAGTAAGTATTTGGGTGTTGATATAATTTTTTTATAAAATCTTGTCCTTCTTCATAAGTGCCTTCGACGAAATCATCATCATCAAATAATATAATATAATCAAAATCACTTTCTAAAAATTTTTGTCTAAGTACTCTTCGAGCTTTGGCAATACCTAGTTTTTCATTAAACTTATATTCTATTAAATTATCGGTTTGTAAAGTTAATTCGCAATAGTTTTGTTCAATAATAATGATTGGTATATTGAAGATAGAATTTAATTGAGAGATAAGCTTTTTACAATTATTAAAGCGAATCTCTCTAAAATCATAGTCTGGTAAATAACTTACTATTCCTATACAAGGGTTCATAATTAAACTTGCTTACAAATTCCTTCTACATTTATAACCTCAACATCATTGTTATTAATAGTGATCATTAATTTTTCTGTACGTTTATCAAAATGTAGTAGACCCAATAATTTTTCATTAATTGAGAATATATATTCTTGAAAATTTTCATCAGGTTTAATAGCTTCTATTACATCTGCAACAGATCCACATGCGGTAGTCCTTGTAGAATAAAATACATACAAAAATTTTTCGCCATTAATATCTAATAATACTTGATGTCTGTATATAGCCAATCCAAGAGTGCCATTAACTTCATTAGGAACATTAATTTGAAATTCATTATTATCGAAAAAATGTTTAAAAGCAATTGAAGATCCATTTAAAATTAATTCATTAGCTACATTTGTTTTAGTATTTTTATAAAATAAAAGAGTTGGTGCTATTTGTAAACTATCATTACCTTTACCCATTTCAAAACTATCAGTATTCATTACATAATGGACACCAGTTGAATCTTTTCTACCATAAACTATTCCATCGGTAAGAGTTGCTCTATATAAATAA
>ERZ1034992.995-NODE-995-length-13793-cov-81.001237_pt1 | contig 13793 bp, 24 predicted proteins | sample MGYA00520695_ERZ1034992 | MGnify/ENA primary metagenome ERZ1034992 (study PRJEB33766, sample SAMN09781778) | gut metagenome | biome: gut microbiome | host: Homo sapiens | place: Madagascar | study: EMG produced TPA metagenomics assembly of the PRJNA485056 data...
ACAAAAACGTAGGTTTGTACCTTAAAGTCTAAACCTACGTTTTTGTTTACCTCGCGCACATAAAGGTAAAACATTTTAGTAGGATTTTACCTTACTTGTTCCTATCCAAGAACTCTATCACTGCCTGTAACGCCAAGTCTTTGATAGGCACACCCGTGCGCATTTTCATCAGGGCAATCCGCTCGTAATATTCCATCGGCACGTAGATAGTGATGCCGTTCTCGGTCTTCTTGCCTTTCGGCTTGCGCATGTTCACAGCAATATCGTTGCTGAATGATGTGGTTGCTGGCTGATTTGCTACATTTGTAGATATCTCGGTCTCAGTTGTTGTAGAAGCCGTCGGCTTGTCTGTAGCCGGAATGTCTGAGGATGGCGCAGGGGCTGCACTCGCTGCCGCTTCTCCACTCCCCTTGTTTTCCCTGTTCTCCTTACGCTGCTGACTGCCGGATTCCAATATGCGCTCGTTCTCCTCGATAGCGTCAGACTCCTCAAGACTGAAACGTCTCGTCTTCTTCGTCATTTCTCTTGCCATACCCTATAATATTAAAAAGTGAAACTGTTGATAATTTCCTTGGTAAAACGCTCGTAGTCCTGCCCTACCCTGCAATACGGTGCATAAGTAAAGATGTCTTCTCGCATAGCCTGAGCTTCCACCATCTTGGTGTCGCGGCGTGTGTAAGCGTCAAACATATAGTCCTGATACTTATCGCCAAGGTATGCCTTAAACTCCTTTGTGGCATTAGTCTGGTCGTTGCTCATTACCATCAGCAAACCTCGGATGTCAAGCTCTGGATTCAGATCCTCGCGTGTCTCCTCGATGGCGTTGATAATCTCGGCAATACCTTTTGTAGCCAATACTTCGAGCTGCACGGGCAAAACTACGCTTGTAGCTGCCGTAAGTGCATTGTATGTGAGCAGCGACATCGCTGGAGGACAGTCTATAAGCACATAATCGAAGGCATCCACGACGGTATTTACGCCTTCGTCTGCCAGCTCGGTGCCAGCCATTTCGTTCAGAGGCTTGGAAAGCAACTTGCAAAGCACCTTGCGAGGCACGGCACGCTGATTAAGGAACGGTTCAATGGATATGAGCTGCGCAGCAGCCGGAGCGAGGTAAACGCCCTCGCGTACCTGATAGACGGGCAGATTGCTCTGTTGTACCAATGCGTCGTAAACGGTAGGCTTGCCAACGTTCTGCGTCTCACTCCATCCGAAGAGAAACGAGGCACACGCCTGCGGGTCGAGGTCGATGATTAGCACACGTGGCAAACGTTTGCGTCCGTCGGCATTCTCGCCGAACTTACCCTTACCAAAACGACGCAAACCTGCTGCCAAGCTCTGCACTGTTGTTGTCTTACCTACCCCACCTTTGTGATTTACAAAAGCGAGAACTTCTCTGAGTCTTTCCATATCCTTTAAGTATTTAAATGTTAATAATATCTATTAATGTATGCAGAAAACATCACTTCTGCAACACGTTGCAAATTTAAGAATTAAAACTGATAAATCCAAACATCCACGCACATTTATTTGTTTGTTTGTTGATTTATTTGTTCATTACTTTGTTTATTGATTGCTTTGTTGATTGCTGTATTTATTCGTTTGTTCCTTTCTTTATTAGTTTATTGATGTCTTGATTAATTGATTGATTTATGTATGCGTTTATGGATTTATGTATTTGTGTATTTATGTGTGGATGCATTTATGTATCTATGGAAAAACACAAATGTGGATTTGTGGCTTTGTGGATTTATGTAATAGTGTAAATCCACTCTCCTCATTCTCAGTCACATTCGTCATTTACAGTTATGTCCACACGCCAGCCATCAGAAGAAACGGATGAACCCGATATTTCTTTAACATCGGATTCAACCGTTTTACCGGATTTTATCCTACAAGCGACCTTACCAGGTTTTCGCCTTTCTCCGTCAGCTTGTACACGTCCTCACCGAACATGCTCTGAAACCACTTCTCAAGATACCCTGCTTCCACGAGTTCCTCCAGTTCCGGACACGCTGGCTTTCCGTCTACACGTCGATAACCCGCAAAACCCTTCTTCTGGATGTGCTTCAATGTTGCAATCTGACTCTTTGAGAATTTCTCTGTTTCTGCCATAATTCTATAAAGTTTTAAATTGTTAATAAAATACTGTGCGATATATTATTTCGTATGGAGCTTCTTGTATTGCTCGTCATCAAGTTGCCCCTCCTCGTGCAGGTGCTCAAGGTAGAGTCGTGCAATGATCCCCGTCGCATACTTAGAAGCCTCGTATGCGAGTCGCAGGTTGTCGCCTTCAAGCAATCTGAAGTCAGAGAATTTTCCGTCTTTCCATACTTCCACGTTCACTCCTAATTTCTCGTCATCGCCACCTACGGCAATACGAATCTCAAATTTCTGTTTTTTCATAAATGCCCTATTTTTTATTTAGTTTCTTCGTTACAGATATGCTGATGCAATATCCGTCCTCCGTCTCAATCTTTACGCCTGTCTTGTCTGCTCCAGCGTTTTCAGTAATAACTTTCAAGTGATTAAAATACTCTTCTACTGTCATAATTAAGTAGTCAAAATAAAATTCAAAATTGAATAATTCAAAATCGGCAAAGCCGACAATTCAACATTCAAAATTCAACACTCACTCTCGCATTCCGCCGATCATCGGCATTAAGAACACCGCAGCGCCCGCAAACGCCAACATCACGACTCCCGTTGACACAGCCATCAGCACCGCCAGTACACCCGCCAACACTGTCTTCACGCTCATGCCCTTGTCTTCACTTTCCGACGTGTCCTCGCGTTCCGCTCGCAGCGTCGGCTCGCCTACCTGGGGATAGTTACGCTTGCGTTTCGGCTTCGGCTGGGGTATAGGTTCCGGCTCTGCTTCCGGCTCCTGACTCTGATTTATCTCAGATTCTATAACGCAAGGCTCCGGATGAAGAACAATTTCCATAGGTTCTTCCTCCACCTTGCCATCCACGCACACGATAACGTCGCCGTGCAGACTTACTTCTATCTTGCATCCAGGTACGAGCTCCTTCTGAAGGAACGTGCGCTCGCTTCCACAGTTGGCATGGGCAAAACGGTGGCCGTTCATCTCCACCTCGTCAAAGTCGGCGACATACGTCACCTTGCCAGTCTTTTCGCCTACCGTGGTATGATGGCCGCGATATGTGGTTACGGCCTTGAATACGGGACGAAACTTAAACGCACAGTTGTACTTTGCGTCATGGTCGGTCTGTCCGATGCGGTCGTAATAGTCGTAATTGTCAAACTTGAACACAAGTCCGTCTGTAGGGTAGGGCAGCGACTCGCGCTCCACCTCGGCAGTACACACGATGCTCTCGATGTCCTGCTCCAGCTCGGCATCCGTCTTCTCAAGATTGAGAGCCGACACAAAGCCCGAAGTCTTGAAACCGTTACACTCAAGAGCTTGCATGGCAGTAGCGTGTCTTCTTTCAACGCTGTCCATAATAAGGCGGAAGGGATGAAACTCCAATCGCTTGCATTCGTCAGCCACAGCCACCTTCTTGGCCATGAAGCCATTGCTTGTGGATCTTGGTGACTTGCCAGCTTTGCTATAACGAGCGAACTCCTCAAGCGTGATAATCACCTCGCCTCTTACCTCCACGCGGTCATACGGACAAAAATCTGCCACAACGTGAGGTACGCCCTTAACGTGCTTCATGTGCTCCAGGCAGTCGATACCGAAAAGCTCTTTGCCATGTCCGTAAGTGGCCTCCGAGAGCATTCCGCGACGATACACAAGGCTCACGGTCTCGCCATCAAATTTCCACTCTACATCCACCTTCGCTCCCTTGCCGTTGATGTTGGCAGCTCTCTGCTGCGCTCTTAGGTATTTCACCACCGATTTGGCATCATGCAGCTTCTTCATCGACAGACAAGCCGTGCGACGTGCCACGGTGCGCTTGCCGTTGCCATTCTCACTGTAACACTGCTGAGTAGGCGAGTCAGGCAATACCTCGTCCGCGTGCTGCTCTTCGTACTCCTGCAAAGCAAAGTACATAGCATCATATTCCTCGTCGCTGATGGTCGGACAGTTCAGCCCGAAGTATCTATAGTCGTGCATCTTTACCACGTCAACCAACGCACGATAATCGTCGAAATTCTCAATTCTTTTCATTTTCCATAAAGTATTTAAAATGTTAGTGAATTCGTATCTTTTGCCCATCTTCCCATCCCTCATCATAGCCGACCACTTTCTGATGAAACATCAAGGCGGCCACGGCAGCGCGCTGGGCACCGGTGAGTTTGTTCAAATCGGAGGTGCTGTCGATGATCTTATAAAGAGTCTCGGCGGTGTTAGGCGTTAATGATGTCGCCTTGATAAAATTGCTATATCTTGACATAATCTACAAAGTATCTAAAATATTATTCACGTCCTTGTTACTCCTCGTCCTCGTCCGGAGTAGAGTCCTCGTTGTCGTGCCAGAAGTGAGAATACTGCACCATGTCAATCGCTGTAATTAGGTTGTCGCCAGGGTAGAGCTCTTGATCGAGATTTAAGTATAAAATCATTTCCCGTCCCGATTTGAAATTGACTTGTACTCACTCGCTCTCGTCTTCATCATCTTCGCTGGGCCATGATTCATAACTCTCAACCTCTCGCGCATCAAATACCACATCCTTTCCATCTTTGTTGTCTTCAAGGTCAAAAATCTTCGCAGTGATAAACGGATAAACTTTCTTTGTTGCCATAATATTTTGTTTTTATTATTGTTATTTATTTCTGTTCCGGTGCTACCGCCATAATAGTTCTCATAGTCTCATTGACATAGCTGCCACCACCATGCGCCATAATCCACTCTCGCACATCGTCAGCAATGAGCAACTGCCTTTTGTTCTCCTCCATGTCGCGGATCGTCCGGATAGTTTCCGTCAGGTACTTACCACCTCCGTGTGCCATTATCCACTCGTGCACGTCGTCAGTCACTACATATTGTCGTCTGGTGCCGCCGATGGCAGGTCTGCCTGCTGTCCTCGTCGTTTTACTGTTTTCTGCCATAGTCTATAATGTTGATTAAACGTCCTTGATGTCCTCGTATGCCGACTTAACCGATGCAATAGCATTACGCAAAGCGTAGTATTCGGCTTCCAAGTCCTTACCGTTCTTGTCTACCAGATTATCGTCAAACTGTCTCTCAATATCTTGCAGAGCGTTCAACGCCTGACAAACTTTCGTAGCAGCTTCTTTTATCTGTTCCTTTAATGGTGATTTTTTCATACATTCTAAATCTTTGTTAATAATACAGCCAATTTCTTTGTCCGTACCGTTTTTATTCTTATATTTGCACCTGTCTTCGGAGGCTTTTCAATCGTACCTTCATGGAATAGAAATAAAACAACAACTTCCGTTGACAGTCAATTCTTCGGAATTGTGGATTCAAACGCTCACAGAAGAGCTAATTTCTACTATCGTAGATTCGAGACCAATGGTCTCGCGTAGCCCGGCTTAGGTCGGGCTTTTTGTTTTCCTTACTCTTCGTTCTCCTCGTCTTCTTCCTCCTCGTCTTTAGAATTCTGATACTTGTCACTGTTCGCAACCAAATCCTTTAGAGCGGTCTCGAAACTATAGTCTTTTTTTAGGTAAATGGCACAGTCACAATCTAAACCTTCATAACAACCATCATCTCGTTCGTCTTCACAAGAGCGAAGGATTCCGCCCTCCGGATCAATCCAGAAAGTAAATCTATATTTGTCTTCCAAATCTCCTGTTGCTTCGACGTTTATCTCGTGGCCGTCATAGTCAATCGTGAAAAAGTAAATAGTATCTAAAAACTTCAAACCCTCGGTGTCACCGGCAGCTGCATAAATACGCCCGTTTTCGTCTTCACGCAAGTCAAACCAAGCAGTTTCTATGTGTTTTCTATACCAATCGGCCAAGACCTCAGAACGATTCGAAGCTATATATATATACTGCTCAAACCAATCAAACACACTGTCGTCTACTACTTCTTCATCCAAGAAGCCTTCACCTAACTTCTTATATTGTGTGTTGTCAGTCGGCAAATTTACTTCTTTCAACAGATTAGCGCAATGGAGACCTTCTACTCTAATAAACATATCGTTCCGCTTGCCGTGATGCGGTAGGGCTGATAATTTTTATTTCCTTGATTCCACCCAATCTTCATAATCGGGCAGCTTATCTATAACGAGACCTTTCAGATCCTTCACGCCGTACCCCTTGCACAGCCACTCCTCCAGGTCATCCCAATAACTCAAGTCTCTTGTCACACCCGTCTGCACATTGCGCAGACGGAGCGTAACAAACTGATAGTCGTGTTATTACGTCTATTATCTCGAACATGACTCAAGACTCTTCAAGGATTCTTTTCATGTCAAGAATAGCATTCTCTAAAGTCCAATCCTCCTTGCGATATTCGCCTTCCGTGGCCAGTAGCTGGACGTAATAGTAATCGCTATCCTCGTTAAATCTCAGTTCGTAGTCCTCAAATATAACTTTGACAGCCTCTATCTTCCCGAAATAAACAACACCAGTCTGATCGCCGGCAACAAAGTAATAATCACCATCTTCAGCCTTCTTTATATCGTACCAATGCTCTTTGTCTTCGTCGTTAATCCATCTTGCCACGGTGTCTTCCATGTCGTAGCCATTACCCCAATTATCGTCCAGATAATCAAAAGCCACCTGAGAGAAAAAGCCTTCAGGAAACAAATCTGTGTCAATGTCTTCAAAAGTAGGCACCCCGTCCACAGCGCTGCCTAATCCGCCGTCGTTCGCTATAATAATATCAGGATTAAAAAATTCTAACATACCTATTGACTTAACCGTGATGTCGAGGGCTGAAATGTTTCTTAGTTATAATTTTAATTACTTTAATAGGGCAATGCTTCAAATACTTCGCGCTCTATAACGTGATAATATCGCGTTTCGTCTTTCGGCTCATAGCCAAGCAGATCGAACACTCCACCCGGCTCAATAGGCTCAGCCTTGATATACTGGCGTATGCTGCACCATGACGAGTCGTTTATATTGTCGAGCAGCGTCTGGCGTGTAGCCTTGATGTCACCACCGCCAAGGAAGTATTGTGCCTCCTTGCTCTTGAATACGAACTCGGCAGCAAGCTCTCTTGTCGCAAACAGATAACGCTTGCCATTCTTGGCAGAATAATTCTCGTCTGCCAAATCGTGAATATTGATTTCTACTTCGTAAATTCTCATACTTTTCCGCTCCGCTGTTAGTTAATATGTTCGTCAATACACTGGTCATAGATAGCTCTCTCTAAGGTCCAATCCTCCTTGGGATATTCTCCCCATCCTGCTCCGCAGTTATTATCAACGTACCAGAGTTCGTCGTCCTCCTTAACAGTTGCAACGTGATAACGATGCAGGGGCGAGAAGAAGGCATCTTGATTGTGGTCATAACAAACATCAAAAGATCCGTCTTCGTTATCACTATATCGATAACCTGTCTTTATCAACTCTTGCTCTATTGTTGTCATACTTTTCCGCTTGCCGTGATGCGGTAGGGCTATAGATAGTTTGGGATTAATTTCGCTTGTTATAACGTATGCTCACCGTTCTCGTAGGGTATTACAATCTCCAACTCGTCGCCATTCTCAAAGATGTGCGTATGGTGGAGCTTATTTTCCTTATCAACATAAAACTCTCCATCAACCTCAGACGTCTTGCCGTCGGCCTTATACTGGAGGTTGTCGCTGCCGTTGCTGTGCTTGGTGAGTATGATGTCTTCGATGCGATGTTCTATCGGTGTCGTGTAGTGCTCATGGAGGTAAGCCTTCAACTCCTCAATTTGAGCCCCTGAAGGCTCACCTGTCTCATCAAGTTCATCATCGTCGAAATACTCATAATAGCCGGTGCAGTTCTCTGCATCATTGATGATGTAGTCGGCTACTGTCATATAGTTCTCGCGGATTTCCTGCTCGTTGTCGTGAGCTATCGCCTTAATGTAAGTGTCGATTGATTTACGCATATCGTTTTAAGTTTAAATTAGTTGTTCTTTTATCTGATGCAAAGGTAGCACTTATTTTTGTAACTACCAAATAAATGACGCATAAATTATATATTAATACGTATTTTATTATTTCTTTACATTTCCAATGAATAATTCAAAATTGAGTAATTCAAAATGCGCCCACGGCGCACAATTCAAAACTCAACATTCCTAATTCAAAATTCAAAAAGCTGCTCGCTATCCTCACGGACCGCCAACAGCCTAAAAAAATACTTTGATTATGATTATAAGATCCCGCCGAAGGGGTCGAATCTTCGCAAAGGCCTTGCCGGGCGCGGGATGGGGATGTTAGTTAGCGAGATTGTTGCTCTCGCCGTCCTTCTTCTCGGAGTCGCCTGACAGCAACTCCTTGAATTTGTCTAAGGCTATCGCTGCGCGCAGTTTGGCGTAATCATTTATCAGATCCGTCTTTTTGTCAAGCGCATGCAATGAATACAATACGTCGCTTTTCTCGCCTGCAACAAAAGTGGCTACGGCAACGTTGCCGTCTTCTTCCGCTGACTCTATTTCGTTGTGATGTGCAAGCACAAGGCCGAAGCCTTTCTCTCCTTCCGTCAACTTCTGATAGTCGGCGCAGAAGTCACTGATCAGCTTCTTAAGCTTGTCAAATTTCTCTTTGTTCATAAGCTCTAAAAATTTTTGTTAGTATAATTAATACGTATTATATTATATCATGTCGTCTTTTTAGTACGTTTGGCGCAAGCAGGTGAACAGCGCGTCAAGTCCTAAATTGTACTCTATGCGTTCCTTGCTGCCGAACTCGTCGGGTTCGGGAGGTGTAAGGGTGATGTACTCAATGATGCGTGTCATTGCCTCACGGAGGCTTACCTTGTCCATATCTATTGTTATAACGGTCTTTTCCATTGTTGTTTATTCTTATTTGTTCGTAAATGCTCCTTTATTTTATGAAATGATTTCCCTCCAGCTTCTCCATCGTCTCCAGATATATCATCTGCGAGGTATAGTAACAGAGATTTGTGTATGTAGTTATCCAGTTGTTATATTCTTTTTTCACTCGGTCGCTCCCATTCGAGAGGTCGAAGAGTCTCTTCCAACGCTGATAAATCTCGTCTGTGTAATTCCTCAACGGCAAGAGGGTAGTCTCCAGGTCGCAAGGCTTAGAATATACAGGTACCGGATGAACAATCTCACCACTTGCCACCTTGTGGAACACCTGACGGTAGACCTCGAACACGGGGCGAACCTTACGGGCGATGAAGAACTCAAGGCAAGGGACGGAGAGCATGTAGGTCACTTTGTCGCCACCGTTGAACTGACCGTTTGCCATCCGCTTGCCATTTTGGGCAAGCGGTGAATCTTGCTTGCCATTTTGGGCAAGCAAGATGAAGTCAATACCTTCAACAAATAATTCGTTTGACTTCAAAGCTCTTACAGCTTTGCCCTTTTCGGCATACACCAATGGCCATACATCATCCAGATTAACCGGAAATTCCTTGCTGCCTTTCGACAATTTTAATACTTCCTCAAAGTACGCCTTTATCTCCTGGGCTGTACTCTGTTTTGTGAGTTGTAGAATCATGTTTAAATTTTTTAATAATGAAAATCCGCTGATTTAATACGCACGCCAGAAATAGAGCGTTTTTACCACTTGATAGAAATTACCATTGCCACGAACATTACCACCACGCCGAAGCCGAGGTACTGCCAACCCGTCACTATTACAGGGTCTTCCTGGTCGGTGAAGTTGTGGCGGCTGTTGAGCCACTGGCACGCGCAAAGAGTTGCACGCTGTGCAAATCCGAAGGCTTTCGCCATGCACTGCAAGACATACACAAGGCAAAGCACCATACACTTGCCAAAAGATCTTGCTACGTCCGACGCGCTCACATTAGGCGCGGTCGGTGTTGTTACTGTTGCTTTCATATCTTTCTATTTTTTTATATGGTTTATAACATAGTCGCCCAACGAGGAGTCGAACCTCGTCCACGTGTCAGCCGTTCGGGCGTTGTGCTGTGGCTATCCTCACGGACCGCCAACAGCCTAAAAACAAAAAATACGATTCTATAAAGTATTAAAATGTCAATGCTTCGTAAGTCCTCAATATTTTAAGGGGTCTATAATATAGGATTCAATATAATATCTCGTTGTCCGCTGTAATGATTATTTCTTGCGGATAAGAGTCGGGGCGTACCTCGCAACGTTCTGCGAACTTCCAGAGGTCGCCGCACTGTCGCTCATAGACCAACACACCCGCCGACTTTCTGAATGTGCATGCCACGGTCGCCATGCCGCATTTCGTTGCCGTCATTTCCTGCGGAGTGCTCCACCATTTAGATATAAACTTTAAAATCTTGCCACCGACACAAAGCAGGTAGGCGTATTCTTTTCTGTCGTTCATCATGTCTTGATATTTTGGATAGTCTATAATATAGGGTTCTTTCTTGAGTGTGTGCGAAATCCTCAATATTCCGCACACGCTATAAAGAGGGAGTTTATGCGGCGGCGTGCTGCTTTGGATGTGGCGTACCGAATAGGTAGCACCATTCTTCAGGCGTGAGCATCTGGGCGGCTCTGCGGTCGGCGGTGCTGCTTAGCCTCTGGATAGCCTCCAGCGCGCAAGACGTTGCAGACCGTTCGCCCACACTTTCGGGCGGTATGCTCGCGGCTAACGTCATGAGGTCGTACACGTCCACGCCTAAAGCGTTGAGGGCGTACAGCCTGGCGCGTAATGCGTCCAACGGGTTTTTATTCCTGCCGTTCTGGCGAAGGTCGGCGGCGACGTAACGCAACAGGGCGAGGCGGTCGGCGGTTGCCGTGATTTCGTCGGCTGTTTGATCGGTCGGCGTGCTCTCGCCTTTCTCGGTGCTGTCTTTCTCGGTGGTGTCTTCTGGCTGCTCCTCATTGCCGAAGCCGTACAACGTGCGGAACTCGTCAGCCGTGAGCACTACGGCGGCACGCTGTCGCGCGTAATAGTCGGCCTTGTAGTCGTCAAGCTGCACGAGGTCGGCAACGTCCACGCCACACGCAAAGAGGGCGGAAAGTCTCGCGTTTACGGCGGCTATGTGCTCCCCGGCTTGTGCCTGTCGGTCAAAGTCAGCGGCAGCACTGCGCAACAGTTTCAGGCGGTCGGCTGCCAGCACGTCCGCAAAGTCTTCGGCGGTGTCGGTCGGTGCGGTTGCCGTGATTTCGTCGGCCTCGTATAATAAGGATGCCGGAGCGGTAGAAGCGGTCGGCGTGCTCTCGGTGGTGTGTGTGTGCTCGGTTGGCTCGTTGCGGTCGGTGTCGTCGCTCTCGTGCGCTGTGTCGCCTTCTTCTGCGGCCGGGGTAGCTGATACCCCGAACCACTCGCGAAGACGTGCCACGGCCTCCGGCTCGCTTGCTTGCCACTGTTGCGCGGTCTTGTTCCATCTCGCGCCGTGTGCCTTAATGGCTTTGCGGTTGCGGTATGTCGTGCGGCTGTCGCCTACCACTGCCACGCCCTCGGCATTCTCTACAAGCTCCAGACCCTCGGCGGGTGCGTCGTCGGTCGTGTCGGTGCTGTCGGCTGCCTGAGCCTTGCCCGGCTTCGGGTCGGTAGGCTCTGGCGTTGTGGTCTGGGTGTAGCTGTGCACATTCCATGCACGGCGGGCGATGGTCTCGGCGTTCTCGCAATAGCCACGTTCGAAGATGTCGAACACGTCCACGCCCAGGGCTGCGGCCACTGCCTCGGCCTCCTTGTTGGTGTATGTGTACGCCTCAGTATAGCCGTATTTGTTCGTAACGTTGGCAGCTGGCACAGCCTCGAAGATCTGCGCCAAAATCTCGGCGCGTGCCTCGTCGCTCATTACTCTTTCGGTCTTGATGTCGCCGCCGTTGCTTCCCATCGTCAGGCGTGCGAAGTCGGCAAACTCGGCGTAATCTACGCCCGTGCTGTCGTCCCAGCCGTCGAAGGTATCACGGCAACGGCAGAACAGCGAAAGATCGGTTTTTTCGTTGAACTCTTCAACCGTCGGGCCGTCGGTCCAAGTTAATTCAAAATCGGCACTCCAGCCACGGCGCACAGATACGGAGAACTTGACACCAGGGAAGGCGGCGGCGCACATTGCCAAAATATTTGCCTTTCGCGCGTTGTCAATCTTTCGGGCGGTCGCTTTGCCTTCCTGCTCCATCTTCTCAACGTTACGCATGAGGGGCGACCACTTCGCACAACGTGCGCGATAATCGGCGAGGCGCTGCGCCTTCTCTTCGGCGGCCTGTCGCTCCTCCTCTGCCTTGCGTGCGTCCTCCTCTGCCTTGACGCTTGCCACCTCGTCGGCGAGCATTACGGGCCACTCTATAGGTACATAGATGTAACGGGCATAACTGTAGCCCTCGGAGTCTATAAAATAGTATTTTCCCGACGGCGACACTACAAGGGCACCGACGGTGTAGAAGGTAGCCAATTTCTCGGGGTCGTCGTTATATGTATTATCGTCTTCGTCCACGTCCTCAGAACGTGCGAAGCCCTGCAGGTTGTGGCGTGTTACGAGTTCATCGGCAAGCCCTGGGCGTGCAAATTCTTCGTCTGATACATTTATAATTTGCTCAACGCAGCAGAGGCGGGCGGGCTTCTCTGTGACGTGTGTGTAGTAGTTGAGGGCGTGCAGCTCCTCGAATAGACCGCGGCCCCCGTCACACTTTAGCCCGCTATTATCTGCCCAGAAAAAGCCGCCAACGGCTGGCACTCCTTCGAGGCGGTCGGCTTCGCGTGCATGCTCTGCGTACTTGGTGCGCTGGCGTGCTGCCTCCTTCTCTGCGATGATCTCGCGGGCCTTTGCCTCGGCTTGCTCGGTTGTGTCCTTGCCGAATGTCTTAACGTATGCCGGGCGAGATACGGGCGACATGATGCCACACCATCCGCACAGGCAAATATATTGCTCGTTATCGCTGTAATACTGTGCGCTCTCGGCCTTGTCGGTTAATACTTTTACTAAGTTCTCGATGATTTCATTAAATGTTGCTTTCATAATCTTGTATTTTTTGTTTTATTATTTGTTTACGCTTGCAAAGATATAGTAAATACTTAGTATAACAAAATAAAACAATAGAAAACACTATACATTTAATACTTATTAACTAAGTATATACTATATACTTTTAATTTTTTATATACATTTGCAATACCAAATACTAATATTATATATTATGAATAGGATAAAACAAATACTTAAAGAACGCAATATAACACAAAAGGAGTTCGCCGCCCTGCTTGGTATATCTCCAGTCGGTTTATATCAACAGATAAAAACGCCATCTTACCCCACGTTGGAGAAGTGGGCGACCGTGCTTAATATTCCGATGTGGCAACTTTTCGCCAGCCCTGAAGAGGTCGCAGCCAACACGCAGGAGGGGCAAGGCGTGCGCCTTGTGTGTCCTCATTGCGGGAAGCCTTTACACGTTGATTTATCCAAGGATGGAGAATAACGCTCAGCCTTGCGCATTACATTTACTTTGCGCTGGCACTCTCTTTTTGTAGGAGCTGCACAAATTACGCCTTTATCGTCTATAGCTTGCCAGTTCCAGGGGGCGGGGCGTTTGATGAAGACAACCGCCCCCGAAATCGTTGTAAGTTCGTTAAAATCCATATTGCTATATTATTCGTTAATAATGTTATATGCTTCTTCTAACGTTGTAGCGGCTGTTATACCGTACTTCTTCAAGGGGCGAAGCTTTTTTGTATTGAAAAACAAACCCATGCAACCGCGAAAACCGTTGAACTCTCCGAAATCTTTTATTTTCTCTTTCATAATCTTGTATTTTTTGTTTTGTTATTTGTATTAAAGACCGGTAACCGGTCCAGGAT
>ERZ1034992.1001-NODE-1001-length-13735-cov-11.643056_pt1 | contig 13735 bp, 10 predicted proteins | sample MGYA00520695_ERZ1034992 | MGnify/ENA primary metagenome ERZ1034992 (study PRJEB33766, sample SAMN09781778) | gut metagenome | biome: gut microbiome | host: Homo sapiens | place: Madagascar | study: EMG produced TPA metagenomics assembly of the PRJNA485056 data...
GGGCAACATCATACCCGACAGTCCCCCGCATTCCGATAACGGCACCGGAAGACTGCCCCGTTCACTCCACCGTCACAAAAACGGCACATCGCCAAGAAAACCGCCCCATCCCATCCACTCCCTGTACTGATCCCGAAAAGCTTTTCATACCTTCCCTTTCCTGTCATTGCGTCCGTCCGGCGGACAAATCGCTTCCCTTGCAGGGGGCCGGTACCTTGCCGTGCACGGGATTTTTCCGTATTCAGGTTTGCGCCGTTATCGACGGATATCCGGCAAATCCCTCCCGAAAATGCCCGCCCTGTCAGGATATATCGGGAAAACAAACCGATGTCTTCCCCGAACGAACCGCCTCCGGTGCCTTTCCTGCCTCTCCCGGTTCCTTTCCACCGTCATGCCGGCTCCGGCCGCCGCAAAAGCCCGGCTGAAAACCGGTAGCCGTACTCCGGGAACGGGAACGGATTTTTCTTTTCCGGCCAGCCTTCTGACACCCAAAACAGAAATGACAGTCAACGGGACGGAAATACCGGCCGGCTGAAAGCCATCATCGACAGGAAAGAAAATCACCGGACACGACACGCCCCCGTCCCGAAGCACACAGGGCCGTCAATCCGATCGCGACAGCCATGAAAACCGGCCCTGTCCCGATGGTCGCTTTGGACAAAGACCCCGCCCGTCCCGCTTCCGGATTTTCCCTGCCGCCGTCGCCCGCTCTCCGGCCGTCAGTGCCACCCCCAAACCGGCGACAACATATAAAGCACGATCCCCAGCACACCGGTCGCCAGCATGACATGAATCGGATCGACCTTCTTCCACCGTCGCAACACCCACAGGGCCGCACAGAAAATGGATACGGCGATCCAGTCCGTATGCGCCAGATCGGCGGCGGTCGGCATATTCTCCCTGTGCCAGAACGCCAGAAACCCGATCGACAGTCCGGCAAACGCGATCATGGACACCACCGCCGCACGCAATTGCAACAACACGTTTTTCACGATCCTGAAATTTCTGAACCGGTAATAGGCGAACGCCAGCGTCAGCACGATCAGACACGACGGCAGCACACATCCGGACGTGGCGACAATCGCCCCCGGCAATCCGGCGATCCGGATCCCGACGAACGTGGCCGAATTGATGGAAATCGGCCCCGGCGTCATCTGGGAAATCGTGATGATGTCCGAAAACTCCGCCATCGTCAGCCAGGGATGCACATCTACCACCTGATGCTGGATCAGCGGCATGGCGGCATACCCGCCCCCGATGGAAAACAGGCCGATCTGGAAAAAACTCCAGAACAGTTCGAGGTAAATCATGCGTCCTCCTCCCGTTTCCTTTCCTCCTCACGCCGGCGCCGGAATGCCTGCATTTTCCCGAGACGGATTTTGCGCAGCCGTTCGCCGTACAGCGTATCGGCCACCCCGACAGCCCCGCACACCATGATCACGACAAACACATTCACATCGAAAAAAAACACGGCGGCAAACGATCCGGTCAAAATGATCCAGGGCATGACCCGCTTGCGGGAAAGCACATTCTTTCCCATCGTGATGACGACATCGAAAATGATCGCCGCCACCCCCGCCTGCATCCCCTTCATCGCCAGCACGACATATTCATTACTCTTGAAAGCGGCATAAAACATCGACACGAGTGACAAAATGAAAAGCGGCGGCAAAACCGTCCCGAAAATCGTCACCAGCACCCCCCGAAACCCGGCCAGCCGGTACCCGAGCAGAATCGAGGCATTGATGGCGATCGAACCGGGCGCCGACTGGGCGATCGCCGTCAGATCCAGCATCTCGTCCTCGTCGAGCCACTGTTTTTCCCGGATGAACTTGCGGCGCATCAGCGGCACAATGACAAACCCGCCCCCCACCGTAAACGCGCTCAGCTGAAGCGTGGCGACAAAAAGATCCCAGTAAAACCCCTTATCCCTGACCATAACCCCTTCCCTTGCCGCCCCCACCGGGCCACGACATCCTTTTTTTTCGACCGGCAGACAGGCAAAATTCCGGTCAGTCTCTTAAACCACACCTTTCCCCCCGAAAAAAACGCCGGCAGGAAAAGTGCACACACGATCTATAAAATAGCTGTTTGCCCCTGTTTGCACAATCGCCACACCCTGTGCACGGACAAAAGACGCTCCCTCCGTTGCATCATGACAAACCCCGGCTACGAAAAAACCGCATCCGGAAAAAATCGTCCCCTCCCCTGCATCCGGAGAACATGACGACCTTGCCGGAAAAAACGAAAAAATCCCCTTCCTTTCCTTTTGCCCGCCGGAATCCATGCGGCAGGAGTGGCACCCATCGCCGGCCGGATCGCCCTTTCCCGTCAAACACCGTCCGGACACCTGTCCTCCCCTGTTTTCCATTCATTGCAGACCGTCTCGGAAAACCATCCAGCGGCGAAAACCGTTCATCGGTCCTTTTCCGGAATATCGCTTCGCGACAAGGCGCCGGAAAGCCTGTCACGCGAGAGACCGGCACACCCGGCCGGCACACCATCATGGCGTACAGCCGACCCCGCAGCATGCCGTGGCGCCGCCCTTCCCGCCACAAAAAACCGCCAGTCGCACCGCGCGGCCCGGCAACCTGAAAAACCCGCACATCATTTACGGAAATTTCCCCGTCCGCGGCATTTTTCCCGTCCGGGACTGTCCTTTTCACGTTAAATGGCAGAAATTTCTGTGTTTTGTCACCCGAAAGGCAGAAAATACTTTGAGCAGAGGGCAAGCCCTGTTATCATGGCGTCCGTTTCCAACCTGCCAGCAACACACCCCCAACAGGTATGCCGAAAAACGTGAGCCGTAAAAGAAAAAACATTCTGCCCTGGATCGTCGCTTTCCTGACCCTGATCCTGATCATCATCAGCAAAACCGCCTACTCTGCCGGAGAACAGGATTTCAGGCAGGGCATGCAATACTACCGAAACCGCCAGTTCAGTGAAGCCTTCCCCTGCTTCGAAAAAGCGGCCCGGTCAGGCAATACCGAAGCGCAATCCATGATCGGCGTACTCTACTTCCAGGGCAACGGCGTCGGAAAAGACGACCGCGAAGCGGCGAAATGGTTCGAAAAAGCCGCCCGTGCCGGCGAACCCGATGCCCAGACCTTCATGGGCGTCATGAATCTCGAAGGCCGCGGCATGCCCAAAAACGAGGCCGAAGCGTTCAAATGGTTCGAAAAAGCCGCGACAAACGGCGAAACCAGCGCCCGGAACTATCTCGGCACCGCCTACATGAAAGGACAGGGAACCGCGAAAAACACCGAAAAAGCCATTTACTGGTTCACCCGCGCCGCCGAATCCGGCGACACCAGTGCGCAGAAAATCCTCGGCGCCCTCTACCTCAGCGGCCACGAGGATATCGCCAAAGACACCCTCAAAGCCCGTTACTGGCTGCAAAAAGCGGCCGATCAGGACGACTCCGACGCGCTCGAACTTCTGAAACAGATCGATTAGGCGCCGGCTCCACACGGCTGTCCGGCTCCTCCCGTCCGGAACATCCCCTGCCCCCGGAGAGACAAAACGTTGTGAAATCACGTCACGTTTCCCCGGCAAGTCACCGAAAGGTGAGCGAAAGTCCATCCATATCAATGACAGGAGCCGTGCAAAACGCCACACTCCCACACCTGTATCAGAAACGGTCTCGTCAGAACAACACCATGGCAACAGAACGGAAACGGACAAAACGCACCACCGGAAAACCGGCGGGAAAAAAAGAAAACACCACCCGGACCAATCCCTATGACGACGACCGCTTCCTCAGCGAATACAGCGGCATGTCCCGTTCCGTCAACGGCCTGTCCGGTGCCGGAGAATGGCACGTTCTGGAAAAAATGCTGCCCGACTTCTGCGGCAAACGGGTACTCGATCTCGGCTGCGGATACGGCTGGCACTGCCGCTATGCCATCGAACACGGCGCGATCGCCTGCACCGGCATCGACACGTCCGAAAAAATGCTGAAACAGGCCCACCGGCAAAACGCTTCCTTCTGGACGGAATACCGATGCATGGCCATCGAGGACTTCGAATTCGAGCCCGAAACCTACGACGTCGTCATCAGCTCGCTGGCCTTCCACTACATCGAATCCTTCGGCGACCTCTACAGCAGAATATACCGCTCGCTCACTCCCGGCGGCACGTTCGTCTTCTCCATCGAACACCCCGTCTATACCGCCAGCGGTTCCCAGCAATGGATCACCGACGAAAACGGCAAAAAACTGCACTGGCCAGTCGACCGCTATTTCGACGAAGGCAAGCGCGACGCCATCTTCCTCGGACAGCACGTCACCAAATACCACCGGACACTGACCACCGTCATCAACGGCATCATCACCGCAGGATTCACCCTGACGGGACTTGCCGAACCCGAACCGGAAAAAGCCCTGCTGGAAACCGTCCCCGGCATGATCGACGAAACCCGTCGCCCCGCCATGCTGATCGTCTCGGCCATCAAAAACCGCTGAACACCGCAACCGCTTCCCGGTCGGGACGGAAAGAAACATACACAAGCGGACAATTCCGGACCGTCGCGACCAGTCGCATGCCGGATACGGCATTGCCGCTGACAGCCGTCCCCTTCCCCCTTACAATACAGGCTTGACAACTTCATAAGCCTGACAGGCCTGTGCTCCCCGTTACCGGTGCATCATTCCTTTTCCAGCCTGTCATCCACAAAACAGAAAAACAATGAGCCTCGAATCCAACGTCAAACAAAAAGCGGACCTGATATGGGCCATCGCCGACAAACTCACCGGCGTGTACAAACCGCATGAATACGGCGAAGTCATTCTCCCGCTGACCGTCATCCGCCGCTTCGACTGCATACTGGCCGACACCAAAGCCGCCGTACTCGAAAGATACGCACAGTGCAAAACCCTCGCCATGCCGGAAGCCCTGCTCCGCCGGGCATCTGGACACGCCTTCTACAACGTCAGCCGCTTCGACTTCGGCAAACTGCTCGACGACCCCGACAACATCGAAGCCAATTTCCGCGCCTACCTCTACGGCTTTTCCGCCAATGTACGGGACATCATCGAAAAATTCCGCTTCGAAACCCACATCACCACGATGTCGGAAAAAGGCATCCTCTATGCCGTCCTGCGCGAATTCACCACCCCGAGAGCCGACCTGCATCCCGACCGCATTTCCAATCTCGAAATGGGCTACATCTTCGAGGAAATCATCCGGCGCTTTTCCGAATCGCACAACGCCGACGCCGGACAACACTACACCCCGCGCGAAGTCATCGAACTGATGGTCAACATCCTCTTTCACGACGACCATGAAGCGCTCGGCGGCAAAAACATCCTGAGAAGCCTCTACGATCCAGCATGCGGTACTGGCGGCATGCTCTCCGTCGCGGAAGAATACCTGCACCGGCTCAACCCGACCTGTGCCCTGCTGGCATTCGGACAGGAACTCAACGACCAGACCTACGCCATCTGCAAGGCCGACATGCTCATCAAGGGCAACGACGCCAGCAACATCCACGACGGCAACACCCTCTCGAACGACCAGTTCCGGGGACAAACCTTCGATTACATCCTCTCCAATCCCCCGTTCGGACGGGAATGGAAAAACGAAAAAAACGCCGTCGAACAGGAAGCACGTACCGGCGACGCCGGCCGCTTCGGCGCCGGACTGCCAGCCATCGGCGACAGCCAGATGCTGTTTCTGCTGACCGCGCTCTCCAAAATGAAAACGCCGGAAAACGGCGGCAGCCGCATCGCCATCATCCATAACGGCTCCCCCCTCTTTACCGGCGACGCCGGCAGCGGTCCTTCCGAAATCCGCAAACACATCATGGAAAACGACCTGCTCGAAGCCATCATCGCCCTGCCCAACGACATCTTCTACAACACCGGCATCGCCACCTACATCTGGGTACTGTCCAACAAAAAAGCCGGCACGAAACGCGCCGGCAAAATCCAGCTCATCGACGCCAGCGATCTGTTCGAAAAACGCCGCAAGGCACTGGGCAACAAACGCAACGACATCCCGCAAAGCGCCATCGACACCATCACCCGCCTGTACGGCGACATGGCAGAAAACGACATCAGCAAAATCTTCGACAACAGCGACTTCGGCTACACCAAAATCACCGTCGAACGTCCCCTGAAAGACGAACAGGGCAACCCCGTCATGAAAAAAGGCAAAATACAGCCCGATCCGACCCTGCGCGACACCGAAACCATCCCGCTGAAAGAAGACGTGCAAACCTACTTCGAACGCGAAGTCCTGCCCTTCGTCCCCGATGCGTGGATTGATCATGCCAGAACGAAAACCGGTTACGAAATCCCCTTCACCCGGCATTTCTACCGATACGAACCCCCGCGCCCGTCGGATACCATGCTGTCCGAAATCATCGCCATCGAAAAAGAACTGGACACCGCCATCCGGGAGCTGTTCCATGAATAAGCGAAACCACACCAGCCAGACAGGAGCAGCCCAATGAGAAAAATGAAAGACAGCGGAATAGAATGGATCGGCGAAATTCCGGAAGATTGGAATCTTCTTACTATCAAAAAATGCATTTCAACAAGAGACAGCGGCGCATGGGGAAAGGAACCGAACAACAGCAAGAATGATATTATTTGCATTCGTGTTGCTGATTTTGATTATTCACACTTGTCTATAAAAAGAAAATCACATCTTACAATTCGTAATTTTGATACAAAAACGATTAAAAAACTCTCCCTTGAAACAGGCAACATACTTATTGAAAAATCCGGCGGCGGAGAAAAAACGCCAGTAGGCCGAGCGGTGATATTCGAAGAACCATATCACGCAATTTTTTCAAATTTCATAGAACGCTTAAAAATAAACAAGAACTTTTCTGAAAAATTCTTCTTATATCTTTGGACAGTCATATATCTAACAAACTATACTCATATTTATATTAAACAAACCACTGGCATTCAAAACCTTGATATAACTGCACTATTATCCAATACTCAGTTTCCACTTCCAGATCTGACAAATCAAATCAGAATCGCCAATTTCCTCGACGAAAAATGCGCCCTTATCGACCGACTTGTCGAACGCCATCAGGAAGTCATCGAAAAACTGAAAGCATACCGGCAATCCGTCATCAGCGAAGCCGTGACCCGTGGGCTGGACCTCGACGCACCGATGAAAGACAGCGGCATACCCTGGATCGGCAAGATTCCGAAGGAATGGGAAATAATACCATTGAAATTTCTGGCTTCACATAATGATGACGTTTTATCGGAAAACACTCCCGATGATCTGGAATTCGATTACATCGATATCAGTTCCGTACAATATGGCAGTGGTGTCATAAACAAACAACATATCACATTTGGAAATGCACCTTCACGCGCAAGAAGAATCGTCAGGAATAACGACGTCATCATTTCAACTGTACGAACATATTTGAAGGCTGTTGCGATTATTCCCGCCGTTTCGGAACTGACTGTCGCATCTACTGGATTTGCATGTCTTCGTACAAATGAAAAAATTTCCCCAAAGTTTCTCTATTATTCTGTATTGTCTGATGCCTTTGTCAGCACAGTAGAAGCATATTCCGTCGGAATAAGTTACCCTGCCATAAATGCCAGCCAACTTGTTTGCCTGAAATTAATATTGCCTTCTATTGAGGAACAAAGCCAGATCGCCGATTATCTCGACAAAAAATGTGCCAAAATAGACCGGATTATCCATAACAAGGAACAGATCATCTCCAAACTGGCCGAATACAAAAAATCCATCATTTACGAATACGTCACCGGCAAAAAAGAGGTACCTGCATCATGAAAATCGAACGAGGCGGCATTATCAATGACTTCATTCAGCCGAACCGGAAACAATACGCCATTCCCGTTTACCAGCGCAACTACGAATGGTCGCGGGAACAATGTATCCGGCTGTTCGAAGACATTATCGCAGCGCACAAAAACGACCGGGATCACTTCACCGGATCGATCGTCTATGCCCCGCTCAAAACGGAAAACAAGATCGATACTTTCATCATCATCGACGGCCAGCAGCGCCTGACGACCATCTACATCCTGATCAAGGCGCTGATCGACATGGCAGAATCGGAGCGTGACAGGAATGCGCTGGAATCCGTCGTTTTCAACGAAGACAAGTTCAGGCAATACCAGATCGACGAATCCAGCAAACTGAAACTCAAGCCCGTCAAAAGCGACAACCGGCAACTGATGTTGCTGATGGAAAACAGGATAGACGAGATCGACAAAAGCAGCGGTATTTACCGTAATTACACCCTTTTCCGCGAGCTGATCGGCAAAACCATGTACACGGATGACCAGTTGGGCGTCGCCCATATCTTCGATGGTATCGAGCATCTGACCTGCGCGACCATCAAACTCGATCCGGATGACAGTGCACAAGAAATTTTCGAACGGATCAATTCGACTGGCATTCCCCTGAGTCTGGCCGACAAGATACGCAATTTCGTGCTGATGACCGACATCGATCAGGAACGGCTGTATGAAGACTACTGGCTGGCGATAGAAAATCTGGTCGGCTACAACTGGCTGACGGCTTTTTTCATGGATTATCTGAACATCAAGGTCGATTATTTCCCGCGTGAAGATCAGGCCTATGAAACATTCAAGCTAGTTTTCAAGAAAAACGCATGTACCAATAAATCGATGCTTGAAGAAATCCTGTATTATGCCAAATTTTACCATGCCTTTCTGTATGGCGATCCGCAATACAGCGTATCGGTCAATGACACGTTGGCGGCATTGCGTCGGCTGAACCAGACCACGGTTTATCTTTTCCTGTTCCGTGTATTCGATGACTACCACAACAAGGTCATCGACCAGACGGTACTGGAAAAAGTATTGTCTTTTCTGCTGAATTACAGCATTCGCCGCATGATGTGCGAAGTCCCGTCCAATTCCTTGCGCGGCATGTACAAGACGCTGCACAACCGTATTTTCAACTGTGCGGAAAACAAGGCGCATTATTATGATGCCATCGTCTCTTTTTTCAGGCAGGTTTCGTCACGTGATGCCTGGATCGACGACAGGACTTTTTCCGATGCGCTCATACACAATAATCTGTACCGGAAAAACGCACTGTGCAAATATCTTCTCACAGCGATCGAGAACGACGGCAAGGAACAGATCGTCACCGACAATCTGACGATCGAGCATGTCATACCGCAAAACAAAAAGCTGTCTTCGGAATGGCAAAAAATGCTGGGTGAAAATTGGGAAAACGACCGGGAACGCTATCTTCATACACTCGGTAACCTGACCCTGACGGGATACAACAGCGAACTGGGTGACCGCCCTTTTGCGGAAAAGAAAAAGCATTTTTCCGACGTGAATTCAAAAACCGTCGCCCTGAACCGGTCTATCTGCCAGTGCGACAACTGGAATGCCGAAACCATCGAAACACGTGCTACAGAACTGGCATTGTTTATCCTGAAACATTTCCCTGATGAAGTACCGGAAACCGTCATTTCATTTGCCGACCCACGCTATCAGTTATATTCTTGCGATGATCCTGAAAACGCTACATACAAGGTACCCAATTTTTATGAATTGCGCGGTGAACGGGTCAATGTCACTTCTTTTGCCGAAATGCTCCGTTCCGTAATCGAACGCCTGTATGCCATGGATAGCAGTATTATCGAACATATGGCACGAACGAATGAAGGGCTGGAAAACTGGCCGCAAAATATCATGTTTTCCTATGATAAAAACCGGGTCAACGGCTCATTACAAATCAAGGGCACTGACATTTATGAAAACACCAATTTCAGTGCCAGATATGTCATATTCATCATCCGCGCATTGCTCGACAAATACGGCATCGACCGGGAAGATTTTACTTACAGTGCACGGAAAAACAGATGACCGGTGAAAGCCGGTAACCGACAGAAAACGGGAGACATCATGGCGGATTTCGATGTAAGGGAAAAACGGTTCGAACAGGATATCGAAACCTTTCTTTGTACCCATGGCGGCTATCTCAAGGGCGATCCTGCGGCTTTTGACCGGAAACTCGCGCTGGATACCGCCACGTTGCTGTCCTTCATCCAAAGCAGCCAGCCCCGGGAATGGGAACGGTACGTCCGGATTTACGGTGCCGACAGCGAAAGACGGCTGATCGAGCGGTTTTGCCGCGAAACGGATACCGAAGGGTTGCTCGCCGTTCTCAGAAAAGGATTCACAGACCGCGGCATCCGGTTCCGCGCGGTGTTCTGGAAACCGGAAACCTCGATGAACGACGCCACCCGCAAGGCTTACGAAAGCAATATCCTGCACTGTACCCGCCAGCTCCATTATGCGACGGGTAATGAAAAGAGCATCGATATCGTTTTGTTCGTCAACGGCATTCCCGTCGTGTCGATGGAACTGAAATGCGAGTTCACCGGCCAGAACACGGCAAACGCCATCGAACAGTACCGTTTCGACCGGCAGGACAGGGACACGATTTTCGCTTTCAAAAAACGGGTTCTGGTGCATTTCGCCGTCGATCTGGAAAACGTGTACATGACGACCCGCCTGCAAGGGGAACGGACTTTTTTCCTGCCGTTCAATCAGGGTTCCAACGGCGCGGGCCATGTCGGTGGCAAGGGCAATCCGCCGAACCCGGATGGTTACCAGACCGCCTATCTCTGGAAACAGGTGCTGTTCCGGGACAGGCTGCTGGAAATTCTCCAGAAGTACATCCATATCGAAAAGGACAAAAAGGGCATCAGGGACGATGTCGTGATTTTCCCGCGCTACCATCAGCTCGACGTCGTCACGCGGTTGCTGGCGCATGTCCGGGAAAACGGTGCGGGTCATCATTACCTGATCCAGCATTCGGCAGGTTCGGGCAAGTCCAATTCCATCGCATGGCTGGCGCACCGCCTTTCCGGACTGCACGATGACCATGACGAAAAGATTTTCCATTCGGTCATCGTCGTGACGGACCGCCGTATTCTGGACAGCCAGTTGCAGGATACGGTTTACCAGTTCGACCATGTCGAAGGGGTTGTCCAGAAAATCGACGAAGATTCCAGACAGCTCAAAGAGGCGATCGAGGCAGCCACGCCCATCATCATCACGACCTTGCAAAAATTCCCGGTCATTTACCGCGAAGTCAACAGCGGCAAACGCCGGTATGCCGTCATCGTGGATGAAGCGCATTCATCCCAGACGGGCGACGCGGCGAAAAAACTGAAACAGGCGCTTTCCGACCGGACAAAGGCACTGGAAGAATATGCCGAGCTGGAAGGACGCACCGAAGCGACCGAAAAGGACGAAGAGGACAAAATGCTCGATGAAATGGCGGCACACGGCCGGCATGACAATCTGTCCTTTTTCGCCTTTACCGCCACGCCGAAGGCCAGAACCCTGCAAATGTTCGGCAGCAGGACAGAAGACGGACGTTACCGGCCTTTCCATATCTATTCCATGCGGCAGGCGATCGAGGAAGGATTCATTCTGGATGTGCTGGCGCATTACATGACTTACCGCATGTATTACAGGATCGTGAAGGCCATTCCGGATGATCCGGAGCTGGATACGTCGGCCGGTGTCCGTGCGATCCGGCGATTCGAAACGCTGCATCCGCACAATATTTCGGCGAAAACCTCGATCATGCTGGAACATTTCCTGCACACGACGCAACACAAGATCGGAGGACGCGCCAAGGCGATGGTCGTGACGCCTTCGCGCCTGCATGCGGTACGTTATGTTCTGGAATTCAGGCGGCAGCTTCAGGAAAAGGGTTTTTCCGGCACCGGCGTTCTGGTCGCCTTTTCCGGTGAAGTCGATGATGACGGCATGACGTACACGGAAGAAAAAATGAACCGGACGGCAGCGGGCGAGACGATCCGCGAATCGCAGCTTCGGGAAACCTTCGCGAAAGACGAGTACAAAATCCTGATCGTGGCGGAAAAATACCAGACCGGCTTCGACCAGCCACTGTTGCATACCATGTTCGTGGACAAGAAACTGTCCGATGTCAAGGCGGTCCAGACGCTGTCACGCCTCAACCGCACCGCGCGCGGCAAGGTCGATACCTTCGTTCTGGACTTCGTCAATACAGCAGAAGATATCCGGAAAGCGTTCGAGCCGTATTACGAGGAAACGGTACTGGAAGAAGAAACTGATCCGAATGTCATCTATGACCTGAAAAATACCCTGGAGCATTACCGGCTCTGGCAAAAAACGGATATCGACCGGTTTGCCGCCCTGTTCTGGTCCACATCTATCCAGCAGGCCGGCGACATGGGCAAATTGATGGCGACGCTTCGCCCTGCACTGGATCGTTTCGATACGTTGCAAGACGATGAAAAGGACTTGTTCAAATCGACGCTTGCCCGTTTCAATCGCATTTATGCCTTCGTGACGCAAATTTGCCGTCTGTTCGACCGTGACATCCATGCTTTCAGCCAATATGCCCGTTTTCTGGCGCGCCTGCTGCCGAAAGACGGACGGGCGACTGTCGATGTGGATGACAAGGTTTTGCTGGAATATTACCGGCTTGAAAAACAGGCGGAACAACGCATCGTACTTACCGGCAATGCGCAAGGTTTCCGCCCTGTCACGGGAGATGCCGGCAGACGGGAAAAGAAAAAAGACCCGCTGACCGTCATCATCGACCGGATCAATGAAAAACACGGCACGAATTTCACGGAAATGGACAAGGTTCTACTCCAGATCGAAAACGACTATGCAACTGACAGCAAATGGCAGGGATATGCACAACACAGCGATGTCAATACATTCATGATGCTGTTCAACAAGCATTTTCCTGACATGGTTGCAGCACGATTTGAAGAAAACAATGCCTTTTTCGGTACACTTTTGAACGACCCCGATATCCTGAAACAAACTATGCACACGATGGGTACTATCATATACAGACGTCTCAACGTTCTTCCAAAGGAAAATTCTGAATAAAACCCAACAACGACCAAATACGGACATGCAATTCGCCCTTGCCTGTCATTACTGATCGTCTCGGCCATCAAAAACCGCTGAACGCCGCAACCGCTTTCCCGACGCACGGGCAGAAGTGTCCGCGACAAAACCGGCAAAAACAGCCGTCGGATTCAGCGAAAACATGGACGGTTCCTCGCACAACATGTCCTCGAAAAACTACGGTCTTTTCGGAACGGCCAGTCTGGTGAAAGCACTGGACAACGTCCGGCTTTTCGGCGACGTCATGGCCGGATGGGTACATGACCACCGGGAACGTTCTGTCTGGGGAGCGGGCAACAGCGAACATTTCGATATCGTCACGACCGGCTGGACAGCCGGCGTCTCGGCCGGACTGGGCTATCGGCTCGAACCGTCGGAAAGCTCGAACCGTCGGAAAATGCGGCGATCCTGCCCTACCTGAAACTGAGCTACGACACCCTGGCGCGCGGCGCTTTCGATGAAGGAGATTCGCCCATCGCGCAGTCCTGGTCGTTGGACAGGCTCTCGGCGACCGCGGCGGAAGCCGGTCTCGACTGGCAGCTCCGCGTGAAAGAAAGCCGGCAGGGAACATGGGCCTTCGAAGGCCGGGTCGCCTACCGGAACCGTTTCCACATCGAAGGCGCCGACGATTACTGCTGGGCGGGCATTTCCGACAGCGTCAGGGATTCTTTCAGAAACCGTCATACCGGACGGCTTCAGCTGGCTATCGCCCGGGAAATTCCTTCCGGCTGGTCGCCGCCGGCGAAACGGGAGATTCCGGTTTCAGCCGGTACGGGCTGGAAGGACACTGGTCATACCGCTTCTGAGCCATATCC
>ERZ1034992.1004-NODE-1004-length-13706-cov-10.955901_pt1 | contig 13706 bp, 10 predicted proteins | sample MGYA00520695_ERZ1034992 | MGnify/ENA primary metagenome ERZ1034992 (study PRJEB33766, sample SAMN09781778) | gut metagenome | biome: gut microbiome | host: Homo sapiens | place: Madagascar | study: EMG produced TPA metagenomics assembly of the PRJNA485056 data...
GAATTAATGCTGTCCCCATCTTCAATTCCCAATAACGATGTAGCTGTAGATCCAGGCGCAATAGCATTAACGTTGATTCCGTATGGAGAAAATATTTTTCCAACACCCATAGTTAGCCCTTTTAATCCCCATTTAGAAAGACCATATGGTGACCAAGCAGGTTCCGATCCTCTAGATGATGAAATATTTAAGATGCTCCCCTTTATATTATTATCTATCATATATTTGCCAATAGCTTGACAAACAAAAAATGCACCTTTAAGATCGATATTCATGACACGATCAAACTCTTCCGGCTTCATATCAAAAAAATCAACATTTTCAGTATGTACCCCTGCGGAATTGACCAAAATATCAATCTTTCCCCAAAATGATGTTGCCTCATCTATTCTTTCTTCAAACGTTTCTGGATTTGCTACATTAAAAATCATAGTCCTTACATTATCCTTATTCTCAAAGGAAGAAAGACATTTTTCAAGTTTTTGCTGTCTAGTCCCACATATTATTACCTTACAACCAGACTCACTAAAACTTTTAGCAATAGCCTTACCTATTCCGCCGGATCCACCAATGATGAGCGCCACCTTATCTTCAAGCATCCTTGTAGCATCAGTAGTGTGTTGAATAGGAATAAACTCTTTTTTTCTTAAGGTTTTAACTATCTTTCTAACAATTCCCACACTAATCATCTCCGCTATTCCATAGTATCATTTTTTAAGGCTATACGTTGTTTTTTCAAATCATGCTTGACCCACCATAAAGGAAAAATTCCTTCTAATAACATTTTAAATTTTGTCTTCATCCTAAACTCAGAATGCATCAACACTTTAATAAGTCTTCCATGTATGTTACGAATGCATTCATCATAAAGTTCTTTGTTAGAACTGATGGTATCAGTTGCAACAATCAAAAATAAAATGTACTTATAATTCTTCCAAATATGCCAATCAGCCGCATACTCTGTTCGTTTAGTCCTTACAACAAGATTTTCCTTAATGTACTTTATATTTTCTAAAGCATTGGTTCCCATTACGACATTATAATGTGTTAATCCACTGTTTTCATTATTCAAACGATAATTATAAATTTTTCTATGGCCCAATCCAACTGAATTTGAGCATTGTGCCGCCATTGCTGCAAAATACAATCCCTCACCTGACCAGGGTCTATCAAAATTAATATTATTATTTTTCAGAAGAGAAGTTTTATATATTTTGTTCCACGGGCCAATATAAAATCTAGGATAGACTATTTCGCAAAAAGCATCCTCTGGGGTAAGAGTCTCGATACTGTCATTTTCAATTTGAACACGGTCACGAGTTGTGAAAACATTATCCGTCATTGCCATATCAGACCCTGTCTTATGGATCAAATTCATTAGATATTCAATGTAGTCTTTTTCTAACCAATCATCACCATCAATTATTATAATATAATCTCCTGTTGCCTCTTTAAGCCCCAGATTTCTCGATTCACAAGCACCACCGTTATCTTTATGTATAACCTTTATACGCTTGTCATCTTTAGCATACTTATCACAAATAGCTCCGCTATTATCAGGGGATCCATCATCAATTAGTAAAATTTCAATGTTGCTCCAGGTCTGATTTATAATTGATTCTATAAGTTTTGGCAGAAATTTTTCCGATTTATAAATAGCAACAATCGCTGTAACTTTTTCCATCACATACCACGTAATTAATCTCCGATTAATTATTCCTTTCAAGTATATTTAATTAATAATCTAAGCATTAATTGAGTTTCTTAAAAAGATCTTACTTTTTTTTATCTTGTTATTCAACTTTTCGAGATGTTTTTCATATTCAATATCATCAACATCTTTAATATCGCTTGTTCCATATGGAACATATCTACACATTAAGTCAGTCAATTCCAACAAATTTATTATCCTTCCGTTCTGTGAAGTATGTTCATCTTCTATAAAGCGCTGAAATGTATAAAATTGCTTTTCATGCATTATGGAAAATACTGTCATATGAAAAGAGTCGGTTAAAATATATTTGGCACCCCTAACAAGATTAACGAATTCATCTAACCCTGCATCAGCATAAATGCTGGCATTTTGAAAATAAGAAATGTATTTATAAGGGATTAGGACATATTTGCACTTGTGTTTTTTGGCAAATCTCTTAGCTGCACTAAAATGATCTTTTTCTTTACCTAAAAAGAAAGCCAATACATAATCGTTATCCTCAATTTTTCTCTGAGGGAATATTTTCGTCCAATCATCAGCACTGAGAAGTAACGTTGGATCTACCACTACTTCTGGCTTTTTTTTCAAAAATGTGCTCAACAAATCAGCCGCTTTATTCTCTCTTACAGAGAGGAAATCTATTTTTTTGACGCTTCTTTCAATATCTACAGAAACTTTTTGAGGTATAGAATTAACACCAATACTTGGTGCATATGAAATACGTCTAGCGCTAATTCCATCATAGTCAGCGAAATAAAACCTATTGTACCAATTAGGATTCCAAATTTGATCACTGCCAAAAATTAATATATCAAATTTATTTAGGACATTTATCAAATCACTTTCTTCAACTATTTTGTCAGTTAAAATACAATTGTTCCTGATTGCATTCCTAAATTTGATATCACGCTCATGAATTGCATTTTCATACCTTTTCATAATCAAATTTACTATGCAGTCCTTTGAAAAAGATACCATTCTTTTAAGAAAAGAACTTTCTTCACAATTTTCTACTGATTGAGGTACCACGTAATTAACAATGCTAACATCGTGACCTTTTTTCCTCAAATAATATTGCAATGCTATCGCCTGCAAATTTGTACCATAATTTGATCCAGTAAACCATGTTATTATTCCTATTTTCATTTTTTTATTGCCTTCCTATGAACCGAGTCTTTAAATTTACCAAAAATAGCAATAATATCATTCCAATATAAAATCACTATTACTACTGAAATGAATGTCTCACAGATAAATATACTTTTATCAATTGACTCTAACAGCAGTGCACTAGCTTGAATCACCAGGAATGCATAACTTATTAAATCTCTTGCTAAATTAATTTTAATTCTAATATATCTTTTTGAATACCAATACCGTAAAGCCCATACTTCAAAGTAAGAAATAGCTGTTGCTACAGAGGCACCCAAAACACCTATAATTGGCGTAAGAATTAAATTCAATACTATATTTGTTACCGCACCATAAATAGTTGACTTTGCAAAAACTTTTGAGTCCTTAACCGCTGTGAAAAATCCGCCAATATATCCCGATATTGCTCCAAATAATATAGCTATAGTCAACCAAGGAACATATTTCCAAGCAATATAAAAATCTTTTGCATATAAAAATTTAGCTAAAAACTTATCAAAGCTTATTATTATAGAACATAAAATGACCATCCCACAATTATACGCCCTATATGTGTTGGCAAAAAAGCCATCTCTATCATCTGGATCGAAATCTCTAACCGCAGATAATGACCAAGCTTGATTGAATATTACTTGAAAAATATTCAGAATTGATGGTATTTTTGTGGCAACGGAATATATTCCGTTTTCGGCAAGCCCACAGAAAAAAACCACAATGTATCTATCAGATGCATTGTTGACCCACCATGCAATGCTATTTGAAATCAATGGTACGCTATACTTGGTTAATATCTTTTCTTCGTTGGAAAAATTACCATCCCACTCTATATCATGTATTACATGTGCTTTAATAATCAAGTATAAGCACTGAAAAATCGGACCTATGATGTTGGCTAAAAAATAACCTGGTAATCCAAAATGAAAAACAATCAAAAAAATAATGTTCAAGAATATAGTAATGGCAGAGGATATCACACTCGATACAGATAAATCAGATATCTTATCTATTCCTCTAGCATACATGGTTATAATCCCAGATAGCGACTGTGCTAAAAACATCAAAAAGAAATAAAACGAGAATTGCTTTACAACTGCACTAAAATCTATCACATAATTGCATACTAAAATGCCGCTTACCAACAAGTTTGATATTAGCAAATATTTTGTCGCAACAGTCACTATTGCTTTTTTGCTATACCTAGCATCCATGGAAAATCTCATCACTGCATCTTGAATATTAAGCGTCAATATTGGTAACAATACACCTATTGTAGTATTGAATAAATCATAAGTTCCATATTCAGCCGTAGTTAAAACATTTGTATACAATGGTACCAAGAAGAAACTGAGTAACTTAGTTGCAAAATTACTTAGCGTCAACAATCCAATATTTTTTAACAAATACTTATATCGATTCAATGAATAATTCCCACCTCAACAGATTTGTCAACAACCCAAAGAAAGATCAGCTTTTAAAAAGCTTGTTTCTGATAAATCTAATCGTACTTATTGGAAAAATAAATAATTTCTTAATTTTATATTCTACTGGATGCTTACTTCTATCACAGTTCTGAATATTATTAATGACATCATCTAATTTGCTATGCCATGACGCATTATACAGATGCATCGCAACTGTTTTCCTGGTTTTTTTAATTTTTTTCGTTCCATAATCCAACGGGCAAAAATACTCAGGTGGATACACAGTTACATTGTCATTTTCCCAGATGTTCCTGCCGCTATATTCGTAACCAATTTTTAAAAGAGGCATTGTATTCTTTCGTGGACATGGTTCCATGTTATAAGAACCATCCTGCAAAAAAAATTTTTCTTCTAAATACTCTTTCAACATATCGTATACGACCGGATTATTTTTTTCAGCCCCAAATCCAAGGCCTGTATTAACATAGCCATTCGTTTCTTCAGCCAAAAAACATTTATCTCCTAGGAAAGAATCCAAATTGTTCAATAATTCAACATCAGTATCTAAATATATTCCACCCTCATTATATACAATATATAATCTAGCAAAATCACTGACAAAAGCCCATTCTTTAGCACTATATGCTTCTTTGACAAAATCACAACAATTCAAATCAAAATTATTTTCATTCCATACTTTAATGGTATAATCTGGGCAATACCTTTTCCAACTGTTTATACACTTCTGAACATTTTCAGGTAATTTTTTCCCTCCAAACCAACAGTAATGTATTACTTTAGGTATCAAGATAATATCCTCCAATTTCTAAATAAAATTTGAATTTTTTATACTTGACGATCCACCTCATATGTAGATTACTCTCACCATTTTAACATAATTCAAGACAGGCGTTTTCTTAATTTACATAGTTTTTCAAAAAATAGCCAATCGAATTATCGATTATTATATAACTGTAATGCAATGCAAATAATTGATAACGCATTATCGATAATCCTTCTAACTTCTATCAAAGTCTTATAAAGAACATTCTACCACATTAGAATACGGAAAGTAGGGCAAATTTGCCCTACTTTAATTTCAGCATTCATAAACATTATTCAATGTTATATTTTAGTTCACAATTTATTTATATCAAACACCAACTAAAAGGAGTATCATTATAGGTGAAATAAGGGTTATCGACATTTAAAGGTTGCGGTTGCAAAAAGGAGTGGTATATATGAAAAAAGAATTGAAGCTTTTCGGAATTCTGCTTGTTTCAGGCTTGATTTTAGGGGCTTGCTCAAATCAAAAAAAAGGTGAAAAAACTTCAAACGAAAGCGAAAAAACAAGTTCGGTATCGTCAGTCAAGGCAAAAAAATCTCAAGAAAAGTCACAATCATCAAGCTCCGTCAAAAAAGATGCCTCAACTTCCAGTACCGGTTCAGTTTCTGACGCTTCTTCGAGTTCCGGCTCAAACCTCGAGGCAAGAGAAACATCAACGTCTTCTCCGACACTGGATTTAAACAACAAACGATTATCAGAACTTAATGCTTCAATACGAAACAACTTAGGAAACATCTTGCTTCCGAGCGCAAACGGACTCGATTCGGCACCCGGATATTTGAACATGCGTTATACCGGCGATGCGAACAACTTCTCCGTTGACTACATCGTAAGCTACAGCCCATACGGATTGAATGACGGAGCAATCAGCGGACACGTGCCTTACGCAACGTTTGTCAAAAAGACTTATGACAGCGAGAGCGCAGCCGCAAACGACGTGCCTTACCAGCCATCAGACAGCTCAAGCGGATTGCCGACAGTCGATCTTGGACACGGCATCAGCGGCGTCATGGACTCGGGTGCGGGACAACGCTACCTGCAATGGAACGAAGGCAGATGGTCATTCGTCGTTCATGCGAGTGCAGTCGTTGGCGAAGATCCTGTTCCGACGGCACAACACGTCGTTGACCTGCTTGAACGATACTACCTGCCGGCACCAAGTACAAAAGGCGGCGGACAGCTTGAAGCAACCGCCGGCGAAAACGTGCTGACGTGGAACAAGGGCAACGTTTTGTATACGTTGAAGGGAAAGAATATCGATACGCTGGTCAAAATGGCTGCCAGCGTGAAATGATGGATAATAGGAAGCGCTGCGACGAAGGTCGGGGCGCTTTTTTTGCGTATTGTGCATTATTATGAGGAAATGTGTGGGAAAATTGCAAAAAACGCCAAAATAATGTTGAAAATAGGACTTAAGAAGCATATGATAAGCATAGGAAAGCATTTTAAAAGGAGGTCATCATATGCTGATTCAATTTACTGTCGAGAATTTCTCATCCATCAGAGACAAAGTTTATTTGAGCCTTGAGCCTTCAAGAACCAAAGAGCATTCTGAAAACATCATAAAAAAAGGAAAGTATAAAGCCGTAAATTCCATTGCTATTTATGGAGCGAATGCTTCTGGCAAAAGCAGCTTATTTAAAGCGATAACTATTTCCCTAATAATGATAAGAAATTCAAACAATATTCAAGTTACTGACAGCCTTCCTGTAATTCCATTTAAACTTGATTACGAATCCAGAAAAAAGCCCTCTTCTTTTGAATTCACATTCATCGCAAAAGACGGCAAAAAATATATTTACGGGTTCAGCGCAACCACTGAGAAGATTGTTGAAGAGTATTTGTACAGATACAACTCGTCAAAACCGACATTATTATTTGATATAACCGAAAACGAAGATCCTAAGTTTAACAGAACATATAAAACGAAATTTGAAGCTGCATACCAGATGAACACCCCGAATAAGCTATTTTTGTCAACTGCTACTGCTTGGAACGTTGAATGCACAAAAATTCCGTTTGAATGGCTTGCAAGATCAATCGATACTTTTACGGACGTAACAAGTCTAAGCGGAGTATCCCTTGAAAAATATCGCACAGACAAGAACCATGAATATATTGATTTTACAAAAAAATTACTGCAACAAGCAGATATCAACATCAGCAACATTGAGATAAAATCAAAAGAAGTTGTTGAAAATCTTCCATTTCAGCTCATTGTCCAGGACAGGGTAATAACACCAAGCGAAGGAAAGCATTATAATTTGGAAATTACTACCAGCCACACTGTTACAGATGACGATGGAAAAAAGACAGAATTTCCGCTTGATTTTCAGGAAGAGTCATTAGGCACACAACTTTTATTCTTCTATGCCCCACTGTTAAAAGATTCTTTTGAAAATGGAAAAACGCTTATTTTAGACGAAATCGACAAAAGCATGCATCCGAGCCTAGTAAAATTTATAATGAACCTTTTCAGAGATCAGGATATAAACAAAAGCGGATCTCAATTGATCGTAACAACACATGAAACAAGCATTTTGTCCTTGAATATGTTTAGAAGAGATCAAATCTATTTTACGGAAAAAGACTCCAAAAACGGCGTAACGGATTTATACTCACTTGACGAATTTTCAGTTCGCAAAACGGAAAATATTGAAAAAGGATATTTAATGGGAAGATATGGGGCAATTCCGTTTATGAAGACGGGGGAGGTTTATAATAAGACAACGGCCACCGCAATCAAAGAAGGAAGAAAAATGTCTTCCGATCCCTCTGCCCCAAAATATTCAAGCATGGAAGAACTAAAATCAGCGCTTGATCTGTGAAACAAAAGATGTTTGGAAAAAAGTCCCGTTTCTCTCTTGAATTAAACGAAAAGCCGAACGAAGGCGGTCGATTTTCGATTGAATTTATAAGGCATTTCTTTAATTTTTTACACGTGAAAAAACTATTTTTTAAAAGATGGCGCTGCTCAACCAATTCAGCCAAATTTACGGACAAATCGTCCTTTTTTATTGATTTGTCCGTAAGCAAAACGCATTTTACGGACAAACCGGCCATTTCCAGTGATTTGTCCGTAAATTTCTGACTATTATGATGAGGATTTACGGACAAAAGATGCTTTTTGGATCGTTTGTCCGTAAAACCGGGTCCCAAACGTCTGAATTTTTACGGACAAACGGCCATTTTTGACCATTTTGTCCGTAATCGCCATTTTTCGAGCATTCCATTTACGGACAAAGCGTCAATTTTTGATGATTTGTCCGTAAACGGCAGTGATTTTTACAAATGGAGCGACTGATAAATCAGCACGCCAAGCTCTCAGTCAGATTTACCGCCAAACTATTTTGGGTTATTTCCATCATGGAAGGCGACTGTCATTCATGCACAAAAAAAACGGATTAGATTTGCGATTGATTGCAAATCTAATCTGGTTTTTTAATTTGAGGCAGAGTTTTTTACTAGCCTCTTTTTTAGCAAGCACCTTTTCATATTGAAACAGCGACTACCACCATTTACTTCTGATGGCAACAATTTTTTTCAGGAATTCAACCTCCGCTTTGGCATGTTCAACTTCTTTTTTAAGTTTTCGAAACTCCTCTTCGCTGCAGTAATAATCGTCGTCTTCCTTCATCTTCTCTCTGATCATATGCGAAAAACCTTTGATTCGTTTGCCGCCAAGAACTTCTTTCGGGTAACTGTATTTTTCAAAAATTTGACTGGGCGTGATGCCGTTCTGGTACTCTTTCCAAAAAAAGATCTTTGAACTCTTGCGTAAACTTGATCGTCTTCGGCGTTACGGAGCGGGTGTGCGGATTCTGTCGAATCATCTCGATTTTCTCATCGGTAAAAACTTTTCTGGTCATAATCGCACTTCCTGTTTTGATAATGGATTACCACATTTTGGAGCAATGGCGTCTATTAACGTACTCCGTGAAAGATGGTTTGGGGGGGCGGCGTAGACAAAATTCAGGCATTTCGCTCGTTTTTTGTCTACTTCGGAGGCTGTGCGGGGCCTTTTTGAAGGCTTCGGTAGACAAAATTCAGGCATTTCGCTCGTTTTTTGTCTACTTCGGGGGCCGCGTGGGGCCTTTTTGAAGGCTTCGGTAGACAAAATTCAGGCTTTTTGCTTCGTTTTTGTCTACTTCGAGGGGCGCGCGAGCTGATTTTGGAGGCGGAGGTAGACAAAATTCGGGCTTTTTGCTTCGTTTTTGTCTACTTCGAGGAGCGCGCGGGCTGGGTTTGGAGGCTACGGTAGACAAAATTCAGGCTTTTTGCTTCGTTTTTGTCTACTTCGGGGATCGCGCGCGCCGATTTTGGTGGCTACGGTAGACAAAAATTAAGTATTTTGCCCCATTTTTGTCTACTTCGGGGGGCGCGCGGGCCGGGTTTGGAGGCTACGGTAGACAAAAATTAAGTATTTTGCCCCATTTTTGTCTACTTTTGGGGCCGCGCGCACCGGGTTTGGAGGCGGCGTAGACAAAATTCAGGCATTTTGATCCGTTTTTGTCTGTTTCGGCCGACCATGCAATCAGCAGCAGTCAAAGCTCTGCATTTCACAAAAAAAGCAGCCGAAGAAATCGACTGCTTTATAAACAGGTTCCTCGAACCTTTGTATAAAGGAGAAAGGAGCTCGATCTGAAGTAATCAAATCTAACAACCACGGATAAAGCGAGAGGGGGGAGCACCACCCCCTACGCTCTATATTGTATCCTGTCTCCCAAAAACGGCGGTCCCATTCAAAAGGTCCGGCAGTTCGTTTTTTGGCACTTCAGGCAGGATGCAGAGCACAAAAACAGGACCCCCCCAAGAGAAGTCCCGTCAATCATTTATTTTTCATCAGCATCCTTGCGCCAGAAGCCGAGGATGAGTCCGGCAACGATCGTACCGATGGCAACGGCAAGGATGTAGCCGAGCGGGTTGTTTGCAAGCGGCGTTACCCAGAAGCCGCCGTGCGGTGCGGGAACGGATACGTGCCACAAGCCGATGAGAGCTCCTGAAACGGCAGAACCGACGATGCAGGAAGGAATCACGTGACCTGGATCGGCCGTTGCGAACGGAATCGCGCCTTCACTGATGAAGGAGAAGCCGAGAACCCAGTTGGAGACGCCGGCGCGGCGTTCCTGTTCCGTGAACTTCTTAGGGAAGAGCACTGTTGCAAGCGCAGTTGCGAACGGAGGCACCATGCCGCCGACCATGACTGCAGCCATCAAGCCTGCTGCGGCCGTTGAATGCGGATCGTTTGCGAAGGCACCGGATGCAAAGACGTATGCGGCCTTGTTGAAGGGACCGCCCATGTCGATGGACATCATGCCGGCCAGAATCAGGCTGAGCAGGACGGCATTGCCCGTGCCGAGGTGATTCAGGAAGTTCGTGATCCAGACGTTGATCGTTGAGAAGATCGGGTTGACGATGAAGTACATGATCAGTGCGATGAACAGCAAGCCTAAAATCGGATAGATCAGCATCGGCTTCATGCCTTCGATCGACTTCGGCAGGTTCTTGCAGAGCTTCTTCAAGCCGTTCATCATATGGCCGGCAATGAAACCGGCTGCGATACCGCCAAGGAAGCCGGCAGCGGATTTGGCATCGGACATGACGTTAGCAGTATATGCGCCGCCAAACGAGCCGGAGTAGACGGTTGCCATGAACCCGCCGACGAAACCTGGCATCAGGGCCGGCTGATCGCCAATGGCTTCGGCAATGTATCCGGCAAGAACCGGAACCATGAAGGCAAAGGCCATGTTGCCGGCATTATTCAAGAAGATGAATGCAGGTGATTTTGCGCCGCCCATGTACTGTTCAACGATAAATGAGATAGCCATCAAAATCCCGCCGCCAATAACGAACGGAAGCATATGAGAAATCCCGTTCATCAGCTGCTTGTAGATGCTGCCCCAGACCGTGTCGTTTGAAGATGCAGAAGATGATTCTTCTTCGCCCGCTTCTGCTTTGTATGCAGGCGCTTTGCCGTCAAGAATCGTTTGAATCAGTTCTTCAGGATTTTTGATGGCGCTCGTTACGGGTTTTGAAATCAATTGCTTGCCGTTGAAGCGAGCCATTGCGACCTTCTTGTCGGCAGCAATGACGACGCCCTTTGCGCGCGCAATTTCCGAATCTGAAAGAAGGTGCTTGACGCCTTCTGAGCCGTTCGTTTCGACCTTGATGTCAACGCCGAGCTTTTCAGCAGCCTTCTTGAGGTTTTCTTCTGCCATGTACGTATGCGCAATGCCGTTCGGGCAGGCCGTGACGGCAACGATGTACGGACGATCGCTTGCAGGTGCGTTGTCCGCTTGCTTTTCAGCTTCTTCCTGAGCCTTGTTTTCGGCTTCCTTCCTTGCAACCGCATCAGCAAAGATTGCCTGAACCTTTTCAGGCGTATCGGCGGACTTCAAAGCGCTCGTAACGTCAGGATTCATCAATACCTGCGACAGTGCTGCCAAAGCCTGAAGGTGAGTGTTGTCGCCGCCTTCGGGAGCTGCAATCATGAAGAAGAGATGTGCCGGCTGTCCGTCAAGCGAATCGTAGTCAACGCCTGCTTGACTCTTGGCAAACATTACGGCCGGTTCGTTGACGGCTTCGTTGTGAGCGTGCGGAATGGCAATACCGTCGCCCATTCCGGTCGAACCTTCTTCTTCACGTTTGATAATGTCTTTTTTATATGCTTCTTCGTCTTTGATGACGCCCTTTTCAAACAGATTGCGGACCATTTCATCGATGACTTCAGCCTTTGTTTGAGCCTTAAGATCCATGATCATCAGGTCCGTTCTTAATAATTCACGAATGTCCATGAGATATTCCCTCCTTATTTATATTCTTCAATTTTGATCAATGGCAAAATTTCGTTGATCTTCTTCTTGTCAGCAAGGTCTTCGGAAAATGCAGTGGCTGAACCGCAGGCGAGACCGTAACGGAATGCTTCCAAAACGTCGCCCGTCCTGGCAAAGGTTCCGGTAAATCCGCCGATCATCGAATCACCGGCACCAACCGAGTTGATGACCGTACCCTTTGGCGCATATGAACGATAGACCTTGTCTTTTGTAATCATCATGCCGCCGTCACCTGCCATTGAGATCAAGACGTGCTGTGCGCCAAGCTCCAAAAGTTTCTTGCCGTATTTCGCAACGTCATCCATCGATTTCAGTTCAACGTGGAAAAGATCTGCCAATTCGTGGTTGTTCGGCTTAACGACAAGCGGCTTCTTTTCAAGCGTCTTCATCAGACTTTCGCCCGTCGTGTCGATCACGAAATCCGCGCCCTTTTCGCGAATCACGTCAATCAGTTCCGCATAAAAATCATCGTCGAGATTTGGTGCAAGGCTGCCCGCAAAAATCACGACGTCGCCCTTTTCCAATTTTTCAAACTGCTTTTTGAACTCGACCAATTCTTCTTCAGAAATCACCGGACCGCGGCCGTTGATTTCAGTTTCTTCTTCTGCCTTGATTTTAACGTTGATGCGCGTGTCTTCCTTAATATGCGTAAAACTTGTGCTCAAACCGACGTTTTCAAGCGATTCTTCAACGAATCTGCCGGTAAAACCGCCCAGGAAGCCGAGCGCTGTATTTTCCACGTCGAGCTCTTTCAAGATGCGCGAAACATTGATGCCCTTTCCGCCCGGAAGCTTGTTGTCGTAGTCCATGCGATTGACTTCGCCCAGCGTCAGGTTCTTGAGCTGAACGATGTAATCGATTGAGGGGTTGACCGTCACCGTATAAATCATTTTTCTACCTCCTGTATCGTTGTCTGCTTGTTGTACTGACTGCTCAGCTTTGGCAACAACTGCGTGGTGATGATTCGCGCTTTCGAAACGTCGGCAACCTTGACGAACGAGACCTCATCGAACTTCGTATGGTCAGCAAGCACGTAGCACTGCTCGCTTTGTTCCATCGCAGCCTGCTTGACGGCAGCTTCGTTGGGATCGGGGGTGGTGTAGCCATAACGAGGGTGGATGCCGTTCATCCCCATGAAAACTTTGTTGAATCGGTACTTCTTGAGCGAGTCGACCGCTTCAACGCCAACGATGGCCTTTGTCGTATTCTTGAGTTCGCCGCCGATCAGAATCGTCCTGATGTCCTTGTCGGCAAGCATGGATGCGTGCATGACGCCGTTCGTGACAACCGTCAGGTTCTGTTCCGGTTCAAGGTATTGAATCATTGCAAGCGTTGAAGTGCCGGCGTCAAGATAAATCACGTCATCCTGATGAACGTGTTTTGCCGCGGCATGCGCAATCGCATTTTTTTCAGAAGTATTGCGTGTCGCCTTGCCGGTCATGTCCGGTTCGCTCGACAATGAATACTTGATTTTGGCACCGCCATGCACCCTGACTAAAAGATTCTTTTCTTCAAGCAGCTGGAAGTCCCTTCTGGCGGATGATTCCGAGCATCCGGACTTTTCGCATATTTCCTGAAGCTTGACGACTTTGTTTTCCTTCAACATTTGCAAAATCATTTGCTGTCTTTCTTCTGCAAGCACTTTCATCACCTTCCGATAGTATAATAACATGGCGTTTGATAAAAAGCAATCAAAAAACGTCAAAAAGTTTCATTATCTTGAACGGTTATGACTGTTT
>ERZ1034992.1013-NODE-1013-length-13625-cov-5.325350_pt1 | contig 13625 bp, 17 predicted proteins | sample MGYA00520695_ERZ1034992 | MGnify/ENA primary metagenome ERZ1034992 (study PRJEB33766, sample SAMN09781778) | gut metagenome | biome: gut microbiome | host: Homo sapiens | place: Madagascar | study: EMG produced TPA metagenomics assembly of the PRJNA485056 data...
ACCGCCGTTGCCGAAACCGTTCAGATCGGCGTCGCCGGGGTTGCGATTGCCGCTGTTTTTGCCGGCATGGTTCAGCGGACGGTAGAAGCCGTCCTGGGAAGCAGGGCCGCTGGATTCAAACCACGAGCAGCCGGTAGTGAACAATGCGAGTGCAAGCGCGAGTGCGCCGGACGAAATGATGCTTTTCTTCATGTTTTTATCCTTTCTATGAATGTTTTTTGGCTTATGCCTATAAAATTACACTTTTTTTTGAAAAAATCAATTGACAGTTGACAGAAAAGCAAGTAGATTTTAAAAAAAGAAACAAAAAAACAGGGTTGAGACGCCCTGATGCACTACAAAAGGAAACGGAGAAAGTGTTAAAATGGCTTCCAAGGAAGAATTGAGCAAGATCAGAACCGACATCGACTGGGGCAGTCTGGGATTCAGCTACATGCCGGTGAAATCCCATATCCGGGCATCCTACCGGAACGGTGCATGGAGCAAAGGCGAACTGCTGACGGATCCCAATATCACCATGTCCATCGCCGCCACCTGTCTGCATTACGGACAGGCCGCATTCGAAGGCTTGAAGGCGTTCCGCTGCAAAGACGGCAAGGTCCGCGTATTCCGCCCGGATGAAAACGCCCACCGCCTGAATATGTCCGCCGAACGCATTCTCGGCCCGACTTTCTCCGTTGATTTCTTCGAAGATCTGGTCCGCCGTGTTGTGCTGGACAATATTGAATACGTTCCGCCCTACGGATCCGGCGGTTCTCTCTACATCCGCCCGCTCTATATCGGCGTAGGTCCCCAGATCGGTGTGGCTCCCGCCTCCGATTACGAACTGCTCATCATGGTCATGCCGGTCGGTCCGTATTACAAAGGCGGCATGAAACCGGTCCGCGCCATGGTCATTGAAGATTACGACCGTGCGGCACCGCTGGGCACCGGCACCATCAAGCTGGGCGGCAACTACGGAGCCAGCCTGAAACCCGCAAAACTCGCCAAGGAAAAAGGCTTCCCGATTCCGCTGTTCATGGATCCCAAAACCCATGAATACGTGGACGAATTCGGCACCAGCAACTTCTTCGGCATCACAAAAGACGGCGTGTACGCCACCCCGAAATCCTCCTCGATCCTGGGCAGCATCACCAATAAATCGCTCCAGCAGATCGCCAAGGATATGGGCATGAAAGTCGAATGCCGCCAGATTCACCGCAATGAACTCGGCAACTTCGCGGAAGTCGCCGCCTGCGGCACGGCAGTGGTCATCACTCCGATCTCCGAAATCGTTACCGCCGAAAAAACCTACACCTACGGCGAAACCTGCGGACCGACCCTCAAAAAACTGTACGATACCATGACCGGTATCCAGTACGGCGAACTGCCTGACACCCACAGCTGGACTTTCGAAGTCTGATCTGCGGTTTTCTGAAAATCTGAATCTTCCGGAATCCGGCTCTGCACAGGATCTCCGGAAGATTTTTTTACAGGATGTTTTGTATGAACAAGGCTTTTTTTCTCGACCGCGACGGCGTCATCAACGTGGATGTTGATTATCTGCACCGCCCGGAAGATGTAGTGTTGATTCCCGGCACAGCGGAGGCTGTCAACCGGATTCATGCCGCAGGATACCTGGCGGTCGTGGTGTCCAACCAATCCGGCGTAGCGCGCGGCATGTTCACCATGGACGCCGTCAAATCTGTGGAAAAACGCATCGGCGAACTGCTGGCGGAACAGGGTGCCGCACTGGATGCTTTTTACTACTGCCCGCACCACCGGAACGGCATCGTACCGGAACTCAAATGTGAATGTTCCTGCCGCAAACCCAAACCCGGCATGATTCTTCAGGCGGCGAAAGATCTGGATATTGATATTTCGCAGTCTTTTCTGATTGGAGATCAGCTTACCGATCTGGCGGCGGCTGATGCCGCAGGCTGTGCCGCGGCGGTCATGGTCCAGACCGGATACGGCATGAAAAACACACCGGAAGCCATGAAAGAGGGACGCATTGTCCGCCCGTCCATTGCGGAAGCAGTTGAATATCTTCTGAAAAAATAACTGTTTTTTTGCATTTTGAAAAAAAGGTGTTATATTATAAGACTTTATTTTTCAAAACAGGGGATTTTCATGAAAAACAAAAAGAAAAACGGCAATTCAATGGAAACACTGAAGCGTCAGTTCATGCGGATGCAGTCGCCTTCCGCATTCGGCGCTGTCCGGCGTTTCGATTCCGCCTCTTTCATGAATGTCCCCCCGGAAATGGCGCGCAGAGACGCCGCTTACGATCAGCTTTCCTCTCTTTTTCTGTCCCGTTCCTTTGACAGCATGTCTACTGCCGAACGCCGGGAACTGTACAGCAGAATCATCGACCGGCTGACCATGACCGTTGAAAAAACGGAATTCATCCAGAGTGCGGACATTCTGGAAAAGCGGCATTTGGAAGGTGCGGAACTGCTGATGTTTCTCCGTCTGGTTCTGAAATATTTCGCCTCGCTGGACGCCATGGCGGAATCCCAGTCTGCGGCGGAAGACTTCCCTGCCCTGAAAAAACTTCTGAACACCGTGCTGGACAATACATTTGTCTCCCTGAACAGTACCTTTCACAGCAGTGAAGCGGAATTGTTTGAAGCGGTGCAGAATGCATTGCGTTCAGCGCAGCCGCTGCTGGATGCCTCCCGTGAAAAACGCCGTAAACAATTCTCCAAAAGCGACAGCGAACGGTATGAACGTTCCTATGCCGCGTTCACGGATTATTACGCCGATCCGCAGAATCCGTAAATTCATTGATGCGACCCCCTGCCGTCTCAAAACGGAGCGTTGACAGCAAAGTAAATCCGGGTTACGTTATTTTTCCAATTACGCTCAAACAGATTCCGCAACAAAAAAAATGGAGCGGGTGAAGGGAATCGAACCCTCATACACAGCTTGGGAAGCTGGTGCACTGCCACTGTGCTACACCCGCATGATGAGATGTTAAGATACTTGTTTTTTCCCAACTTTCAAGCGTAAATCCAAAGTTTTTTCCGAAAAAAACAGTTTTACGGTTGACGAATCGGAAATCTGATGGTACTATATGGTAAATTTTGCAAGGAATATTATTATGAAGCCTGTTCACGTAACTGCCGCCGTGATCCGTAAAAACAGACGGATCCTGCTTTGCGGACGAGCCCGGAAATCCGTTTACGCCGATGAACTCGAATTCCCCGGCGGGAAACAGGAACCCGGCGAAACCCTGCCGCAATGTCTCCAGCGGGAAATCCGCGAAGAACTCGGCGCCGATGTGCTGGTTCTGGACCAGATCGGCGAAAATATTGTGCAGGTCGGCGACAAGTGCTATCATCTGCATTTCCTGCGCGCAATGTTCCGTCCGGGCTCCCCTGAACCCGTTCCCCGTGAAGGACAGAAAATGTTCTGGGGACGCACAGCGGAACTGGACTCCGCCCCGATGCTCCCCGGCGACGCACACCTGGCTGCGCTGCTGGCGGAAGCAGAAAAAACAGAAAATCTTTCAATCCGGCACAATAAAACCGCCGATCCGGCGTTTTATGCTGTAAAAGAAAACAATTGAACATGAACAACGGCGAGCAAGAGATTGATGATCTGGAACTCATTCAAGGGTATCTGTCCGGTGATGACGGACAGTTCACGATCCTGTATGAACGGTACAAGTCATTGCTGTACAGCTACCTCAACCGACTGCTCGACGGAGACCGCAGCCGTGCGGATGATCTTTTCCAACAGACTTGGATTCGGGCGATAGACCAGCTGTCCCGCTATGAACACCGTCAGCAGTTCAGCGCGTGGCTGCTCCGGATCGCCCACAATCTGACGATTGATTTTTTCCGGAAGAACGGGCGTCTCGGCAAATATGAAGCCGGCAGTCTGGATGAACCGGAGTCGCATTTTGATCCGGCGGGAACGCATGACGAACCCTGGCGGGGAATGCACCGGGAAGAACTGGAAAAAGCCATTTCCAGCGCAGTGAAAAAGCTGTCGCCGGAAATGAAGGAAGTGTTCCTGCTCCGCCGCGAAAACGTTTCCTTCAAGGAAATCGCGCGGATTCAGGGAAGTTCCATCAACACGGTGCTGGCAAGAATGCAGTATGCTTTGAAAAATCTCCGCAAACAGCTTGCGGAATGGAAGGCCTGAAAGTCAGGAGGCAAAAAATGAACAGATGCGAACAAACGATGAACCGGATTCTGGAAGGAGTCTCCTCCGCCGAAACGGAAAAACATCTGGCGGAATGCCGGAGCTGCCGGGATTTGGCGGAGCTGTACCGCAGAATTGCCGCCGGACAGCCCGAACGGTGTACTGTACCGCCCATTCTGGATCAGGCAGTGCTGGACCATGCGGCAAAACGGCAGCGTCCTGCCGGGAAACACGCATTCCTGAATTTCTTCCTGCGTCATGCCGCAGTCCCGATCGCAGCTGCAGTAATGGTTTGTTTCGGTTTGACCTTTGCCCTGCACACATCGGACGCGCCGTCTGCGGCAACGGCAAGTACGCAGAACCAGCAGTATGATTTTGATTTGTTCGAAACCGACCTGCTGCTGCTCTCCACGCAGATTGAAGATACTTCGGTTCGGCTGACCAATACCGCCGCCTATTCGTCAACTTATACACAAAACGGGAATATGAAATGATGTTTGAGCATTTTCGGAAAATTCATCTTGTTCTGCTGCTTCTGCCGCTGACTCTCTGTCTCCCGGCGGATGACGGCAAAAACCAGCCTCCGCCGCCCCCGCCGGCATTTCACCCCGGACCGCCGGGGTTCGGCAATCCGCGCGGAGCTTTCTTCGCGAAACTGACCAAAGAGGAACGGGAACAGGTAAACCGTCTGGCGCAGGAAGGCAAAAAGGAGGAACTGCGTAAAATGATGCGTTCCCTGCGGCTGAAATACCGTTCCGAAGAAATGAAGAAACTGGATGAGTTGAGCGAACGCTATCTGGCGGCAAAGGATGCCGGAAAAAAAGCGGCGATCCGCAAGGAAATGGAACCGCTGATCCGGACCATCTTCCAGAAACGCCAGACCTTCACCCGGAACAACATCATGCTGGCGGAAAAACAGCTGGCTCGGGCGCGGCAGGACCTGGAACGTCTGAAACGGCATTACGAACGCAGCGAAAAAGATGCGGAAAAGATCATAGCGGATCAAGTGGAACAGATGTGTCTGCCAAAATCCCAGCGGCGCAAACCGCCCCGCAGACCGCCGCCGGTTCAAGAGAAAAAATAAAGAAGCCCGGAAACAGAATTCCCTGCGGTTTCGGAGATCATCATCCCCGAAACCGCTTTTTTGATTATTTCAACAGGGATTGGTAAATATTCAACGCTTCCGGAGAGAAACAGCAGAAAATCACTTCCTCCGGAAATGAACCGCGCCACGCCCGGACAGTCCGGACCGCAATCTCCGCAGCGGCTTTCAGCGGATACCCGTACACGCCCGTGGAAATACAGGGAAATGCCACAGTCCGGCACTGTTTTTCCCTGGCTCGTTTCAAACTGTTTTCATAACTGGATGCCAGCAGTTCCGCTTCCCCGCGGCGACCGCCGTTCCAGACCGGACCGGGCGTATGAATCACAAAACGGCAAGGCAAATCATACGCGCCGGTAATCACGGCTTCCCCGGTTGGGCATCCGCCGAATTTACGGCATTCTTCCAGCAGACCCGGTCCGGCGGCACGGTGAATCGCACCGTCCACACCGCCACCGCCCAGCAAGCGGCAATTGGCGGCATTGACAATTGCATCCACATGAAGTTTTGTGATGTCCCCGCGTATCGCTGTGATTTTCATTGAACCCGCCTCCGTTTTCACTGTTTGGGTATCAGCTCGACGCAGAAATTTTGCCAAAAAGCGCATGTTATCATCTCCGTTTTCACGGTTTGGGTATCAGCAGATAGTCCTTGAGAATGATGTCAGGCATATAGGACAGTTTTGCCCGGCGCAGACCCGGTATGTTCAAATCCTGTTCACGGTTGATGAAGGTGCACTTGCCGCGCAGGCAGATCGCCGTCTGGTTGGTGATGACCTGCGACGCGCCTTTGCATTCCGGCAGAGCTTTCTCGAAATGCACCGTGCAGGAATCGGAATTGACCGGGCTGAACACCGCGTAGGCTTTGAGTTCACCGCCCACCGACAGCATCAGACCATGCAGACCGAGTTCTTCGAAATGCGCCAGAGCCGCCGCGATGGCAAGCCGTTCATTTTCAATGCTCCGGGAATCCTGATGTTCCCGCAGCCAATGTTCGCTCAGCTCTGTAATAATCCGGAAATCCTCCGCGTTTGCCACCGGTTTCAGTTCATAATTTCCGCCGTACAAACGCTCGAACTGGGAAATCAGGTTGCGTTTTTTCGACAGCTTGGAACCGCGCAGTTCCGCCAGAGTCTCCGTGCGGTAAATATATTCATCATTGCCGTCATCCATCGGCTGGACGGCAAAATACTGTTCCAGTCCCGGAGTATTCAGATACGCGGCGGGGACATGGGCAATAATCCCGGAATAGGACGCTGCACGCATTCCATCGGAAAAAGCCTTCAGTTCATCCGGCGCCGGCATCCCGTCGCCGCAGGGAAACAGCAGTTCGTCTATTGCGGAAAAGTGAAAATACATCCGGTTGTTGAAAACCGCCATCCGGTTCTGCTGCGCTTCGGTCCAGATGATAAGATTGCCGAAGGCATATTCACAGCTGGGATAATCCGAACGGCGCAAGGCATCCCGGATTTCAGCGGAATCGCCGATGACCACCGGCTTCATGGTTCCATAATCAAAAGTGTTCATAGTGTTCCCCCGTCGTAATCATGTTTCAAGTTGGGAAACGGTACGGCGTATACCCGTTCATTGCTCCGGCGTCTGTCCGGGAATAGAATTTCTCCGTCCCCGGCGCACCGATGCAAAGAACCCAGTCTATGCCGCGCTGTTTCAGATAGTCCGTCAGATTCCGGAGGATCTGCCTGCCTGTTCCGTGTTTGCGGAACGGGGCATGAACCACCAGATCCAGCAGATACGCATCGCTCACTCCGTCCGAAAACGCCCGCATGAAACCGATCAGACGTCCCTGGTGAAAGGCAGCGGAAACCGCGAATGAACCTTTCAGCATGGCGGCGACCGTTTCCGTATCGGGCGTTTCCATCCAGCCGGCTTCGACATAAAGCGCGGCGGCTTCATCCGGAGGGATTTCCGCAGGAACGCGGTAAATCACCTCATCCGGAGCGGCGGCGTTCATGATTTCACCGCATACGTTCGACCACGGCATTGGCGAAGCCGGAACAGGAAAGTTCCACAGCACCGTCCATCAGACGCGCGAAATCGTACGTAACCTGTTTATCGGCAATGGCGTTTTCAATGCCGCGCGTGACCAGGTCGGCAGCTTCATTCCAGCCGATGAACCGCAGCAGCATTTCCCCGGAAAGAGCCAGAGAAGACGGATTGACTTTATCCATGCCGGCATATTTCGGCGCGGTTCCGTGCGTGGCTTCGAAAACCGCCATGCCGGTCATGTAATTGATGTTGGCGCCGGGAGCAATGCCGATTCCGCCGACACATGCGGCAAGGGCGTCAGACACATAATCGCCGTTGAGGTTCATGGTGGCGATCACATCATATTCCGCGGGACGGGTCAGAATCTGCTGGAGGAACGCATCGCAGATACAGTCCTTGATGAGGATTTTGCCTTCCGGCACCTTGCCGTCACAATCCGCCCAGGCGACCACTTTGTCGCCGAATTCACGTTTGGCGAGCGCATAACCCCATTCCTTGAAACCGCCTTCGGTGAATTTCATGATGTTGCCTTTGTGAACCAGCGTAACGCTTTTGCGGTTATTGGCAATGGCATACTGGATGGCGGCGCGGATCAGGCGTTCGCTTCCCTCTCTGGAAACCGGTTTGATGCCGATGGCGCTGGTTTCAGGGAAACGGATTTTGTTCACCTTCATTTCGTTCTGCAGAAAATCAATAACTTTCTTCACTTCCGGAGTGCCGGACGCCCATTCAATTCCTGCGTAAATGTCCTCGGTGTTTTCGCGGAACACCACCATATCAGTCAGTTCCGGATTCTTGACCGGAGAAGGCACACCGGTGAAATGGCGCACCGGACGCAGGCAGACATACAGATCGAGGTTCTGGCGCAATGCCACATTGAGGGAGCGGATGCCCTTCCCGACCGGAGTCGTCAGCGGACCTTTGATGGCAATGCGGTGCTCGCGGATGGCTTCCACCGTTTCCTCCGGCAGCCAGGTGCCTTCCCCGTAAACCCGGTTGGCTTTTTCGCCGGCAAAAACTTCCATCCAGGCGATTCTGCGTTTGCCGCCGTATGCTTTTTCCACTGCGGCATTCCAGATCTTCATGGACGCGGCGGTAATATCCGGACCCGTTCCATCGCCTTCAATATAAGTGATGATCGGGTTGTCGGGAACATTCAGCACACCTTCGGATTTGAGGGTGATTTTTTCTCCTGCGGGAACTTTGATCTTATCGTAAGCCATAACTTTCTCCTTGCAATCTTTTCCGTTCTGACTGCACAAAATATACATGTCCTTCGCGTGAATGCAACGGGACGCAGGAAAAAAAATCCGGTTTTTACCGGAAAATCCGTATTCCGTACTTTGCCGGAACAGTCCTGATGCCAAACCTTCGGAGAATCCGGAACAATGAGCCTTGACTTTTCGGAAATACGGCGGTATTTTACCTGTCTGCAACAAGGATGACAGCATGAAAACGGATCCGGAATGTATTTTATGTTATGAACGGGCGGCATTGTTTCTGACCCGGCGCTTTGCTTTGCCCGAAGACCGGGCAGATGCGCTCTGCCGTGCCGTGCTGCGGACAATTGCCGATTCCGATTTTCAGGATGCCCCGCCGGTCAATGCACGCAAAGTCTACGAAATCATCCGGAAATATACCGGCGAAGCCGATCCCTTCCGGCAGGAAAAGGACCGTTCCACCGCCTGTGCGAAAGAACTGCTGCCGACACTCGCGGCGGAGCTGAAAAAATTTTCCGATCCGCTGGAAGCCGGCGTACGCCTTGCCATTGCCGGAAACATCATTGATTACGGGGTCAACACGGCGTTCGACCTGAATACCGCCCGTGAACGCATTGCCGAAATCCTGAACGGTGAAATCAACCGTAATGAACTGGAAATTTTCCGCCGGGCATTGGATAAAGCCCAACGGATTCTGTATATCACGGACAACTGCGGAGAAGCGGTTTTCGATTCGCAGCTGATTCGATTTTTCGGAAACAGAACCACCGTTGCGGTACGCGGCAAACCGGTTCTGAATGATGTTACACGCCGCGAAGCCACAGAGTCCGGACTGACTCAGGCGTCCGCACGGCTGATCGACACCGGCGACGACACTCCCGGCATTGATTTGCGGCGGACCTCGCCGGAATTTACCGAAGCCTTCCATTCCGCCGACCTCATCATTTCCAAGGGTCAGGGAAACTATGAAACACTCTGCGGAACAGACCGTCCGATCGTCTGGCTCCTTCGGGCGAAATGTCCGGTAATCATACGGAAACTCGGCAACGTCAAACCAGGAAGCGCACAGATTCTCCATGCAAATTTCAACGTCTGAAAAATTACAGCTGTTCCTGTTTCTGATGCTGCTTTTCTGCGGGGTTTCCGGCAGGGAAATCCCGTTGCGGATCATTCAGACGTCCGACCTGCACGGGAAAATGGAAAGCGGACAGCTGGCACGTACCGCGGCAGTGATTGAGCAGGAAATCCGCGATGCAGGCGGCATGGAAAAATCCCTGCGCATCGACTGCGGAGATCTGATTCAGGGGTCATACCCCATGCTGTTTCCTGCCGGGCGCGAAATGATGATCCGTTTTCTGAACAGCATGTCCTATGATGTTTTTGTGCCGGGCAACCATGATTTTGAATTCGGTTCCGGCGCCCTGCTGTCTGCCCTGCGCCAGTTCCGCGGCAGCGTGTGCGCTCTCAATCTGGACTGGCGGGAAGCACCGGTCTGCGCGTGGAAAATGATCCGCAGAAACGGTCTGGACATTGCCGTAATCGGAATTGCTTACCCTTCCCTGCCTGCCATGTTTCCGAAGCAGGTGCTGGGCAGAATCCGGATTCTTTCCGTTTCCGGAGAAATGAAACGGATAATGCCGGAAATCATGCGTGCTAAACCGGAAGCGATTGTGCTGGCAGTTCACGCCGGCGAATATACGCCGCTGGAACCTCGCTGCAATCTGTACGACCTGATCCGGGAATACCCGCAGATTGATCTGGTACTGAGCGGACATTCCCATCAGCAGGAAGCCGGCAAACCGCTGGGACGCAGTTCCTGGCGGATGCAGCCGCCGCCCCTCGCCGGAGGAATCGCCGTGGCGGATTTGGTGTATGATGACGTTCAGCGGAGAATAACCTCTCTGAAGACCCGTCTGGTTTTCACCAGTCCACGTACACCGGAACATCCGGAAACCGCCCGTCTGCTGGCTCCGCTGCTGAAACGCACAGAACGTTCCGCGCAAACCGAAATTGCCAGGCTGCCGTTTGCGCTCCGTCCGCTGGAAAAAGGCGAGCATTCCAATCCGGCGACCCGGCTCTTTGCCGATGCCGTCCGGGCGCATACCGGCGCGCAGATTGTATTCTTCGACAGCGGCAGCCGTTACCGGAAGAATCCCGGTACGCTGACTCTGCGGCATATTTATCTGCTGATGCCGTACGACGACCACATCGAAACGCTCGAACTGACCGGCAGGGAATGTCTTGCTGTTCTGGAGGAACAGTTGAAGAATCTGCGGAAAAACCGGGCTTTTCTGCCGCTGGACGGTCTGGAATTCCGGATGAACCGGGGGAAAATTGAAACCGTGAAACTTTCCGGAGGCGGAGAGCTGGACCCGGATGGACTGTATCTCTGCGCTTTCAGTTCATTTGCCTGTTCCGGCGGCAATCCGCGCTGGCGGGAACTGGCCCGCATCGTACAGAACAAGAAAAAACATTTTTACCCGGAACCGGTCCGCGAAATTCTGCGGGAATATCTGGTCCGGGAATATCCGGTAAAAAAGGAGAAATGACATGTTCCGCAATATTTTTCTGTCCCTGACCCTGGGAATGTCCGCCCTGCTCTGCAGCTGTTCCGCCGATTACGAAATTTCACAGAAAGACCGTCTGACGCCGGCGGAGGAAGATGCCGTTACCGCCCATGTACGGCGGTTCATCTCCAAGGCAAGGAAACTCAAAATCACCGAAGAAGAACGTTCGCTGATTCAAACCGGGAAACCGGATTTTCATGTCCGTTACACCGGATACAAGGAAGGACATCTGACCGTGCGCTGGAATCTGCCGAATTACCGGGTACTGATGCTGCAGCGTTCCGGAAAATTATTGTCCGACAACCGTGCCGACTGGACTATCCGTCTGATTACAGATCAGGCAAGCGGCAAGATTCCGAAAAATTTCTACGGTGCAAACGGGGAAGACATTTCCCTGCCCCCGCGCTGATTCTGTGCTGTATGCGGAAAAAAAGAAACCCGGAATTATCCGGGTTTCTTTTCAGCGACTATAAAATGAATACAAACGTGATTATTTGTATTTGACTGCCGTAGCGGTCATGTTGGCGGTAACGGTGTTGACGCCCAAAATGGTGTTGACTTTGTAGTCCATCTTGACTTCAATGAGATCCTGTGCGCCGGGAGCCTGAGCCAGAGCTTTGGCCTTCAAAGTTTCATAGGAAATGTCACCCATGGTGATACAGGTGAAGAAACTTTTCAGTTCAGCTGAGGCTTTCACATCGCGTTTGACAACAGTGTAAGCTCCGGTGTAGGGCGAAATCATGGAGTTGGCAGAATATTCAGAGTAGAAATTCGGCCCCATGGAAACCGCACCCGGTGCGCCCTGATTGACGGAAACACCGGCACATCCGGAAAGAATTACAGATGCGAGAACCGCACATCCTGCCAGAAGAAGGGACTTTTTCATATAAATCTCCTTTATTTGTTTTTGAAGACAGCCTCATGCCACCTTCTGCCGTTACCATAGCATTGAAAAATCCATTTTCAAGATTTTTTTCGGATTTTTCATCACTTTTTCAGGTTTGCGGCGGCAGACTGCACTGCCAAAAGTCCGCAGCTGGTAAAAACAATAGCTTTTCCATACACTGCTCACGCTCAAAACATAATTGCGTTTTTATGAAAATTTTCGATTTCCGGACTTTCGGCAGTCGCGCCGGCAGACAAGCCGCTCCGTCGAAATCTCATTGAAAAAAACCGTTATTCCAATCCTGAATAAACGCATTAACACACTGGATAAGAGCAAATTTTGTCGCCATCCGGTCCTCGTATGCATCATATATTTTTTCATTTGCAAACGATGCAAACGGAAATCCAATTACGGCGGCATGATACTTTTCACTGGCATAATATTCTTTGAGTCTTCTGCCGTTTTTGCCGTAAACAATCAGTCTTACATCATTTTCGCGTTCGCTGCTTATTACCATACCGAAAGTGCATAGTGTAACAATGAAAATCGGGACGTCGCGGTACCACATGGCGGGAGAATTCCAGATCAGATGCCCGCCGCCGATTCTTCCCTCAATGGTCAAATCCGGAGTATCCGTTCTTATATTTGCTCCGGATAATTCAAAAATATCCGTTACGACGGATGAAAACTGCTCGTCCGGCACATGGTCATAGGTCGTGCCGGAATACGAACCGCTTCCAGTCATCCAGCTGTTGGTTCTGTAATCATAGACTGCTGCCGAGGAATGTCCGACATGCCGCTGTGTCGCCTGCCATGTCATCAGTCGAAATCCCTCCAAGCGCAATCGGGTTTCGGGTGAAAATTTTGCGGTCAATGCCGGTGATTCTGTTTCGCACACCGTCACGCATCCGTTCAGCAGAAACATGCACATGCCAGCAATCAACAGTAAAAAATATTTCATTTCAACAACTCCTCGTTCCCGGTTTTTCGGGTCTGTACTGTCACTCAGCCGCGCCGTCTATCACGATTTTTCTTTCTCCTTCCGCCGGAGTCCTTTCGATCACCACATGAACCGTGCCGGCGGGATAGAGTTTCGGATCAATGCGTTCCGGCCATTCGACCAGGGTGATCGCATCGGAAGTGTAAAGGAATTCATCTATGCCGAATGCCAGAGCCGCTTCCGTATTGTCGATCCGGTAGAGGTCCAGATGGAAGAACATGCCATTGGCATAAGGGTATTCCTGCACTATGGTGAACGTAGGGCTGGACACCGGTTCCGTGATTCCCAGTCCGGCGGCAAAACCGGAGGCGAAAACCGTTTTCCCGGCTCCTAAATTTCCATCCAGAGTGAACACCGTGCCATTGGGAGTTTTCCGGGCAATCCGGCGCGCCAGTTCGCGCGTTTCCTCTGCGGAATGTGTGTAATATTCTTTTTTCATTGGAAATGATCATATCCTGTGTTGTGTTTTTCCGTGTGCAGACCCGTACCGGAAACTTCCCCCGGTTTTCCCGCGGCGAATTTTCCGATGCACGACAGCTGCGTTTCCCCAAACGGCCAGTGCTGTTCCAGCTGCAGACGCAGACAATCCGGCACGGCGAACAGCAGCTCGTAATCTTCACCATCCGTCAACGCCCCTTCCGGAGTCGCTCCCGCGCGCAGCGGTATTTTTTCCGGAAACAGTTTCAATGCCAGACCGGACGCCTCCGCCA
>ERZ1034992.1015-NODE-1015-length-13599-cov-6.092070_pt1 | contig 13599 bp, 9 predicted proteins | sample MGYA00520695_ERZ1034992 | MGnify/ENA primary metagenome ERZ1034992 (study PRJEB33766, sample SAMN09781778) | gut metagenome | biome: gut microbiome | host: Homo sapiens | place: Madagascar | study: EMG produced TPA metagenomics assembly of the PRJNA485056 data...
ATATGGTCGCACCGGAACTGTTCAGAAGGTTTCCGAAGCCCGAGGATCTGGCCTCCGCGTCGTTCGAGGACGTGCTGGCGGTTATAAAAAGCATCTCCTACCCCAACAGCAAGGCCGCGCACCTCATCGGAATGGCTCAAAAATTGTTGCGCGAATATGCCGGCGAAGTCCCGTCGGACATAGACCAGCTTATGACACTCCCGGGAGTCGGACGCAAGACGGCCAACGTGCTTGCCTCCGTGATCTATGACAAACCGGTCATCGCTGTTGACACGCACGTTTTCCGTGTATCCCACAGGATGGGACTGTCGGACGGAAAGACAGTCGAGGCTGTCGAGAAGGAACTGGAGTCGTACATCCCGACGGAACTGAGGGCAAGGGCACATCATTGGCTGATCCTCCATGGACGGTACACGTGCACGGCCCGAAACCCGAAATGCGACGATTGCCCGCTGCGGGACTGGTGCCGCGACTATGAACAGCAACACAGAATAATATAATTATGATACAGTTTTCCCCTGAGAATATACTCCTCATCGGATCCATCCTGATTTTCACGGCGATACTCATCAGCCGGGCCGGTTTCAAGTTCGGAATCCCGGTCCTGCTCCTGTTCATCGTCGTCGGAATGGCGTTCGGTGTCGATGGATTAGGACTCGCGTTCGACAATTTCCACATCGCACAGTTCATCGGTACCATAGCGCTATGTGTAATCCTATACTGCGGCGGTCTTGAGACGAAGTTCGACACGATAAAACCCGTACTAAAAGAAGGAATCGTGCTGTCCACCGTCGGGGTGTTCCTGACGGCCTTGTTCACGGGCGGATTCATTTATCTGTTGACAAGGGTGGGACACCTCTCCGAGGGAATGTCCACCGTGATGTGCTTTCTGCTTGCGGCCGTGATGTCGTCAACCGACTCAGCGTCAGTGTTCAACATCCTGAGGAACGCAAAGATGAAGCTGAAGGAGAACCTCCAGCCGGTCCTTGAGCTGGAGTCCGGTTCCAACGACCCGATGGCCTACGTCATCACCATCGTGCTGATCCAATGCGCCCAGCAGCTTTTCGAGCCGGCCTCCGGAATCGACATCGACTACCCACGGATGATCGGCAACGCCTTGCTGACATTCACGATGCAGCTTGGAATCGGAGCTATTATGGGTGTGGGTCTCGGCAGGGCTTTCTCTTGGGCTCTCGGGAAACTGAAACTGAACGGAGCCTCACTCTATGCCATCCTCGTGCTGAGCATCGGGTTCTTCATCTACTCGATCACCGGACTCGTCAACGGCAACGGATTCCTCGCCATCTACCTCGCCGGTGTGATCATAGGCAACAAGCCGATGGCCCACAAGAGAGAGGTCTTCAGGTTCAGCGACACGGTCACCTGGCTGATGCAGATGGGAATGTTCCTCACGCTTGGGCTTCTCGTGAACCCTAAGGAGATGCTGTCCGTGGCTCCCGTGGCACTTCTCATCGGAATATTCCTTACTTTTATAGGCCGTCCGTTGGCGGTGTTCATCTCGCTCCTGCCTTTCAGGAAGCTCTCGTTCAGGGCAAGGGTGCTCATCTCCTGGGTAGGTCTGAAAGGAGCCACTCCGATCATCTTCGCCATATTCACTGTCGTGGCTGACATTCCGGGCTCCGAACAGATCTTCAACATCGTATTCTTCATCACGATGGTTTCCATGCTGATCCAAGGCATGAGCATTCCTGCGGTGGCGCGCAAGCTGAACCTTGCCCTGCCTCAGGAGAAGGCTCCGGAGACATTCGGGATCGAGATTCCGGAAGAGGCCGGCAAGCTGATGGATCACAGGCTTACGGAGACGGATCTCGCTGCCGGTGACACACTTAAGGAAGTCGCATTACCGGAGGGGACCCGTGTTGTGATGATAAAGAGGGACGGTGAGTTGATTGTTCCTGACGGATCAGTCAAGCTCAAGGTCGGCGACAAGCTGCTTATGATTATGGGCAACCAATTTGACGAATCGGAATAATGATGTAAATTTGCAGCCCGGTCACTTCGACATGCTCAGTGACCGGGCAATTGGAATAAACCAAAATTTTTAGGAATATGAAAAGAATAGTACTTATCCGTCACGGCGAAAGCCAGTGGAACAAGGAGAACAGGTTCACAGGCTGGACCAATGTTGACCTCAGCGAGAAAGGTGTTCAGGAAGCCCTCGACGCCGGAAAGGCCCTCAAAGAGGCCGGCATCACCTTCGAGGTGGCCTACACCTCTTATCTTAAGAGAGCCATCAAGACCCTCAACAACGTCCTCGATGCTATGGATCTCGACTGGATCCCTGTGAAGAAGACCTGGAGGCTCAACGAGAAGCACTACGGAATGCTTCAGGGTCTGAACAAGGCTGAGACAGCGCAGAAGTACGGTGACGAGCAGGTGCTCATCTGGCGCCGCAGCTTCGACGTTGCTCCGCACAACCTTCCTGAGGACGATCCTAACAGCGCCACCAAGGATCCTCGCTACGCTCTCGTTCCAGACCAGTACATTCCTCGCACAGAGGCCCTTAAGAACTGCATCGAGCGTGTTATGCCTTACTGGGAGTGCGAGATCTTCCCAGCCCTCAAGCAGCACGACAACATTGTGGTTGTGGCTCACGGCAACAGCCTCCGTGGTGTCGTAAAGCACCTCAAGGGAATCTCTGACGCTGACATCGTCGGCCTGAACATCCCTACAGCCACTCCTTACGTCTTCGAGTTCGATGACGATCTCAACCTCGTAAAGGATTACTATCTCGCTGATCCTGAGGAGCTCAAGCGCAAACAGGAAGCTGTCGCAAAGCAAGGAAAGGCTAAATAATTTTCCGACACACCAATTTGCCATCCCTCTGGAAATCTTTCAGAGGGATTTTTATATTGTGTAGTCACTTCGGCTCAGGAGTTGGGACATTATACCCAGACTGGGGCACACAATTTCTACCGTGTTTGATGACAGCGGAAAAAAAGGCAAATGGAGGATTTTGCACGTTACCAAAATCCGCCATTTGATTTTTCCGCTGTCAAGTGGCTATGTTTTGGGTCCGCCGAAGTGCCACCAATACAAACAATGGATTGTAACCGAAATGTAACACGGTTGCAACCGTCCGGTAACATTTTATGGTGAATTTTGCGTTCGTAATAGAGAGAATTATTATGAGTGAGATTTACCTTGTGTTTGTGGTATTCCTGTTCGTGCTGGCGGTGTTCGACTTGATGGTCGGAGTCAGCAACGACGCTGTCAACTTCCTGAACTCAGCGATAGGCGCTAAAGTGGCCAAGTTCAGGACAATCATCATCGTGGCCGCCGTCGGAGTATTCATTGGAGCGACAATGAGCAACGGAATGATGGAGGTCGCAAGGCACGGAATATTCCATCCCGCGATGTTCTCCTTCAAGGAACTGATGTTCATATTCCTCGCCGTGATGATCTCGGATGTGATACTTCTTGACATATTCAACAACCTCGGCCTGCCGACATCGACAACGGTTTCCCTTGTGTTTGAGCTGCTTGGAGGCACCACGGCATTCGTTCTCCTGAAACTGGCGAACGACACCACCGGACTCACGGTAGGCGACCTGATGAACACGGAGAAGGCACTCGGTATGATTATGGCCATATTCGTCTCAGTCGCCATCGCTTTCTTCTTCGGAATCGTACTTCAGTACATCTCCCGTCTTGTCTTCACATTCACCTACAAGAAGAACCTCAAGTGGAAGATCGGAATATTCGGTGGCGTCGCCACGACAGCCATCTTCTACTTTATGCTGTTCAAAGGCATCAAAAGTATGTCCTTCGTCACGCCTGAAATCTACGAATATATCCAAAGTCATACTCTTGCCATTCTGGGAATATGCTTCCTCGCGTCAACAGCCCTGATGCAGGTCCTATATTTCCTGAAAGTCAACGTGTTCAAGGTCCTGGTGCTGATGGGCACTTTCGCCCTCGCTATGGCGTTCGCCGGCAACGACCTCGTCAACTTCATCGGCGTGCCGCTGGCGGGATATTCATCATACATTGATTTCGCCTCAAGCGGGGCCACGGATCCCGGCAGTTTTATGATGTCATCACTGGACGGACCGGCCAAGAGTCCGCTCATATTCCTGATTGCGGCAGGTGCGGTAATGGTCCTTTCGCTCGCGACCTCGAAGAAGGCACGCAACGTGATCAAGACCTCGGTCGATCTTTCCCGTCAGAGCGAGGGTGATGAGATGTTCGGTTCGTCCAAGATCGCGAGGGTTCTGGTCAGATTCTCCAACAACACCGCGAATTTCTTCAAGGATGTCGTGCCGGACAACGTCAGGAACTGGTGCGAGAAGCGTTTCAACACAGACGAGGCCAGACTTCCGGAAGGAGCGGCTTTCGATGAGGTCAGAGCCACGGTAAATCTGGTGGTAGCCGGTCTACTTATCGCCCTCGGGACATCTCTTAAGCTTCCTCTCTCAACAACTTACGTCACATTTATGGTGGCGATGGGTTCCTCACTGGCTGACCGGGCTTGGGGTCGCGAAAGCGCAGTCTATAGGGTTACAGGCGTTGTATCCGTCATCGGTGGCTGGTTCATCACAGCCGGAGCCGCCTTCATCCTCTGCTTCCTCGTGGCGATGCTGATGCATCTGGGTGGATTCGTGGCCGCCTGCATAATGATGGCGCTCGCAATCTTCCTGCTCATCCGCAGCAACATCCGCTACCGGAAAAAGGCGGAGGAAGAAAACGGAGATGTGACATTCAACAAGATGATGCTCAGCACCGACAAGGGTGAGATCCTGACGCTCCTGAGCAAGCACATCGCAGACAGCCAGTCCGATTTCCTTGAATATGTCAACACAACTTTCCGCCAGATCACCGATGGCTTCATAAAGGAGGATCTCGGGATGCTGCACAAGGCCGAGGAGACGATGAGGCGCAAGAGGGACGAGCTGAAGAACTGCCGCCGCAAGGAAATGATCGGCTTCCGCAGGATCGATCCTGAGGTCGCGATGGAGAAGAACACCTGGTTCCATCTCGGAAGAAACTCCTGCGAGGAGATCCTGTACTGCCTGAGGCGTATAGCCGACCCTTGCGAAGAGCACGTGGACAACAACTTCATTCCGCTGAGCAAAGAACAGATCAAGGAATATATTCCTTTGAGGGACACGGTTCTATTCATCCTCAGGCGTACCGAGAAGATTCTCCAGACAGATTCCTATGATGAGGTCGATGAGGTCCGCCGTGAGGCCGAGGAGCTGAAGGATTGCCTTGAGGAGGCCCGTGAGGCCCAGATGCAGCGGATGCAGTCCTCCAAGGAGAATATCACAGTCGCTTACCTCTATCTGAACCTCCTTCAGGAGACCCGTGAGCTCACCAGCTCACTCCGCCACCTCCTCCGCGCCTCGAAAGGCTTCAGGGAGTAGGGAACAGTGGTATGGTGGCACTACACCAGCATACCACTGTTTCGCCGTGGAAGACAATCATCTGAATATCATAATATTAAACTAATGTCCTCCTACCCATAACGGGTAGGAGGACATCCATTTAGTGCGTTTAGTATCTGTTATTTACTCTCCACGATGAGGATTATTACTTTTACTTGTCGGCAAAGACAAGTATGTAGTTTTTGGTCGGCAGACCTCGGAAACCGAAAACACCATCTTTCTTTTCCGCCTTGAGCCTGACAGAATAACGTATCTCGGTACTGTTCTGCCTTCCGAATGAGTCGTCCTTGCTGGCCGGAACAATACACTTCAGCTCCTTATCTTTGGCCATTCCCCCTTTTGCTACCCCAAAGTCATACCACGCATCCTTATACACCTTTTGAAGGCAATAACAATCATGCCCGTTGAGTGGCGAAACGTTAGGTTTCCCACCTTCACGCAACGACACCGCCAGAATCAATTCATCCAGCGGATCTATACTCGGATGAGAATTTTTATTATATAACCTTCCGAAAGAACTTCCCTCCTTGTTCCCGGAAAGAGGATAGTCAACGCCATCCTTTCGATAGACAAATTCAAAGGAGCCCGGGAAACAGAGCGGGAGCATTTTTTTAAGCACTTTATTTATTTCGTAATCATCCTGTGCATGATTCTTCCAGAAATAAGCGTCCACATACAGATGGTCATTCCCGACCTCAATCAGTTCGTCTTCTGTGAAATTATGAGAGGATTCACTGTTAAGCGCGGCCAGAATCAAATCCTGCTTCTCGGTCACACTTGCCAAGCCCTTTGCCACGGCCTCCTTTATCGCATCCAACTTCACGTTAAGCCCTGACATAGGAGAATCTATCGCATCTTTTATAGCGTCCAGTTTGTCGTTGGCCGTGCCGGCCGTCGCGTTCAAGGCGTCTATCGCCTTCTTCACAAGGCCGAGCGTGCTGTCCTCTCCGACAAGGCCGCCTTGGATAGCGCCCTCGATCGCCGCCAGTTTTTCAGACAACGCGCCAGTCTGGTCGCCCACCGCCTTGTTGATCGCGTCAAGTTTCTCATCCATTGCCCCTTCGAGAGACTCGACAGCCTGTTTCACGAGATCAATCGCCTCGGCGTTCTTGACAAAGCCATTCTTTACCGCAGCCCTGATCAGGTTCATCTTCTGACCCAGTTCCTTTGTCTGCTTGTTGATCGCCCTCCTGATCACGTCCAGTTTTGTCTCCACCGTGCCCTCAAGGGATCCGATGGCATCCTCCACAAGGCCGATAGCCTTCGCGTTGTCGGCGAATCCTGCCTTGAGCGTCGCGTCGATCAGTTCCAGTTTGCCCGACAGGGTCACAGTCTGGTTCCTTATCGCCTTTCTTATCGCCGTCAGTTTATCCTCGACCGTCCCTTCCAGAGAATTGACAGCATCCTTGACAAGCCCTATCGCCTTCGCGTTGTCGGCAAAACCGGCATTGACCGCACCCTCGATCAGCACCAGCTTGGCGCTCAGCTCGGTGGTCTGGCTCTTGACGGCGGACTCGATCGCCGCAAGTTTCTCCTCCAGTGAACCAGAGAGCGACTCGATCGCCGCCTTAACAAGGCCTATCGCCTCGGCGTTGCTGTCGAACCCTTCTTCCGCCTTCTCGGCTATGAGGGCAAGAGCCTTCTCTATCAGGTCAAGTTTGGCGCACAGGTCAGCGGACTGAGCCTCGACCGCCTTCTTGACAGCGTCAAGCTTCTCCGCCGTGGTGACGTTCATTGAATTGATCTCGGCTATGAGTCTGCCGGTCATCTCCTCGTACTTGAGGACTCCGTTCTCATAGGCCTTCGTCAAGAGTTCCATCTTTTGGGAAAGTGTCAGGGAAAGGTTCTTCAAGGCCTCATCAAGAAGATCCATCTTCTCCGAAAGAGTCATGGTCTGACTTTTCAAGGCCTCCTCCAAAAGCTCCAATCTCTTTGAAATACTCATTGTCTGGTCCTGCAAAGCCTTAACAATCTCAGTGTAGTCATTCGTGATCGTCTGTTCAAATCTGATGTCCGGGGAGTAATACTCACACGAGGCAACCGCCGCCACCAGCGAACAGACGGACAGGGTTAGAAGAAATCTTTTCATACAATCGGTTTTCAGTGGCTTTCGCCTATTAATAAAAAATGAATATTGTCAATAACATCGAATGAATATACTCCTATCTGTGAATATACTCATATCTGTGACAGACGGGAGCATATTCATCCAACAGGTTAATTATCCGTCATTTACTCTCCACGGGAGACAACAAGGATCGTCGCGCGGCGGGCTGCATCGGAAGCGTCCTTACCGGAATCGCCGAGAGGCTGGCGGAAAGCCCGGCTGCAATCTACGCCCTGCTTCCGCAGGTAGTCCAGCACAGTCTCGATGCGCAGTTCGCTGAGCCGCTGGTTATGTCCGCTGGCACCTGTAGCGGAAGCCTCTCCGACAACGACAAGTTCGGTTTCATTCAAAGCCTTCATACGTTCAGCGAAAGCGTCAAGGTCAGCCTTCGCGGCAGCGCTGAGTCTGAAACTGTCATTGGAGAACTGAACGGTAAGTTTCTTAAGAGTCTCACTTGTGCGGCGCGCCTTAAGCCCGGCGTTCTCTTTCTCAAGGGCATCCACCCGCTCTTTCAGCGAAGCGTTCTCGCTCATAGCAGACGCGAGAGCCTCGTCCTTGGCCTTACCTGAAGCCTCACAATCCGCCTTGGCGGCCGCGCCGGACACGGTCATCGCGGCCAAAGCGAGTTCGGACTCACGCAACTTGCGTCCGGTACTCTTGTAGCCGGATTTTGATCCAAGAATATTCAGTCTCAAGACCACTGAGGCGGTACCGATCCCCTTTGGAGCGTTATCGCAACTGAAAAGCCGCTTGTAGTTACCCTGAACGCCCACAGTCACAACGGGACTCACGTCAAACTCGGCGGACAGCAGCATCGGAACATAGCCGACATCGTACTTATGCCTGGAGTTCACAGCGTCCAGCCAAGTGTTTATCGTCTCCTTGTACGACCCGCTCCAACGCTCGTGCCCCATCGAGATGTCGTAGGTGTTGCCACTGGCGAAAAGCCAGCCGAAACCGGCTCCCGCATAAAGGTTGAGGCGTCTGTCCTGACGGTTTCTCCACAGTTCCATGATGTTGAACTCAAGGGTCAGGTCAGCGGCATGATAATGCGTCCACATCTTCGAATACACAAGGCCACCGTATTGCTCTGAAAGCGTTCCCTCACCGGCTGGAATCTCCAATGGCTGGAACTCGGAGAATCTCTGCTCACGGGCATACTTGGAAAAATCGTAGTTCACACCCAATCTGATCCACGGACGGATGTTGAACGAGACGCCGGCCCCGATCTCCGGGAATATATTCATGCCCGGCGCCGCGTCCACGCTTGACATTCCCAGTCCGTGCGCCATTGTTGCGCCGCCCTCGGCATAAAGGCTCCATGTGGCGGTACGGTAAGCACTGCTTCCCCGCTCCTGCGCCCCCATGCCAGCGAAGAGGCATGAGGACAACGCCAATATTATGATTGACAAATATCTTTTCATAAGATGCTGAGGTATTAGTTATCTTCGACTATTATAAACTCTACGGAATTGTCAGGATACTGATTCGGATAATACAATCCTCTAAACCCCCAAACTCCGCTTGTGGATTTAATTGCCGTAGACTTATGAATGTACTCGATATAATCTCCATCAGGTCTTCTGATTTTTCTGAAAGAGTCTGCCCCAATCATATCCTGCACTTTAAGATTCTTGCCGGCAGCACGTTCTCCTATCTTTACCCAGAAACGATATGAGCAGTTTTTATGGACCTTTTTAATATAGTAACAAGAATGACCATTTATATTGGTATGCACAGGATCCGGATTCACATAATTTTGACCAATATAAACGGCAAGAATCACCCCATCCCAGTCAATTATGCTATTCAAGATGCCTCCTTCAGTGTAAAGAGGTCCATAAAAACTTGTGGTCTCGCTGCCCGATAGCGGATACTTGCCTGAATCTTGTCTCCACCAAAACTTACATCTATGCGGCAAAGACAATGGAATCAGATCCTTAAGAGCCCTTACCACCTCATAGTTCTCGTGATTGGCAACCCAGAAAGCGTCGTCAACATACAAGTAATCATCACCAACCTCAAGAAGTTCATCCTTTGTGAAATGGTATGTCGATGCACTGTTGAGCGCTGTCAAGATCAAGTCCTGCTTCTCGGTAATATTGATCAGTCCTTTGGCCAACACCTCCCGGATGGCTTCCATTTTCGTGGTGAGGCCGGAAAGCCCGGAACCAATCGCATCCTCGATCGCATCCAGTTTGTCGTTGGCTGTCCCGGCTGTCGCGTTCAAAGCCTCTATCGCCTTCCTAACAAGGCCGAGCGTGCTGTCATCTCCGACAAGACCAGAATTAACCGCACCTTCAATAAGCGCAAGTTTGGCACTCAAATCTGTCGTCTGGTCTTTCACCGCCTTCTCGACGGCCGCAAGTTTCTCCTCCAGAGAACCCTGAAGCGAGCCGATGGCATCCTTGACAAGATCAATCGCCTTCGCGTTGTCGGCAAGTCCGGCCTTGACCGTCCCCTCTATAAGAACCAGCTTCGCGCTAAGATCCGTCGTCTGATCCCTCACCGCCTTCTCGACAGCCGCAAGTTTCTCCTCCAGAGAACCCTGAAGCGAGCCGATGGCTGTCCTGACGAGATCGATAGCCTTCGCGTTGTCGGCAAGTCCCAGCTTGACAGAAGACTCGATGAGAGCGAGTTTCGCGCTCAAGTCCGAGGTTTGGATCTTAAGAGCATTTTCTATGGCGGCGAGTTTCTCGGCGACGGAAGTACTCATGGAATTGATCGCCGCGATTGTCTTCCCTATCAACTCCTCATACTTGATGACACCGCTCTCGTAGGCCTTCGTCAAAAGTTCTATCTTCTGTTCAAGAGTGAAAGTCTGATTATTGATGGCCTTTTCAAGAAGATTAAGCTTTTCCGAAACAGTTTTGGTCTGATCCAGAAGCGCATTCACCAGAGCGCTGTAATCATTCGTTAAGTTCGTGGTTTGCTGAAACCTGATGTCCGGCGAGTCATACTCGCACGAAACAACCGCTGCCATCATCGCAAGGGCGGCAAGGGCGGCAAATACTTTTTTCATAAAAAAATAGATTTTGTGGCTTACGCCAGTTAATAAAAACAAATATATTATTCCAAAAGTAATAATTTTTTTCCAAATTACAAGTGGTGACAAAAAAAACGGAGAAGAGCCCACACACACTTACAGCAAGCCTAAGCCGCCTTAGGCAGCGTGAAGACGAACTCCAGCCCTCCGGCGATGCCTAAGCGGACAGAGATGTTGCCATGATGAAGCAGCACAGAGTTCTTGACTATCGCAAGCCCGAGACCAGTGCCTCCCATCTTGCGGGAACGTCCCTTGTCAATGCGGTAAAACCGCTCAAAAAGATGAGGAATATGCTCGGACGCCACTCCTGGGCCATTGTCAGAGAAGCTGAAGGTATAGAAATCCGCGCTTTCCGACAAGACCTGCACGGTGATTGTAACCCCTTCGCCCCCGTATGCGATGGAATTGTCAGTCAAGTTTCTGAATATTGAATATAGCAACGAAGGATTGCCGTCCACAGCCACTTCCGGATCAACCAAAGCCCTGAATGTCACGTGTTTATCCTCCATCTGCATGGACACGTCCCGCTGGATGGATTGAAGCAGATCCGGGATATTCACTGGTTGAAACTCATATTCCTGAGGGGCGTCATCGAGTTTATTGAGTGTCGAGATGTCCGCGAGAAGGCTTGACAGACGGCGGCTTTGGGCATAGCAGCGCTGTATGAACTGGTCCTTTGTTTCTTTGTCAATGTCCGGGTTGGACACTATCGTCTCAAGATAGCCCTGGATGCTGCTGACCGGGGTCTTCAACTCATGAGCCACATTCTGAGTCAGCTGTCTCTTCAAGCGAGTCTTATCCTCCTCACTGTCACGCAGTTTGTCGTACATACTCACCTTCCCCTTATCTATGGATTTCTTAAGATGAACATACCGTCCTTGCATCGTAATCAACGCAAGAGCCAGCAATACAACGACTATAGACAACAGTATTATCATTGTTCCTCGTATAGATAACCGAACCCGTGGCGCGAGACTATCCTGTTCCCATATTCACCGATCTTCTTGCGAAGGCGGGTGATGTTGACATCCACAGTCCTGTCGGTGACAATCACATCGTCAGGCCAAACCTTTGAAAGAATATCCTCGCGCGGGAAAACCTTCCCTTTGTTGGTGAACAGGAGCTTGAATATCTCATATTCAATCCTTGTAAGCGCCACAGCGGCACCATCCACCGTAACAACCTTCTTCTCATCATCTATGAATATGCCCGTGCTGGCATCCGGTATCGCGGCGGTCCGTCTCAGCACAGCCTTCACCCGGGAGACCACCTCCCTTATCGAGAAAGGCTTGGATATGTAGTCGTCCGCACCCAGATCAAGCCCTTCGACAGCGTCATCCTCCGTGTCACGAGCTGTTATGAATATCACGGGAACCCCGGCGGTCTTTGGATCGGTTTTCAACTTCCCGGTCAGCTCAAAGCCGGATATTCCGCCCATCATAACATCCAGAAGAAGCAGATTGAATGACGCGATGTCCAGCGTCAGTGCCTCCTCTGCGGAATTAGCGGTCACAACCTCGTAACCTTCCTTGGAAAGATTGAATTTCAGAATCGCGCAGATGTCCTCCTCGTCATCGACCACAAGAATTCGGCCATTCATATTAAAAAAGTTGTATTTATTTTGCTAAGGTAACCACATTTTTTCTAAATTTGGACAAACTACATAATTAATATGCCGAAGATTTCTATTCGTGGGGAAAAAATCCCCGCCTCACCAATCAGAAAACTGACCCCGTTTTCTGACGCGGCAAAAGCCAAAGGGGTAAAGGTCTATCATCTAAACATCGGGCAGCCGGATCTTCCTACGCCTCAAAAAGCGTTGGATTCATTGAAGACAATAACCAGAACGACTCTCGAATACAGTCCAAGCCAAGGTCTCAAATCTCTGAGAGACAAGCTGGTCGGTTATTACGACAAATTCGGGATAAAAGTAAATGCCAATGAGATCATTGTCACAACAGGAGGCTCTGAGGCTCTTCTTCTGACATTCATGGCCTGTCTGAATCCCGGCGATGAGATCATAATGACGGAGCCGGGTTACGCCAATTACCTATCGTTCGCCGTGACCGCCGGAGTGACCGTCAAGACCGTCACATCAAAAATAGAGAACGGATTCGCGCTTCCTTCAGTGGAGGACTTCGAGAAAGCGATCACCGACAAGACCAAGGCCATTCTCATCTGCAATCCGAACAATCCGACAGGATACCTCTATTCAGAAGAAGAACTGCAGAGACTTCGCGACATCGTTCTGAGTCATGATCTCTACCTCTTCGCCGATGAGGTCTACAGAGAATTCCGTTACACGGACGCACCATATCTTTCAGCCCTTTGCCTTGAAGGTCTTGAGCAGAATGTTGTGGTCATAGACTCTGTCTCGAAAAGGTACTCGGAATGCGGTACGAGAATCGGAATGATAGTCAGTCACAACAAAGAAGCGATGGCAGCGATCCTTAAATTCTGCCAGGCAAGGCTCAGTCCACCACTTCTCGGCCAGATTGTCGCGGAAGCATCAATCGAAGGAACCGAGGAATATTCAAAAGAATGCTTCGATGAATATCTCGCACGACGTGATTTCTTTATCGCAGGCTTGAACAAGATCCCTGGAGTGTATTCGCCAATGCCCAATGGCGCCTTCTATACAATCGCGTCACTACCTGTAGAAAACGCGGAGGACTTCTGTGCGTGGTGCCTGACAGACTTCTCGTACAAAGATGACGGAACCCCGGAAGGCTACACCGGTGAGACCGTGATGATGGCTCCGGCAGCAGGATTCTACAGCACACCAAACCTTGGCAAGAATCAGGTGCGGATGGCATACGTGCTCAAAACTGAGGATTTAGGACGATCACTTCTGGTTCTTGAGAAAGCACTTGAGGCCTATAAGAAGTAATAAACCTTCTGGAGACAATGAAAAAGGACTTCCCGGCTGACATAGCAGTACAGTCGGGGAGTTCATTCTATAAGGCAGGCATACTGGCGTAGTAGGCGTGCCCCGTGCACACAAAGAAAGGAGCCCCGACGTCGTATGACGTCGGGGC
>ERZ1034992.1017-NODE-1017-length-13587-cov-6.077003_pt1 | contig 13587 bp, 10 predicted proteins | sample MGYA00520695_ERZ1034992 | MGnify/ENA primary metagenome ERZ1034992 (study PRJEB33766, sample SAMN09781778) | gut metagenome | biome: gut microbiome | host: Homo sapiens | place: Madagascar | study: EMG produced TPA metagenomics assembly of the PRJNA485056 data...
GCAGAGACACAGCGCATCATCAACCGCAGATTCGGCGAAGAGAAGGCCAAAGACCAGAAGATCGCCGATTCGCAGCCCATTATCGACACACTGATGCGCCATTATGGCGTGTCGGACGGCGATATGAGTAAGCTGCGTGCGGCTTTTGAGGGCGATGCGGCGCTCAACAGCGTGCTCTACAATGCGGAAGCGGAGAGTATGGGCATGAGCGTGGAGCAGTACCGCGAGTATGTACGCATGCAGCAGGAAAATGAGGCGCTCAAAAAGCGCGAAGAGAGCAGACTTGCAAAAGAAGCTGGCGAATACAAATACAACGATTGGATGCGCCAAGCAGCAGAAATGATCGGCACGCCGGATAATCCGGGAGAATACCCGAATTTCAATTTTAAGGCGGCGATGGAGCATAGCCCGAGATTTTTGCATCTGCTTGAAAATCATTTTTCTGTCAAGGACGCTTATGAATCTACGTTTCTCGCTGATATCAAAGCGGAGGTCGCGGCGAAAGCTGCGGCGGAGATGGAAAAGCGCGTGATGGACAACGTCCGCGCGAAAGGAATGCGCCCAAACGAGAATGGAACCACTTCCCAGCCGGGGGTCATTGTCAAGAGTGACCCGAGCAAATTCACGAAGGCCGACCGCGCAGAGATCGCAAGGCGCGTTCGGCGCGGCGAGCGCATCGTATTCTGATGCCCGCCTAAATTTACCGACTGCAAGAAGGGAGACAAAACTCTATGAAGAAGTTCAAAGACATTTTCATTCTGCCCGTCATTCTGAACCTGTTTGAGGGTCAGACGAACGTGACGACCGATGCCGGTCTCTCGGGCGAGATGAAGACATACTACTGCGATACCCTGATCGACAACGCCGAACCGGAGCTGGTGCATGACCGCTTCGCGCAGAAGCGAAACATCCCCAAGGGCAAGGGCAAGGAGATCGAGTTCCGCAAGTATGATCCGCTGCCCAAGGCCTTGACGCCCATCACCGAAGGCGTTACGCCCAAGGGCCGCAAGCTGTCCATGACCACGCTGACCGCGCAGGTCGACCAGTACGGCGATTTCGTCGAGATTTCCGATATTCTCGACCTGACCGCCATCGACAACAACCTGCAGGAAGCGACGGTGCTGCTCGGATCTCAGGCGGGCCGCACGCTCGACACCATCACCCGCGAGGTTATCAACGGCGGCTCTAACGTCCAGTACGGTGAAGGTCAGGTGACGGGCCGCCATCTGCTCGTTGGCGGCGAGGCCACGGGCAACCACTATTTCACGGTGCGCGCCGTCCGCAAGGCGGTTCGCTTCCTGAAAACCATGAACGCCCCGCGCTATGAGGGCTCCTACTGGGCCATCATTCACCCTGACTGTTCCTACGACATTCAGGATGACCCTGACTGGAAGCGCCCGCACGAGTACAAGGACACCAGCAACATCTACGACGACGAGATCGGCAAGATCGCTGGCGTCCGCTTCATCGAGACGACCGAAGCGAAGGTGTTCCACGCGGACGATCTGACCGAGGGCGCGCGCGACCTGACCGTCAAGAGCGCATCCGGCAAGGTCCTGACCGTAAACGAGGCCATCACCACTGCTGACGCCGCAAAGCTGGCTGGCCGTGAAGTCGTCATCGGCGGTGCGCTCCTTGAGATCGAGAGCGCCTCGGCTGCGGCTTCTGGCAGCGCGACGATCACGATGAAAGAAGCACCTGCTGCCACCCCGACGGCGTCGACCGCCATCTATCCGGGCGAAGCCGGTGCGAAGGGCCGCAACGTCTACTCCACCCTCATCATGGGCGCGGAGGCTTACGGCACGACCGAGCTGACCGGCGGTGGTCTTGAGCACATCGTCAAGCCGCTCGGCTCTGCAGGTACGGCTGACCCGCTGAACCAGCGTGCAACCGTCGGCTGGAAGGCGACCAAGGTCGCCGAACGTCTGGTCGAGGCGTATATGATTCGCGTGGAAACGACTTCCACGTTCGATGAGACCCCGCTGACCTAACCACCAAGGGGGCGGCTGTGAACGCCGCCCCCGCCACTGAAACGGAGGAAAGACCGATGAGCGAAGCAAAGAACGCCGTTGCGGCTGTGAACGCCGACCGCGCGGGCGAGGAGTACGTTAGCGTCCGCCTGTTCAAGGACAGCGGCAAGTACAAGGATGACCTGCTGGTGTGCGTGAACGGCGAAAGCTGCCTGATTCAGCGCGGCGTGACCGTGCAGGTCAAAAGAAAGTTCCTGTGGGCCATTCAGAACCAGATGAGACAGGATGCCTCGACCGCAAATCTCATCCAGACGATGAGCAGCGACTACGTTGAGAGCGCGAAGGCCCATAACGCGTAAGTGAATACGACCGCGAGACACGAAAAATGAGTTGCGACACGGCGCAGCAAGGGACGAAAAAGTCGCTCTTGCTGCGCCGTTTTCCATAAGAGAGGTGACAACATGGTTATTGAAAATGCTTACGCGCTCGAAGAGATCAAGCTCGGGCGCAGGGGCGAGAATCAGGCGCGCAAGGTCGTCTTTGACGTGCTGGAAAAGTGGCGCGAGGGCTATGGCGAGGGCGTGGCGAGCCTGATCGTGCAGCGAAACGGCGATGCGCAGCCGTATCCCGTGGCGGTGACGGAAGAGGACGGCGCGCTCGTGTGGCGGGTATCGAGCGTTGATACGGCGGTGGCCGGTGAGGGCGCGGCAGAGCTGCGCTATACCGTGGGCGATACCATTGTGAAGAGCCAGATCTATAAGACGCGCGTGCGCGAAACGCTGGAAGACAGCGGCGAGACACCGCCTCCGGCCTACCAAAGCTGGGTAGATGAGGTTTTGCAGGCGGCGGCGGATGCGGAGACGGCGGTTTCCAAGATGCCATACGTCGACGAGACCACGGGCAACTGGTTCAAGTGGGACGCCGCGGCGGGCGCTTTTGCCGACACGGGCGTTGCCGCGACCGGACCGCAGGGTGAAGTCGGCCCCAAGGGAGATACCGGCGAGCAGGGTCCGAAGGGCGATACCGGTGCAACCGGCCCCAAAGGAGACACGGGCGCAACCGGTGCACAGGGCCCCAAGGGAGAGACCGGCGCAACCGGCGCGACGGGGCCCCAAGGCCCCAAAGGTGAGACCGGCGCGCGCGGCCCGCAGGGGGAGCAGGGCATTCAAGGCGAGACCGGCCCCGCTGGCCCGCAGGGCACAAAGGGAGACAAGGGCGATGCCTTTACCTATTCCGACTTTACGGCGGCGCAGCTTGCCGCGCTGAAAGGCGACAAGGGAGATACCGGCCCAGAAGGTCCAAGGGGGCTGCAGGGCGAGACTGGTCCGCAAGGTGAAACCGGTCCGCAAGGCCTGACGGGCCCCCAAGGCAAGACGGGTCCGCAAGGAGAGACGGGTCCGCAAGGCGAGACGGGCCCCGTAGGCCCCAAGGGGGAGACCGGCAGCGGCTTCAAGGTGCTGGGCTATTACGGCACGAAGGCTGCGCTGGACGCCGCGCAGAAAGCGACCGCAGCGGCGGGCGATGCTTACGGCGTGGGCACGGCGGAGCCCTACGACATCTACATTTTCGACGGCATTACCGGAGAGTTCGTCAACAACGGCCCGCTACAGGGCGCGAAAGGTGAGACCGGCGAGCGCGGCCCGCAGGGCATTCAGGGCCCGAAGGGAGACCCCGGCAAGGACGGTGCCAAGGGTGCGGACGGTCTGCCCGGGAAAGACGGCGCAGATGGCGCGCCGGGGAAGGACGGGATGAACGGGCGCGACGGCGTGACGTTTACGCCCGCGATAAACGCGGCGGGAGACCTCTCGTGGTCGAACGACGGCGGCAAGGCGAATCCTGAGACCGTGAATCTCAAAGGCCCGAAGGGTGACACGGGCACACGGGGGCCTGCCGGTGCTGACGGCGCGAAGGGAGACACCGGCCCCGAGGGGCCAAGGGGGCTGCAGGGAGAACAGGGCCCGCAGGGACAGACCGGCCCGCAAGGCGAAACCGGCCCGCAAGGCGAGACCGGCCCGCGAGGCCCTGCCGGGGCGGATGGTGCGAAGGGCGCGGACGGCGCAAAAGGCGCGACCTTTACGCCCACTGTGTCCGCGGCGGGAGACCTGAGCTGGACGAACGACGGCGGGCTTGCGAATCCCGCGACGGTCAACATCAAAGGCCCCAAGGGAGACCAGGGCGAAAAGGGCAAGCAGGGCGAGAAAGGCGAGACCGGTGCGACCGGCCCGCAGGGCCCCGCAGGCCCCGTCAATATCCCCTCCACCACCTCCCTCCTCAAGGGCAACGGCAGCGGCGGAATTGTGGCGGCGACGCGCGGAAGCGACTACATCGCAAGCGGCAACATCGTCAAGCAGACGCTGGTGAACACGGAGACCACGCCCGCGGAGAACTACGCCATCAACTGGCTGTTCGGCTAAGGAGGCGCTGAGATGGCAAATGTAAAACTCGGCGCCAAGGCTGTTGGCAGCATCGTCAAGCTGAAAGTCAACGGTGCAGCGAAAGAGTTCTTGGTCGTCCATCAGGGCAAGCCGAGCTCCATCTATGACGAATCCTGCAACGGCACGTGGCTGCTGATGAAAGACATTTACGAGAACAGACAGTGGCTCAGCTGGGATGATAACAATCTGGAGAACAGCACCATCCTCAGCTATCTGAATGGACCGTTCTTCAATCTATTCGACAGCAACATCAAGGATGCTATCAAGCAGGTGAAGATCCCGTACCGTAAGAACGGCGGCTCCGGTGGCACTGACCAGAGCGGTGCAAATGGCCTGTCCGCAAAAATCTTTTTTCTGTCGGGTCTCGAAGTAGGCTTGACGACCAGCGACAACTGGTATTTCCCGCAAGACGGTGCGAAGCTGTCCTACTTTGAATCTGGAACCGGCACGTCCGCCAACAACAAGCGTATTGCGAAACTGAACGGCAAGGCCGACATCTGGTGGCTCCGTTCCCCGAACGCCAAATACACCGACTACGTGTGGGTCGTCATCTCCAACGGCTACTACAGCTACAGCGTCGCTTCCAACCCGCAAGGCGTTCGCCCCGCGCTCATTCTTCCACCCGACATGGAAGTCGACAGCTCCGGCAATGTCACTCCGCCAGCACCACCCGCTACGCACAAGACGCTCATCAACGGCACGGCCTACACCGTGCAGGGCGGCAAGTGCATGGTCAACGGCACGGTGTACAACATCAAGAAGGGCAGGACGCTGATCGGCGGGACAGGGTATGACATCACGTTTGAGGAGGCAATCGGAAAGACGTGGGTTATCAACGAAAAGCCCGATATCCCAGATTCGCAGGTAAGCTGGAACGCAGACTTTATTTGCGAGGCAATATCCAGCACGCAAGAATGCTACGTCATTACTATGGGGTACTATCCGAACGCGGGCCTTTATGCCATCGGGTACGGTCGCAGAGCCATCGGGTCAACCGATGTGTATTATTCTACAAAGGGCTGGTTGAATAACGGTTACCGCACCATCACATTCAGTGAGCCGCCTACGGGAGACCTCTTAACATGGCTGCAAGCGAACGCTGTGCAGCAATAGAAAGGAGCACATATGAGCATCTACATCAAAGTCAACAACACAGAATACCCCGCAGCGATCAGCGGTGCGAACAACGACCGCGCGTGGGATGGACGCGATACCAAGACCATCACGCTCACCATGACCCACGCAGAGGTCGCGGCACTGCTGCCCGACAACACCCCGTGGAGCATCGTCCAGCGCGACACTGTGGACGTGCTGGACGAGCAGGGCAAGCCCACGGGCGAGGCCAAAGAGGTCGTCCACGAGTACGACAACAGCGAGTACAGCCTTGCTGGTGACATCACTGACCACCGTGACGGCACCGTGTCTATCAAGATGGGAAAGCCCACGGAATCCGAGCTTTCGGAGGCGACCGTCACGGCGCTGGTCGGTCAGAGCATCACGCCGCAGCGCGCGGCAAGGCTGCGCCCGGTCATCGAGCAGGCCAGCGCGTCGCTCTCTGACGGCGAGGCGGCGAAGTCGCCCGAGCTGTTCCCGCGCTGGGCGGATCACATCGGCGAGACCGTCAAGCCCGGCGACCGCCGCAGCGATATGGACGAAAGCGGCGTGCTGCACGTCTACCGCGTCAACAAAGGTCAGGGCCACACCACGCAAGAGAACTGGCCGCCGCACTCCACCCCTGCCGTGTGGACGATCATCAACGTCGACCACGCGGGCACGCAGGATGACCCCATTCCGGCCGCTCGTGGCATGGAGTACACCTATGGTCTTTATTACAAAGACCCCGAAGACACTAAGCTATACCTGTGCGAGCGTATTGGCGAGCAGTCCGGTAACAAAATCACTCTCCAGTATCTGCCGCACGAGCTGGTTGGACAGTATTTCACGGAGGTCTAATGTATGAAAATGCTGAAAGCTATCCGTGACGCGGACGCGCTGCGGCCTAACAAATTGAGCACGCCGCGCAAGGCGGAAATCCTTATGGTGCTCGAGCACCGAATCGCCGAGATGATGGGGGCGGAAGCCCCCATCCTCAAGGTAAGCGTGGAGGATGACACCGCAAGCGTCGAAGATATGGAATTGCTGCTGCCGGACGGGCACAACGAGTGCTACCACCTGTATTTGGCAGCGCAGCTCGACGCCTACAATCAGGACAGCGCGCTCTATGCCAACGACCACGCCATTGCCAACGAGGCGGTGGCCGATGCTATGGCATGGTGGCGGCGCGAAAACCGAAAAGAGAGCAAGGGCAACTGGAAGGTGTGATGACAAGTGCCGACGACATTTCAGCTGGTGGAGACGACCTTCCCGAACGGCGAAGGCAAAGACACGCAGGAGCAGATCAACGGGGTCTATGACTACCTTTTCGTGCTCCTGGAACAGCTTCGGTATACGCTCTTCAATTTGGACGGAAGCAACATCAATCAGAATGCACTGAGCGAGTTTATCAAGAATATTTCCGAGCCGATCTACGCCAAGATCGAGGATACGGACAAGAATGTAAATGAAATTTCCATTACAGCGAAAGGATTAGATGCTCGCCTTAGCGATGCTGAGGGGGACATCACGCAGCTTGACACAACGGCAAAGGGATTGCAGGTAAGTGTTTCAAACCTTGACGGCGCGGTCACTAACATCAAGGCCGACGTGAACGGCATCCGCGCGACGGTGAGCACCAAGATCGACGCGACGCAGGCACAGAGCATCTTTGACCAGAGCGCGACCGGCTTCACGCTGGGCGCAACGAGCGGCGAGAACGGCACGATCTTCAAACTCAACTACAACGGCGTGCAGGTGGCGAGCACGGGGACTGTCGATCTGCACGTCAAGGCAGTCAACATCGACGGCACGCTGACGGCGGGCGCGCTGCGCGGCGGGAGCGTAAGCCTGCTGGCCGGAGATACCCCTGTCGGCAGCATGGATCTTGCCTACACGGGCACGGGGCAGGTCGGCGTCGGTCTGACGGCGACCTATGGTGGCATGAAGATGCGCGCAGCGGGAAATATCTTTCTTGAATCCAAGCTGGGGCCGTTTGCATTGATCGGAAAAGACGATGCCAGCGACTACCCTGTCGTCTCACTCGGCGGAGGCTATCTGGTGCTGAGCGGCAATTATATGTTCAACACGTCGACGCCGAGCAACGCGCCGTATGGCACGGTGTTTTTCATCGAGGAGTAAGGCATGGCGAGTTTTTATTGCATTCTTTCGCCGGTCGACGGAGACGGGACGCAGCTCAACGTGTACGCCAAGTTTACGGGCGGCGCAGATGATTATACCTTTAAGAGGCTCATCGACGTGCGCATCACCGGCGTCGGAACATTTGAGTTCAATTCCACGGCAGTCGGCGGCGGGGAGAGCACATTCGTCGGCACGATCACAGGGCTCACACCGGGCACGACATACGAGTGGGTGTGCAACCTTTATTATTGGGGCGGCGACTGGATCGTATCGGATTACTCCGACGAGGGTACCGCCACAACGTACAGCGGCGGCGGTGGCGGCGGCGGAAGCAGCGCGAAGGCGGTCATCAATGTCGGGACGTATGTCCATCCGAACTGGAAGAGATACCGCGCGATCATCAACGTCGGGACGTATTACACCCCGAATTGGAAGCGCTACCGCGCGGTCATCAACTATGGGAGTTATCTACATCCCGATTGGAGGTAAAGAGCATGAATGAAAAGATCAAGCAGGCGACGGCGCACGCGATGCGCCTCATCAGTCTTTTGAACGTCAACGGCGACGCCGTGGACATTGTGGCGGCGGTGCGGCAGGAGCTACGCAATATCGCAATGATCTGCGACGGCACGGAAGCCCCGGAGAAGAAAGAAAGCGAGGGGACCGATGAGACTGCCTGAAATCACGGCATACACAAATCGGCGCGTGCAGCAGGTGAAATTCGGCGGCATTAACCACACGTTCGGTGCGGCGGGCGGCGAGCTCTACGACATGAAAAACCTGTCGGCGCGATACTTCCCGCTTCTTGCCCCCCGTGCGCAGCGTTATACCGTCCGCAAGGATATGGGGACGGCAAACGGCATTTTCAGCGCAGGCAAGCTCTATGAGGTATACGGAACGAAGCTCTACATCAACGGCGAAGAGAAGACGACGGTCGCAGATAGCGAAAAGACTTTCTGTGCACTGGGCGAGCGCGTGCTCATCTTCCCTGATAAGATCGTGTGCGAAAAGGACGGCACGATCAAGCCGATGGAGGCGAGCTACGCCGCGGCGGGGCTGAAATTCGGGAATGGCACGTATGCCGACGAAAAGGCGGCGGCAAACAGCATCACGACGACCGGCGCGGCGTTCCCGTTCAACGTGGGCGACGCCGTGACGATCTCGGGCTGCACAAAGGAGACCTACAACAACCGCACGCCCATCATCCGCGAGATCAGCGAGGACAAAAAGACGCTGCGCTTTTATGAAAACACCTTCCGCCTGCCCGATGGGCAGGAAAGCATCACGGAGCCCGGAACAGTCACGCTCAAGCGCAGCGTTCCCGATATAGACTTTGTCTGCACGAACGAAAACCGCGTATGGGGATGCAAGGGCGACAGCATCTTTGCTTCAAAGCTCGGCGATCCGTACAACTGGAATGTGTTTGACGGGCTATCTACGGACGCGTTCAGCGTGGAGAGCGGCACGGCGGGAGCGTTTACGGCGTGCGTGAGCTACCTTGGCTACCCGTGCTTTTTCAAAGAAGACAAAATCTTCAAGATGTACGGCACGATTCCGACAAACTTCCAGCTCATGTCGAGTGCGGTGCTCGGCGTGATGAAGGGCAGCCGCAAGAGCCTCGCCGTTGCGGGTGAAACGCTCTATTACCTCTCAAAGGTCGGCATCATGGCGTACAGCGGCGGCATGCCGCGCTGCATCTCCCGCGCGCTGGGTGACGATGTGCGCCTCTCTGACGCGGTGGGAGGAAGCGACGGCCTCAACTACTACGTGAGCCTGAAAGAGGATGGCAAGGCGGCGCTGTACTGCTACAGCAGCGAGAACGGCGTGTGGCATAAGGAAGATACGCTTGCCGTGGTGCAAATGGCCTATTCGGGCGGTATCATGGCCTTAGTGGATGGTGGTTGTGTGCTGCTTGGGAATCCAGCAGATATCCCGACCGGCGCAACACGCGAGGGCGCTGTTATTAGCGAGGCGGAGTTTGCCGACTATGACGGCGGCTCGTTCGACGCAAAGCACGTGCAGCGCGTGCGGGCGCGGCTGGAATGCGAGAAGGGCGCAACGGTCGTGTTCCTTGTCAAGTTCGACGGCGGTGCGTGGGAAGAGGTCGACCGATGCGGGGCACAGGAGAAAGACGTTTTTACGCTCAACTGCCCGATCCGCCGCTGCGACCACTTTAGATTAAAAATCAAAGCCACAGGAGAATACCGGCTCTATGCGCTCGAGTACGAATACGTGACGGGCGGCAGAAAGTGAGGGGACAATGGCAGATAATTTCAAACACAAGAATACAGACCTGACGCTCATCAACGATTCGGGCGACCTTGATCTCATCCGTCAGTATACCGAGGCCTACAACAAGGCATATGCCGAGGGAGACAAGGCGGGCCAGCAGGCGGCGCACGACGCGGCGGAGAAAATCCGCGCGAAGTACGACTATTCCGGCGGCGTGGACGGCAGCGAGTACATCAAACTCGGAACGGGCGCGAGCCCTGCAAAGGCTGACACGAGCTGGCTCGATAAGCTGGGCGACAGCAACTACAACTACGATCAGAGCGGGCAGATCAGCGCAAAGCTCGACGCGCTGCTGAATCGCACGCCGTTTTCCTACGACGCGGCGAGCGACCCGCTCTATCAGCAGTATCGCAAGCAGTACACACGCGAGGCAGACCGCAGCGCTGAGGACGTGCTCGGCAAGGCGGCAGTTATGACGGGCGGGATGCCGTCCACGGCGGCGGTGGCAGCGAGCCAACAGGCGAGCGACTACCAGATGAGCCAGATGACGGACAAGATCCCCGAGCTACAGCAGCTTGCCTATAGCATGTATCAGGATAAATTGAGCGGCGACCGCGCCGACCTGAATACGCTCATCGGCCTTGAGGACAACAACTACAACCGCTGGCTGGCTGACCGCAATTATCTCTATCAGCTCGCACGCGATCAGGTGGGCGACCAGCAGACGGCGGATGCGCTGGCGTATCAGAAGCAGCAGGACAAGCTGAACTATGACTACCAGAAGGAACGCGACGCCATCGAGGACGCACGCTATAATGCGGAATGGCAGTATAAATTGCAGCAGGCCGCGCAGGCGGCAAGCAGCGGTGGGACACGACGCTCCGGTAACGTGACGGTTCCGCCGAGCGAGGCGGACTATGAGGGTTTGTTTGAAGCGGCATATCAGTCCGGCTATCCAAAGAGCTATATTGCCAACAACTATAAAAAATTCGGATTGACCTCTTCGAGCGGCGCGTATGGCGACTATGAAAACTGGCTGGACAAGCGTGAAAACGGTGGAGATGAAAGCGAGATTAGCAGCAGCGGCGGCAGAATGATGCCACAAGGCAAGTTTATCGCACTGCTGTCCGGATTCAACACATCTCTTAAAAATGGGGACGGAGGCCGAATCCTTGGCACATTAGACAAGACTTGGCCGATGATGACAAGCGAACAGAAAGCAGAAATGCAGAAGCTACTCAAGCAGTACGGGTATTCCTATGAGGAGGACTAAATGGGACGACTTGTCAAGACAACGCCTGCGGTGCAGGAACAGCAGGAAGAAAAGCGCACGGTGGTCGGCACTGGCGTAAATGGTCGGCTCGTAAAAACAGGGGATGTGCAGAGCACATCCCCTGCGGCGAATGCGGTGAAGACGACGCCGGTGACGCAGCAGAGGGCGACGCAGAAGGGCTATAGTCCGATGTTCCGCCAGCAGCCGACGACGCAGCAGAACGTCGTGATGCCGAAGAACCAGAACACGCTTGTGCAGGGCCTTAGTAAGGGCGCTTTACAGCAGCAAGAGGCAAAGAACTACCAGAGCGAGAGCGCCTTCAATCAGCACGTGCAGGATGTGAAGACGCCTACGGTCGCGCAGCGCGTCGGCAATACGCTCAAGGGCGCGGCGAAGACCTACGGCGCGGGCTTTGCGAATGTGGCAGGCATGGCGCAGACCGGAAGCGGTTTGCAGCGCCGTGATGAGGCCGAGAAAGAAATCGCGCTGTGGGATCAGGATATCAAAGCGCAGCGCGACGTGCTGGCGGACCCCAGCAGCACCGAGAGTGAGCGTGAAACGGCACGCACCGTCATCACCAATCTGGAAGCACGCAAGGCGGCGTATCAGCAGGCATACGGCGTCGGCGGCGAAGTCGAGCGCACGTCTGACGCGATCTATAAGGTGGCTGACATACTGGCCGACAGCGGCGCAAAAGATATCAATAAGGCGAAAAGTGGGCTCGGCAAGGTCGGGCAGCTCGCCGTCGACGTGGGTGTCGCGGGTGCACAGATGGGTGCGGACGCCGTTCTCGGCCTCGCTACGGGCGGCAGCGCGCTTCCTGCGATGTTTGTGCGCAGCGGCGGCGGAAGCGCGCAGGAGGCCCGCAGGCAGGGCGCAACGCACGAGCAGCAGGTCAACTATGGCTTCGCCAGCGGCGCGCTGAGCGTGGCGACTGAGAAGATCGGCAACGCGGCAGCGCCGTTCAAGAAAATGTTCGGCAAGGGCTTCTTAGATGACGTCATCGAGCGCACGATGTCGGGGCTCAATAACAGCGCGGCGGGCAAGATCGCGCTGTCGTTCCTTGAAGAGGGCGGCGAGGAGGCCATCGAAGACCTCATTCAGCCTGCCTTGCAGATGATCTATAACGGCAAGACGCTCGGCGGGAGCTATAGCGAGCTGGAAGCATCGGAAATTCTGAACGACTTCCTCGTCGGCGGCATCCTCGGGGGGCTCGGCGGTGGCGTGGAGGCCATCGGCAACCGCGGTGGGCGCTATTACGACAGCCGCACCGCGCTGCCGAACGTGCAGACAGAGACGCGCAGCGACGCGGAGATCGTGAACGGTATTGCTGACCAGCTCTTTGCGCGCTACGACAGTATGATCGGTGAGAGCGGGCGCAAGGCGATTCGTGGCTCGTACCAAGAGGGCAAGGACACGGCGGAGCACGTCGCGGACTTCCTGCCCGCCTACAACGCGGGCAAGGACGGCAAGCCGAACCCGAACCCGACGAATGAGACGTCCTACGCGGGCTATGTCGCGGGGCAGAACGACGCGAAGACCGAGGCGCGCAAGAAAACCTTTGCACAGGAAAACGACGGCGGCAGCGGCCTTGTTTATGATGACTACGTTTCACGTGAAATAGACAGTGCGACGGCAGACGAGATCAACACCGTTGCAAAGGCGCTCGGCGTGCGCGTGCGCATGGCCGACGCGGTGCGTGGCGGCACGGCTAATGGCGTCATTGAGGGGAACGAAATCCGCATTGCAAAGGACGCGCAGGACCCCGTGATGCAGGTAGTCGGCCATGAGTGGACACACCGCGTGCAGGAGCTTGCGCCCGAGCAGTACACAGCGTTCCGCGATGCCATTATGGAAGACCCCGACGTCGCCGATGCGGCGAACATTCTGCATGAGCAGTATAATCGCATGGGAGTTGAGATCAGCGTGGATGAAGCGCTGGACGAAGCTACGGCCAACTACGCGGGCGAAATGATCGCCAACACGGACGTGCTGAACGAGTTTATCCGCAGACACAGCGAAGACCGCACGCTGCTTGAAAAACTGCGCGACGCCATCCGTGAGATCGTGGGCAAGCTGACCGGCAAGGCGAAACAGCAGGCACAGACAGCGGAGGGGCTTTTACAGCAGGCATTTGAAGCGGCGGCGCAGAACAGCAAAAATGCCGCCGCAGAGGGCGGCGTGCGCTTTGACTTAAAGGGTAAGAACAAGGACGGCATCGAGGTTTACGAAACCGGAGAGGATGTCAAGAAAATGTCCTACAAGGAGCGCATGGAAGCCTTTATGGATATCATGCGTAACGAATACGCGGGGCGCACGGCCAAATTCAGCGACGGCAACAACACCTACTACGCGAAGTTTGATGAAGCAGACCTTCGCAAGAATGTGTACGGCGATAAAAAATCCTCTCAAAAGGGCTGGAAGGCGAAAATCAATACCGGCG
>ERZ1034992.1022-NODE-1022-length-13514-cov-5.894792_pt1 | contig 13514 bp, 12 predicted proteins | sample MGYA00520695_ERZ1034992 | MGnify/ENA primary metagenome ERZ1034992 (study PRJEB33766, sample SAMN09781778) | gut metagenome | biome: gut microbiome | host: Homo sapiens | place: Madagascar | study: EMG produced TPA metagenomics assembly of the PRJNA485056 data...
CACTGCCAAAAGTCCGAAAATCGAGAAATTTCATAAAAACGCTGTTATGTTTTGAGCGTGAACAATGTATGGGAAAGCTATTGTTTTACCAGCTGCAGACTTTTGGCAGGCGCATCTGAATATCGGACAACTATCTTTTTTTCGATTATCTGCGCTTCCGCACTTGCAAAACTGAATTGAGCAGGATATATTATTTATTGTTTAAACTATCAAACCTTAAAAACAATTACACAACATGAAATCACTTTCCTACACCAGCGGCTCCATACGGGGAGTCATGTGCAAAACCGCTCTGGCGATGGTGGCGGCAACGCTCGCCATGTGCGGATACAATCTTGCCGATACCTATTTTGTCGGGAAACTGCCGGGAACCTCGCCCCTGGCTGCCATGGGATTCACTTTCCCGGTCATCATGCTGGTCGGCTGTATCTTCCGCGGTCTTGCCGTGGGCGTCATGACCACTTCCGCGCAGGCGCTGGGCGCAAAAAAGCAGCAGCGCGCCGCGAGACTGGTCAGCAGCGGAATTCTGCTGGTGCTGATTATTTCCATTCTGCTGGCGGTGCTGGGGATGGCTTTTTCCAGACCGCTCTACGCGATATTCGGTGCGGAAGGCGAAACTCTCCAGTTGGTACAGGAATACATGGACATCTGGTTTTTCGGATGTGCGACGGCTTCGCTCGCGATGCTGGGAAATGACATGCTGATTGTCTGCGGTGATTCCAAAATGGCAAGCGCCATGATGATCCTCGGCATGGTCATCAATGTGATACTGGATCCCATCTGCATTTTCGGCTGGTGGTTCTGCCCCGCCATGGGAATCAAAGGCGCAGCTCTGGCTACGATCGGCTCGCAATGCGTCAGCACGGTCATTGTGCTGACCATTCTGGCGAAACGGCATCATCTGCTGGTGTTCAAAATGATTCCGAAGGAAATTCTCGGCCGTTCCTGGATGCTGATGCTGCGCTATGCCGGACCGTCCTGTCTGGGAATGCTGATGATCCCGCTGGGAACATCGGTTCTGACCCGGATCACGGCGGAATTCGGCGATGTGGCTGTGGCGGCGACAGCGGCGGCGGGACGGCTGGAAATGGCGGCGTTCGTTGTGCCGATGTCGCTGGGCATGTCGCTGATGCCTTTCGTCGGTCAGAATTACGGGGCGAAATACTATGACCGCATCTGCGAAGGACGCCGGTTCTCAATGCGTTTTGCATTGTTTTTCCTGCTGGGTGCGGCAGTGATATTCAATCTGTTTGCCGACGGCATCGTGGTCCATTTTTCCGCCGATTTGGAAATCCAGAAGCTGATGGCTCTGTATCTGCGGATCGTTTCATGGGGGCTGGCAGGAGTGGAAATTCACCGTTTCTCCGGATTCTTCTACACCGGCTGCGGACGTCCTGCCACGGCGGCATGGCTGAATGCCATGCGTATTGTCGGATTCCTGATTCCGCTGTCGCTGCTTGCTCTGGCGTTCCGGTCGCTGCCGATGCTGTTCTTTGCCCGGCTGATTACGGATGTAACGTCCGCGGTCATTGCATATTCGCTCGCGCGCCGCATGACCAACCGGCTGGCAGAAACCAACGGCTGAACCGCAGCGGTCCGTTCACGCGCGGGATCGTTCAATTTCCAGTGCGATTGTTTCACCGCGCAGTGCGGCGGCGGGTTTGGCAATCCGGACCGCCACACTCTGCACAGCAGAAAAAGTCAGACACAGTTCCGCGGTTCGTTCCGCCAGTGCCTCCAGCAGGAAGAAGGAGGAACTCTCCGCCATGGCAATGACTTTCTCCTCCACCGCATGGTAATCGACCGTGTTCTGCAAAGTATCGGTTCTGCCGGCAAGGGAGAAATCCCCGGTCAGGGTCAGATCAAAAAACAGCTGCTGCGGCTGATGCCGTTCTTCGGGATAAGTTCCGACGACTGCCTTGACAGGCAGTCCGGAAATACAGATGCGGTCCATAACAGATTTCTCCTTAATTCAAACCGGTGAAATAGGCGACTTTCTCCAGCGCACTGGCAATGTCAATGCGGTCGACATACACATTTTCAGGGACTTTCAGCGGAACCGGCGCAAAGTTCAGAATGCCGCGGATCCCCGCCCCGGTCATGCAGTCGGCGACTTCCTGCGCGGCAATGGCTGGCACAGTGATGATTCCCAGACTGATCTTCATTTCGTGTACCAGGTCATCCAGCTGGTTCATATGATAACAGCGGCAGCCGGCAACAATCCGTCCGACTTTTCCGGCGTCACGGTCAAACGCAGCGGCAATCGTCAGACCGGGATGGCTGTATGAGAAATACGACAGAATGGCGCGTCCCAGATTGCCGACTCCGACCAGCGCGACCGGGCGTTCTTCCGAACCTTCCAGAATACGGGAAATATTGTCTATCAGCTGAACCACGTCATAGCCTTTGCGCGGACTTCCGCTCTGACCGATTTCCATCAGATCGCGCCGAACCTGCGTGGAGGTATTGTTCGCCAGTTCAGCCAGTTCATGCGAAAACAGCGTCCGCACGCCTTTCGATTTCATATCCGAAAGCAGCCGTTTATAAAGCACCATGCGCTCAATGGTCCGGGCTGGAATTGGGGTCTTCTTTCTCATAATTCTCCGTATAATTTACAGACCGGCGCGGCGGTTCAGCCACAGCGCGGCTCCGCCCATCGCCAGCATCAGGGCTTCGTAACGCACCGTATGCGGGAAATCCCGCCGCAAAACCAGCCAGGACAGCAGAAGCACGGCAAAACCGATTCCCCACAGGCACTTCTGAAGTCTGCGCGGAAACTTGCCGAAAATCTGCGCCAGCATCAGCCCGGCAGTCAGCAGTGGAAACACCAGCAGAGCAATCCCTCTGCCCGTCCCCAGCCACGCACTCCACCATTCACAGAATCCGGAACAGGAAAGGGTCCGCTGCGCCAGCGGCAGCAGTTTCAATTCCGTCAGAGCCGGCGGCGCGCCGAATGCAAAAACCAGCAATGCCATCAGCCGAACCGGACCTCGATGTGCCGGACGCGGCGTTTTTTCCTCAGATTCCACGGGTTCATCCTGCCACTGTTCCAGCAGCTCCGCATGACGGAAAATCACCAGTGACTGATGTTTCTGTATGGCTGTATGACAGAGATTCCGGAAGGCGCATAATACAGAATCATGGTCAGCACCGGACAGTGCCTCCGCCATTTTCTCCGCATCCCGGCTGGACAGGCAGCCATACGCTGGGGTGCCCACTGACAGACCGGACGGTCCGGCGGACAATCTGCCGAACGAGACTTTCTTCAGTTTCAGTTCCCGGTCCCATTGCTCAAAAATTTCCGGACTGCAATGTCCGAAAAAATTGTCCGCGTCCGCTTTTTCCGCATGAAGCACACAATATTTCCACAGACGCCGGACTTCCAGCTCATACATGGAATGCCGGTCCTGAACCGCCAGATAACGCCGGAGTTCCGTGTCATCCAGCCAGAATCCGCAATAACGGTTCATGTGTCCTCCCTGCCGGCTCCGGCACAAAGTTTTTCCCAGCCGGGAAAGTTCCAGCGGTACGGGAAAGCACGGCACTGTTCCGGTTTGACCGCCTGAATCCGGCAGAGGTGCTGTTCCGCATCATAATAAACGCAGGAACCGTCCGCCTTTTCCCGCAGAGACAGCGAACGGCGATCGGGGGCCAGCACCATGTGATCCCGCAGAAAATCCGCCAGCGGAATATGCAGAAATTCCGCAATGGCATCAATTTCCGCATCCGTCACCCGGACCGGACCTTCCCATTGGCAACAGGCGCCGCAACGGACGCAATGAAAATTTTCATTCATAAAATCAGGCTTTTCTCCGGTACGGTTCATTCTTTCCGAGATCTTCACGCAGCAGAAAACCCGCACCGGTGTGGAAATGGCCGCCGTCCTTCAGAAATCGGGACAACGCCTGCTGAAAACGGTTCTGCGGCTGCACGGAATCTACGCCGTCTCTGGCTCCTTTGACCCCGAAACAGCGGAAAACCGTATCGGCAGGTCCGCCGAACGGAACCAGGTACGCGCCGCGCTGAAACGCCAGGATGTTGGATTTCGCCGGCAGAATGCCCGCCAGCTGCGGATCCAGCAGCCAGGATTCACAGCAGAACGCCTTCCACGCATAATCCGGAAAATATTCCGCAAAAAAATCACGGACACGGTACAGGGAATCCAGACAGGCTTCCGGCGTCAGTGGTCCGCTTTCCGGAATATGGATGTTGATGACCGGGTCGCCGTATTTCAGTTTCAGTTCCCATTCCGTTTTTTCAAGAACAGCCGGTTCTTTCCGGACAAAACCGTCCGCGCCGACCGGATTGCCGCGCCAGCAGGATTCCGTTTCCTCCCAGATGCTGTTCCAGCTTCCGGCGGCGGGTTCTTCCTGCAGATCATCCAGCAGTCCTGCGGCGGTAAAACGTTTTTTCCCGGCAAACAGAGTCTGCACCTGACCGGAAACCCGGTTGCGGAACGCCATGATTTCAGCAGGAAATTTCATGGAAACATTGAATTGCAGACGTCCGAAGCCGACCAGTTTCATGAAAATCTGCGAATGAATCCAGCCGACCGCCATCCATGCCAGTCCGGGCGTGCCGAAGTTGCGTTTGTGATGCCGCGCCCAGATGTCGAAATCGCGAAGCATGTCATGCAGCAGGGTGTCCTGCCACTTCTGTTCCCGGTAACGCCGGATCATCAGCGGTACCCCGGACAGAAGCAACAGATAGTAAAACACTCCGCGCAAACTGTCTCCCAACGGAGTTCCCAGTTTGGGATTTTCCGGAAACACTTCGCCGAACGGCTGTTCCCGGACAAAAAGCCGTTCGTGCCAGTCTTCCAGTTTGCGGATAAACGGTTCATTCCGGAGCAGGCTGTCTTTCAGCTGAATGATTTCCTCAATCAGCGAGTCTTCCATGCCGGTCATGGCGGAATACCGCCGGATAAAATCATCCTGCAGGAACTCCGCCTTGCCGTATTCCGCAATGTGCGCCGGCTGTCCGCTCATGATTCACACTCCCAGAGCTTTTTTGACCGCTTCCAGAGTGGGCGGAATCTGCTGCGGCTTGTTGGCGAAAGTACCGCGGATTCCTTTGTCGCCGAGCGTATCTTTATGATAGCCGATGACGGCATCCGGGTCTTTGAGGATGTTGCCGGTGAGAATACCGACCACGGTTTCATCTTTGCCGATGATTCCTTTGTCCGCCAGTTTCTTTGCTCCGGCGAGCGAACAGCAGGACGCGGGTTCCGCGCCGATTCCGGCGGCGTCCAGCTTCGCCTTGGCATCCATGATTTCCTGTTCCGTAACCTGTTCGACGGTTCCATTGCTCCATTTGACGGCACGGAGGGATTTTTCCCAGGAAACGGGGTTGCCGATCTTGATAGCCGTGGCAATGGTTTCCGGATTCTTCACCGCTTTGAACGGTGTATGTTCGGTCCACATGGTGTAGAGCGGATTGGCGCCGGCAGCCTGAATGACCGCGATTTTCGGAATCTTGGAAATGATGCCGAGTTCATGAAGTTCCATCAGGGCTTTTCCCATGGCGCTGCTGTTGCCGAGGTTGCCGCCGGGAATGACAAACCAGTCCGGAACTTCCCAGTCGCGCTGCTGGAGGATTTCAAAAGTGATGGCTTTCTGACCTTCAATACGGAACGGATTGATGGAATTCAGCAGATAGATGCCGAGTTCTTTGCAGACCTGCTGGACAAGCGTCATGGCGTCGTCGAAGTTGCCTTCGATCTGAAGAGTGGTTCCGCCGTACGCCAGAGCCTGTGCCAGTTTGCCGTAAGCGATTTTACCTTCCGGGATAAAGATCACGGATTTCATGCCGCTGACCGCCGCATAGGAAGCCATACTCGCAGAGGTGTTGCCGGTGGAGGCACAGGCAACGGTTTTCGCGTTGAACAGTTTTGCCGCACTGGCGCCGCAGGTCATGCCGCGGTCTTTGAAACTGCCGGTGGGGTTTTCGCCTTCATGCTTGAAATACAGATTGGACAATCCAGCCCAGACACCTGCGCTGCCGGCAGGATAAAGACGAGTGTTGCCTTCCTGACGGGTAACGATCTTGTCATCCGGCGCATCCAGAATCAGTTCACGGTAACGCCAGACACCGGAAGATTCGATGCCGCGTTTCTGTCCCCAGCGTTTTTCCCACAGGGCTTTCAGCGCGCCGCCGTCGACTTTGGAAAGGTCGCGTTTGACATCCAGAATGCCGCCGCAGTCGCAGTTGTAGCGAAGTTCGCCGATGTCATAAGTTTTGCCGCAGTGAACACACTGAAGATAGGATTCGATTTTCATTTGCACTCCTTGGATAAATATGGTTATGAAAAAAAGTCATCTTCTGGCTATCTTGAAAATATATATGGCTCCGAAAATCTGGAACAGAGCGGGAGGAATCCACACCAGATACTGCGGGTACAGTGCGGGCGATCCGCGCAGGGCATCGGAAACCAGCACTCCGCCGAAATAAATGCCTGCCAGCAGGACGCTCAGAAAGAGTCCGACCGATGTTTCGCGCCGGCTGGTCCGAACGGCAAGGGGCATTCCCAGCAGAAGGAAAGCAATCGGTGCCAGTGCCAGCGCCACCCGCTGATTCAGTTCCACTTCCAGATTGGTGGTATCTGCGCCGCGTTTCTTTTCCAGACTCAACCGCGCCAGGATATCCATGAACCGCAGGAATTTATCCCGCATGGACACGTTTTCCGAGCTGAATTCCTTGCCGTAATTAATGGAGAACGTAAGTTTTTCCGAAAACGTGTGCCGGGTGGTATTTCCCTCATGCGCGGCAATCGTTGCATTGTGCAGAATCACATTCAGAACCTGTTTCTGTCTGTCTACTTCCACTTCGCCTTTCGAGGCAGTAACGTCCTGTTCCCAGCCGCCGGATTTGCCCATGCGGTACACCTGGACATTTTTTATGACATTGCCGTCTTTACTGCCGATGTAGATCCGCAGGTCGTCGAATTTGATCGGAATGCCGGGTTCAAACAACGCCGTGGGCTGGTCTATCAGCACATTCTTCACCAGCACGCGCGCCTTGCCGAGATAATACGGTCCGACCTGCAGCTGAAGGTACAGACAGATGCACGTCAGGAAAAAGGCAATGACAATAATCGGGGAAACGATCTGGAGGATGGAGATGCCAGAAGAACGCATGGCGGTGATTTCATTGTCGGCGGAAAGACGTCCGAACACCAGCATGACCGACACCAGGGCAGCCCACGGAATGGTAAAAGCCAGCACAATGGGCAGCACATAAAGCAGGAAGGTGAAGGCGTTGCCGACCGGTACGCCGCTGGAAATATATTCAAAGACTTTCATCAGCCGCGCTCCGGTCATGCCGAAGGTCAGAATCCCGATCGCGGTCAGAAAAGTAGCCAGAAATGCTTTCGTTACATAAATATTCAGTGTTTTCATCCATCAGCCTTTCATTGCTGTAAACTAATACGTCTGGTAATGTAGCATGAAAAACGCAAATGGAAAGCCCTTTGAAGCGGTTTTTTCGGAATTTTCAGAAATTTGTTTCACGTTTTTTGCGATTTCCACTTGTCAAAAACGGAAAAATGTGGTATGTTAATGGCTTTGAAACGTTCAAACCAAGGAGTTTTGTCGATGAAGGTATTCAATTTCAACGCCGGTCCTGCCGGGCTTCCCGCCTCGGTCATGGAAAGAGCCCAAAAAGAATTCTGCAACTATGACAACACGGGCTGCGGCATTCTCGAACATTCCCACCGCGGAGCCGCTTTCCAGGCTGTTCTGGACAAAACCAACCAGAATATCCGCGATGTCTTCGGCGTGTCCGATGATTATGATATCGTCTACATTCAGGGCGGCGCAAGCATGCAGTTCGCCATGATCCCGATGAACCTGATGCAGGGTGCGGCGGATTATGTCGACACCGGCACGTGGTCCTCCAAAGCCATGAAGGAAGCCAAAGGCTTCGGCGAAGTCCGCACCGCCGCTTCCAGCAAGGAAACCAAATACGACCATATCCCGGCGTTCTCCGAATGGAAACTTTCCGATGACGCCAGCTATGTGCATATCACCAGCAACAACACCATCTACGGCACCCAGTACCGTTCCTTCCCGAAAACCAAGGCTCCGCTCATCGCCGACATGTCCAGCGACATCATGTCCCGCAAGGTCAATGTCTCTGATTTCGGCATGATCTACGCCGGCGCTCAGAAGAACCTCGGTCCCAGCGGTCTGGCGCTCGTCATCATCCGCAAGGATCTGATCGAACGCACACCCGCCAATGTGCCGACCATGCTGCGGTATGAAACCTACACCAAGAACAACTCTCTGTACAACACCCCCCCGACCTTCGGCATCTACATGATCGGTCTCGTTACCGACTGGATGAAAGAAGTCGGCGGTCTGGATGTCATCGAAAAATGGAACGATGAAAAAGCGGCTCTGCTTTACAGAGCCATTGATGATTCCGACGGCTATTTCCGTTCCCCGGTGCAGAAGGACAGCCGTTCCCGCATGAACGTTGTCTTCCGTCTCCCCACCGAAGAACTCGAAGCCAAGTTCCTCAAAGTCGTTTCTGAAAACGGCATGATCGGACTCAAAGGTCATCGCTCCGTCGGCGGTCTCCGCGCCAGCATCTACAACGCCATGCCCATCGAAGGCGTTCAGAAACTGGTCGATCTCATGGAGAACTTCCGGAAAAACAACTGACCGCAAACAGGCGGACAGGCCCTCCCGCCTGTCCGTCTTTTCTGCTAAGGAAGGAGGGAAACTATGCTGCAGCATTATTCCGTAGTCAACGGCAAGATAGAGCAGAATCCCGGCGGTTTCCCGCATATTGATATTTACATTCGTCCCGACGAGGAAGAACGCCGCTACCTGATCGACGTCTGCCGGGTGGACGAACATACGCTGATTTCCTCCACTGACCCGGATGAGACTCCGCGTATCGAATTTGAAGACAACCATACGGCAATCATTCTCAAATATCCGAAAAACTACTCTGCCGAGGACAATTTTTTCTTCCGGGTCAAATCCATGGGGGTGTTTCTTTTTCCGCCCGACCGGATCATTATCGTGCTGGACGACCAGGTTCCCCTGTTTACCGGACGTCTGGCATCCAACCTGAAAACTCCGCAGGATGTTCTGCTGCGTATTCTGTATCAGACCATCCGGCATTTTGAGACACACCTGCGCATCATCAACATGTGCAGTGATGAACTGGAACATGAAATCAGCAAATCCTCCGAAAACAAGAACCTGCTGGACATGTTCACTCTGGAAAAGGGACTGGTTTACTATCTGAACGCCCTCAGCGGCAACGGCAGACTGATTGAACGCATGAAAGCCGGTTCCGCAAAAATTGGTTTTACCAATGACAATCTGGAACTGCTGGACGATCAGGCGATTGAAAATCAGCAGTTTCTCGATCAGGCGCAGGTGTATTCGCAGGTGCTTTCCGGTCTGATGGATGCCCGCGCGTCCATCATCAACAATAATCTGAACGTTACGATGAAAAGCATGAACGCCATTGTCATCGCCGTTTCCATCCCGACTTTCTTCACGGGAGTCGGCGGTATGTCCGAGTTTACTTCCGTCATCGGGAAAAGCATGAAATGGTACGTGGCGTATCCGCTGTTCTTCTGCACCATGTTCATCCTGGGTCTGCTGATTTACTGGCTGATCCAGCGGCATTACAGTTCGCGCTGAAAGGAGTTGAGCCATGCCTATTTACGAATATATCTGCGAAGATTGCAAACATCAGTTCGAAGCGTTGGTGCGCAATTCGTCATCCCGTCCGGAAGACGGCTGCCCCAAATGTCATTCCGGCCGTCTTCAACGTAAACTTTCGACTTTCTCCGCCTCCGTTCCCGCGGGAAACGGCTGTGCCAATGAGTCCATGTGTCCTCATGCCTCCCACAGCTGCGGCTGCGGCGGATGCTGCGGACACAGTCACTGAACATCATGAATAAGAAACAGCTTACAGCTCTGATGGAAGGTCTGGGCATAGCTCCCAGCAAGAAGCTCGGACAGAATTTTCTGGTGGACGCCAATTTCACGGAAAGCATTGTCCGCTCCGCCAACATTCAGCCGACCGACCGCATTCTGGAAGTCGGTCCGGGCTTCGGCGCCTTGACGGAACTGCTGCTCAAAACCGGTGCGCAGGTTTCCGCCATTGAATTCGACCGCAAACTCGCCGCCTGGCTCCGCGAACGGTTCAAGAACACCGGTCTACGGCTGATCGAAGGCGATGCCTGCAAAACGGATATCCCCGCCATTTACGGGGAAGACATCCCGTTCCGGCTGATCTCCAACCTGCCCTACTCCGCCGGAACGGTGATCGTCGCCAATATGCTGACACTGAAAACCCCGCCGACGGAAATGCTGGTCATGCTTCAGAAAGAAGTCGGTATGCGGCTGGCGGCTTTCGCCGGGGATGAAGAATACGGTGCGCTGTCCATCCGGGTGCAGACCATGTATAAAGTGGAAGCGGTGCGGACAGCTCCGCCCGACCTCTTTTTCCCGAAACCGGATGTGGATTCCGTGATTCTGCGTCTGACCTTGCGTCCGGACCGTCCGGAAGCGGGACTGTTCAAAACCTTGAGTACTCTGGTGAAAGTTTCCTTTGCGCACCGCCGCAAGAAAATGTTCAAACAGGCAGCGGCGGTTTTCGGAGCGGAACCATTGGAAAAAGCCATGAATGACCTGGGCATCAGCCTGGACATCCGCGCGGAAAAAATTGATCCCGCCCTGTTTCGGCATCTGGCGGAACACCTCAAGGCAGCAGCGAAATGACCGGTTCCGCCGGAAAAATGGAACTGCTGGCTCCTGCCGGCAATCCTTCCGCTGCACTGGCGGCATTCGATGCCGGGGCGGATGCCGTTTATTGCGGTCTGCATAAATTCAATGCCAGGGAACGTTCGGAGAATTTCACACACGATGAACTGGCTAAAATCATTGCTTATGCAGGAAAAAATCACCGTAAAGTCTACGTTACCTTCAATACTCTGCTGAAAGAGAGCGAATTGAAGGAAGCCGCGGCGGAACTGGCTCATCTGGCGGAATGCCGGCCGGCTGCCCTGATCGTGCAGGATCTGGGCGCGGCGCGGATCATCCGGGAATATTTTCCGGAACTGACTCTCCATGCTTCAACGCAGCTGGGCATTCACAATTCCGCCGGGCTGGAAGCCGCGAAAAAATCCGGATTCCGGCGGGTCATTATGGAACGGCAGGTTACGCTGGACGAACTGCGGAAGATGATTCCGGACGGCAAACCGCCGGTCGAAATCGAATTATTTGTACATGGCGCATTATGCTGCTGTGTTTCAGGCTCCTGCCTGTTTTCCTCCTGGCTGGGCGGCTGGAGCGGCAACCGCGGCAAATGCAAACAGCCCTGCCGCCGGCAGTATTTCCGCTATGGCGATTCCGCCGGGCGGGGTGAATTTCTGTTTTCCCCGGATGATTTATGCGCCTTGGAACTGCTGGATGAATTCCGCAGTCTGGGCGTTTGCAGTCTGAAAATCGAAGGACGTCTGCGCCGGGCGGATTATGTGGAAAAAGTGGTACGGGCATACCGGACCGTACTGGATGCCGCCCCGAAAAAACGTCCGGAAGCATTACTCGAAGCACAGAATATTCTGCGCGGAGTCTGTACTCGCAAAACCTCCCTGGGTTTTTATACGGTTCCTTCCATGAAAAAACTGGTGCGGCTGGATCTGCTGGGCGGGTCCGGTGTGCCATGCGGCAAAGTAACGGGAACAGCACCCGGCGGGTTCGAAGCGGTCATGTCCGGACGGCTGCATGTCGGCGACACCATCCGGGTCCAGACGGCGGCAGACGCCGGAGACGGGTTCAGCCAGACGGTTCTGTTCCTCGAATCGAAACGCCGTTCCGTCATGAAAGTGTTGTCCGGAGACCGCTGTTTCATACGATCAGATAAAAAGCCGCAGCGGGATTCACTGATTTACCGTACGGGGGAATCCGGCACGGATTATTCCGGACGCATGGCAAAACTGCCCGCACCCAAAGTTCCGCTGGATGTAAAAATATCATTGTCGGCAGACGGTTTGACGGCGGCAGTCTGCACCGGCGATCAGTTTCATATTGCCCTGCCCTCGCTGTCCCCGGCAAAAAAACACGCGGTTTCGGCAGAGGATCTGATCCGGGAATTTTCCGCGGCGGCCTCGGAAATTTTTGAAGGCGGCGTCCTTTCAGCGGAGGTTTCCGGCGAATGGTTTCTGCCGTCAAGTGAACTGAAAGAAGCACGGCGGCAGTTCTGGAACTGGGCGGAACTGCGGATTCCGCATGACCTGCCGCACCGCAAGGCGGCGAAGTGTCTGCAGAATTTCCGGAATGCATACGATGCGTTTCAACCGTCTGCACTCGAACTGTTTCCGGACTGCACGGCGGCTGCAGAAAACAGAACGGCAGATACAGCGGCAGCGCGGGAAATCAGCATTGCCGGACCGGAGGACGAAATCATACTGCCGCCGATCGTTCCGGAATTTCAGCTGGATGAACTGAAACGGCAGATTGCCGGTCTCATCAGGCGCGGAGCCAAAGTGTTCCGCCTGACTTCGCTGTTTCAATTTGCCTTGTTCCCGGAACCGCAGCGGCACGGGCTGATTCTGAAAACCATGTTTCCGTTTCCGGTCTGCAATTCGGAATGCGTCCGGGTATGTCAGGAACTGGGAGCCGCCGGAGTACAGGCGTGGATCGAGCTGGGACGCGGCGACCATGAACAGCTGCGCGAACATTCGATTCTGCCGCTGGAAGTCTACGGATATGGCAAGCCCTGCATTTTCACCACGCGGGCAGTGCTGCTGCCCTGGCAGAAAATCCGCGACATCCGCGGCAATCGTTTTGAATTGACAAAAGACGGTATGCTGACGCATCTTTATCCGGAACAGACCTTGTCATTGGAAGATATTCCGGAGCATTTTTCCATTTTCCGGGATTTGCGCAAATGCAGTGAACAGGAAACACTTCTGACGGATTTCAATCATTCCCGCGACTGGGCATAAAAAAAGAAACCGGAACACATTCAGGGGGGGATGATATGGAATGCGCCCCGATTTCAAGCCGATAATTTACACTGAAAATACAAAAATTCAAGTTCTGAATTCTGTTTTCATCAAACTTTTCAGTCCGGTCAATCCTTTTTGGTCCGGAAAGCGTGGAAAACAATATTGTTTTCATTGCTGAAAAACAGAATCGGCGTAGTCCGCTGAATCACCACATGATCGGTATCGAACCGCAGCAGCCAGGTGAACCGGGCGGTGGTCTGAATGCACCAGGCGTAGATTTTCAGCAGATCCGGACGCAGCCAGGCGGCACGGGCAGCCACCCGGTGAGGAGTCCGCGCCGCCAGCGCGGCATTGCTGTATTCCGTCTCACGAAAGCCGGCAAGAACGCGGACGCCGTCAATATCCAGAGAACAGGAATCATTCCCGAACGACAGTTTTATGTTCTGTATGCCCCAGCGGTTGGGAGCTGCCGCATATTCCCCGGCGGCACATTCCGGCGTTCCGGCAACACCGGCGGACATATCCGGCGGCAGTG
>ERZ1034992.1025-NODE-1025-length-13489-cov-5.967992_pt1 | contig 13489 bp, 8 predicted proteins | sample MGYA00520695_ERZ1034992 | MGnify/ENA primary metagenome ERZ1034992 (study PRJEB33766, sample SAMN09781778) | gut metagenome | biome: gut microbiome | host: Homo sapiens | place: Madagascar | study: EMG produced TPA metagenomics assembly of the PRJNA485056 data...
AGCCCCATCCATACCGGTCAAAACGTCACCGGTGCGGATGGGTACCTATTGGTGGAGCCAAGGGGATTCGAACCCCTGACCTTTTGAATGCCATTCAAACGCGCTACCAACTGCGCCATGACCCCATTGGTGTTTTGCTCACTTATATTACATCATTTTTGCGACATAGACAAGCGTTTTTGTGATTTTTGTTTCGTTACTTTTCTTGTCAAGTCGCAATGCAATATCGTCGCACTTTTGCAATGACGACATAAAAGCAAGCGACAAAAGAATATTTTTTTGTGAAAAAAACTTGTCATAAACGCTGGACTTTGTCAAAAAGACATGCTACACTTTGAGCATCATCTCGATAGAGGTGCGGATTTTATGATAAGCCGATGGCGCAGACTTCGCCTCGGTGGCAAAGGAAAATCCGCCGAAAGAAAGACTTGTTTGGTCTGAAACGATCTTTCTTGGGACAACGCAGAATATGCGTTGTACTGTCACCTTAAAGGTGGAGCGCTATCAACGTTGAGCGATATTTTATATCCGCAATGTTGTTGGCATTGCGGATTTTTTTATCCCCGATGCCGCCTACCGTCGATTTGTAAAAATACTTTTCGCAGGAGAAACAACAATGAAAAAGACTTCCAAAATCATAGTTTTGATATTGATTTTGTCGGTTTTGACAGCAAGCCTTGTGCTTTTGAGCGCATGCAACACCCACTCGAACGGTTCGTCGCAAGACAAACTGGTTGTCGGGCTCGAATGTGCATACATTCCCTTCAATTTCACGCAACAAACGGACAAAAACGGCGCGGTAAAGATCTCGAATGCCGACGGATACGCAAACGGATACGACGTCCTTATTGCAAAACGCATTGCGGACGCACTCGGCAAAGAACTCGTGATCGTAAAAACCGAATGGGATTCTCTCGTCCCCGGCGTTAGCGCAGGCACGCTCGACCTTGTAATTGCAGGCATGAGCCCCACAGCCGAAAGACGCGAATCAATCGACTTTTCAGAGGCTTACTACGAGAGCAATCTCGTCATTGTCGTAAGACAGGACGGCAACTATGTCAACGCGCAAAATCTCGACGATTTCAACGGCGCGAAAATCGTTGCGCAACAAGGCACGTTCCACGACAAAGTACTTCAAGAACAAGCGGCGTCTCACGGTATAACGGCTGGCACGCCTATGGCGACCTTCCCCGAAATGACGATTGCGCTCAATGCAAAAACCATCGACGGATACATTGCGGAAGAGCCGGGCGCGATTGCGGACTGCGCCGCAAACGAAAACCTCACCTACGTCCACCTTTTGAACAACGATACGGGTTTTGACGCAAGCGCTGAGGACACTCAAATCGCAATCGGCATGAGATACGGATTCGAGCATAAAGACGCTATAAACAACATACTTTTGAATCTTTCAAGCGAAGACAGGCTTGCAATTATGCAAGAAGCGGTCGAATTTTCCACCGACAACACGAGCGTACAATCCACTTTCTTTTCGAGAATCGGAAACATAATCAAAACATATTATCTGTCAATATTGAAAGGCGTAGGCTACACTATACTCGTGGCAATCGTCGGTACGATCGTGGGCTTGTTTATCGGTCTTTTGATTGGCATGTACCGCACTCTCGATACGCCGAAAAACAAGGCGCTCGCAGTGCTTAAAAAAATCGGCGACGTCATTCTTTCGATATATATCGAAGTGTTCCGCGGCACGCCTATGATGGTGCAGGCTATGGTTATTTTCTGGGGCTTTGCGCTAATCAACAATGGCAGCACGATGAACGTAACCTTGGCAGGCTTGATTATCGTGTCCATAAACACGGGCGCATATATGGCGGAAATCGTCAGGGGCGGCATTATATCCATAGATAAAGGTCAGTTCGAAGGCGCGCAGGCAATAGGTATGACGCACTCGCAAACCATGTGGAATATCGTTCTTCCCCAAGTGCTGCGCAATATAATGCCCAGCGTAGCAAACGAATTTGTCATCAACATCAAAGATACGTCGGTGCTGAACGTAATCGGCTTTACCGAGCTGTTCTTCTACGGCAAATCCATAGCCCTCAACACATACGCAATATTCGAAACTTATCTCGTCGTTGCGGCGATATACTTTGTGCTCACCTTCACCATCACGCGCATACTCCGCCTCATCGAAAAGAAGATGGACGGCAAAAAGGACTATCAAATCATGGGTTCGCAAAATATGGACGCGGAATCCATGTTGCGTGAAAAGCAAGCTATCGGAGGTGGAGAACAATGACGATTACGGATGCGAACACTTCAAGACAGAACGAGGAAAACACGGAGCAAATTATGGAAAACACCGCAATAGATACTCAAAACATAACGAATATAGACAACACTGCGCAACTTGACTCACAAAGCGAATCAATCATCGAAGTGCGCCATCTCGGCAAAATCTTCGGCACTCACGAGGTGCTCAAAGACATCGATTTCGATGTCCAAAAAGGCGACGTAACCTGCATAATCGGCTCGTCGGGCAGCGGAAAATCCACCCTGCTTCGTTGCATTAATCTCTTTGAAACGCCGACTGCCGGCGAAATCTATTTTCACGGCGAAGACGTGACGAAAACCAAAAGCGCGCCCAAATACCGTGAAAAAGTGACAATGGTGTTTCAATCGTTCAACCTTTTCAACAATTTGAGCGTGCTTGCAAACTGCACCATAGGTCCTAGAAAAGTGCTGAAAATGAAAAAGGACGAGGCAAACGCCGTCGCAATGAAATATCTCGAACTCGTGGGCATGAGCGCGTATATCAACGCAAAGCCTCGTCAGCTTTCGGGCGGTCAAAAACAACGCGTGGCAATTGCGCGCGCCCTTGCGATGTCCCCCGAAGTCATCTTGTTTGACGAGCCGACTTCCGCTCTCGACCCCGAAATGGTGGGCGAAGTGCTCGAAGTCATGAAAGAGCTTGCAGAGGCGGGACTTACGATGATCGTCGTAACGCACGAGATGACTTTTGCGCGCGACGTTGCAAACAAAGTCGTATTTATGGACGGCGGCGTTATTGTCGAAGAAGGTGCGCCCGAACAAATATTCACCTCACCGAAAGAAGAGCGTACGAAAGCGTTTTTGTCCCGTATGCTTGCAGAAAAACAAAACGCATAAGTTTTTTTACACGACAAAAACGTTATTCATATCGAAAAAATCGATATTCTATCCGCAAAAAGAAGCGTCCGCACGGCGTTTCTTTTTTTATTCGAGCGGTGCGCTTCGTGTGAAAATTCAATGCTCGGCTATATGAAAAAACGTTCGTTCGATTGTATAATCTTTCTACAAAATTCGCAGCAACCTGCGATTAAATCGCGAAAGGATTGACACAAAATATTGCAAAGACAAAAAAGCTGTGTTACATTTATGTAAAAGAACGCAAAACGGGTTTGAAAGGCACCATGAACAAAAAAATTTTTCTTAAACTTATCATTCTCATTCTGACGATTTGCACGGCAAGTTGTCTGCTTTTTGCGTGCAACGAGACACCGGATACCCCTGCTCCCGAACCTACGCCGACACCTACTCCCGAGCCGGAGTTTTACGAGGAAAAAGAGGGATACGCATACGGCGAAAACATCGAAATTACCTATCACTCGAACGTTACGGACACCGACAGAAAAGCATACGTCACACTGCCTGCAAATTACGACGAAAACAAAAAATATCCCGTGCTTTATCTGCTTCACGGCATGTCGTGCACCTACAAGAGCTGGCTTGAAATGTGCAGTGCAAAATACGTGATTCAAAACTTGCAAATCGAGGGTGAAATCAAACCTATGATTCTCGTGTCGGCGGACAGCAATATCACTGCGGGCGAGCAACCGAGCATCTTTTCAAAAGATTACTGCACGATGTTCGACAAAACCGCGGACGAGATTATCACCTCCCTGATGCCATATATCAACCAAAACTACCCCACTCTTACCGATAGAAACAACACCGCAATCGCAGGCTTTTCCATGGGCGGAAGAGAAACCTTGCTCACGGCGTTCAAATATCAGGACTATTTCAACTACGTCGGCGCATTCTCGCCGTCGGGTTTTGGCGAAAAACCCGTGTCTTTTGACACGACCGTGCCCGATTTCAAATATGAAGACGGAAAGAGTTTTGACGTTTTGATGCTTGCAATCGGCAATATGGACACGTCGACAAGCCTGTTTTATCCGCACATCGTCAACAAACTCGCGCAAAACGGAATAGCGTATATCGATCAAAAATATCCCGGCGGACACGATCAAACCGTTTGGCGCAAAGCTCTCTATGACTTTGCAAAAACGATTTTTGTCGAAAACTAAATAAAAACGAGACAGATTGCAACACACTTTTGCAGATTCGCACAATTAAGCAGACACCTGTGTCTGCTTTTCATTTTATCACAAGTTTTGCCCGTTGACTTTAAACGACCTTTTGTATAATATAAAAGCAACAACCAAAGAGGGAAAATACAATGCACAAAAAAATTATACTTGCCGCCGCTATCGCACTTATTGCGATACTTTCGCTATCCTTTTTCACAGCGTGCGACGACGAAGAAGTCCAAGCGCGCGCAATCGACCTTGACAGCGCGCAATACAGAATTTTCTTCGACGATTTTGACGGCGAACTCGACACGACCGTCTGGAACACCCTACACGAAAGACGCAAAGGCGGATATTGGGACAAGGATCAAGTGTTGACCGAAAACGGCAATCTTGTGATTCGCACGGTTGAAAAGGACGGGACTTTCTACACGGGCGCAGTCGATTCGATGAACAAAAAAGAACTGCTTTTCGGCTATTTCGAAGCAAGATGTTATCTCCCCAAAGCAAGCGGAATCTGGTCTGCATTCTGGCTGATGCCGCAAGGAATGATGTATGATGCGCCCTCCTCCGACGTAAACGTGTGCGGAGCTGAAATCGACATAATGGAATCGCCCTACTTCAACCCCGTCAACAACTTGCTCTCCAAACAGCTCATCGAAAACGAAACCTATCAATGCGCCGTGCATGTGGGAGATTACAAGAAAAACTATATAAAGAAAGAGCAATTTATAAACACGCAAACCGCAAAAACGCAAGTCGATATCTATGACGATTGGCACACTTTCGGACTTGATTGGAGCAAGGATTACTACCGCTTCTATTTTGACAGAAAGCTCGTGTTTGAAATCACGGACAAGAAGTATATATCCACCGTCGAAAAGGATTATCTGTTCCTATCCGTTGAAGTGGGCGGCAAAAACGGCATCGCACAAAAGCCCGATTTTTTCTTTGCAAACAGCGTTTTTGAAAATCCGGAAGGCACTTTCCCCGTTGACTTTCTTGTGGATTACGTTGCAGTCTACTCAAAATGTCCGTTCTGAAAACGACGTCAAACTTGCAAAAAAACCTCGCTTTTGCGAGGTTTTTTCATATCTTTTTTGCAAGAATCGCAACGGCTCTTTCGCAAGATTTGCCGTTTTAACTTTGTCGATTTAAGAGTGCATTCTCTCAATAAGCGCGCTGTTGACCTGATACATCGATGCGGGAGTTATGCTTGCGTCGTTTGTGTAACCGTAAATTCTCAACGACATTCTTGACAACACGGTTGCCGCAAGAGAAGCGGTGCTTCCGCCCTCCGGCTTTATGTCCGCGGTGTTTATGCAAGAGTAGTTTGCGTTCTGCGAGTTGTATTGCAAATACGTCGGAGCGTTCATTATGCCGTCTTTAAAAGAGATGCCCGAGCAAATGAAAGCGACGTGCATATACGTTTCGCCGCCATATTCGTATTTATAGTTGTCGAAAGCGGAGTTTTCTCTGATCAAATCATAAACCATCGAGCCTATCATACCGTCAACGTCGGCGTTGCCCGTTTTCAAAAGACCTGCGTTTTTGATATTCTGCCAGTTGTACGCTTCCAAAAATCCCGTCTGATTTATCACGCAATTTACGCCTGCCGAGTAAAACTCTTTGAGGAAAATCTTTTCGTTTTCGTCAAAATCGTCCGCAAATCTGCCGAGTTTTGAGGATTTCATTGTAAACTTTTCGTACGCAACGCTCATAAGCGAGCCGAGCATGTTCGAGCAAACCACGTTGTTTATGTTGAGATGGCTGTAAAACGGATAAACGGCATCGCCCATATCCGCCATACGTTGCGGTATATACATGCCCACTTGCGTCATATTGCGGATTATGCACCCGTTGACTGTCGCGTCGACGTTGAAAAGCGTTATCGCTTGTTTTGCGTTTTCGAATATACAATATTCGATGCAAACGTCGTTGAGGCGGTTGGTGTCCCAATCGTAGCCGCATATAACTTCGCAAACGGTTGACGTAAAGCCTTCGGTGTCCTTGGCGTCGGTTATCAAACCGTCATCGCCTATGCTGTTTGAACGCATAACCGTGTTTGAAAGCGTAACGCCGCTCCAATTGATGCGAATAAGGTGTGTTTCCACTTGCTGTTTAAGCGCGGAAATAATGTGGTTGTTTCCGTACAAATCTCCGTACAAATTCAAGTTATTCGAGCCGTTGACCGTGACGGGCGTGCCGTCCTCGTTCACCTCGTAAACGATGTTGTCGGCAAGGCAGATCGCATACAAATTGCGTGATCGGGGAGCATCGTAAACGGCGTATCCGACGCCTGCGATTTCTTTTTCGAAAACGTTTTTTCTGCTTTGCAAATTGCCGTCTTTGTGTGCGTATTCTCTTTGATCCTTCGTTGCTTGTCTTGCCTCGGCTATATTTGAACATTGCACACCGAAAACGGCTTTTATCGTCACTTCTTCGGTTGTAAACTTCGTAAATCCTTCATATTTGGGGTATCTTGCGCTCACTCTTACGACGATACTCTGTTTGCCGACGCCTTCGAGAGTAGGCAAGAAAATCAGCTTGTTGGCAACTTCGTCGTCAAAACGGGCATATTGCGCACCGCTTACGATTTCAAATTTGTACGCCGCATAAAAATCTTTTAGCAACGCTTGATTTTGCGGCTCGCCTTTTACGATGACGTTGGTGTAATTTGCCGTCTTTTCGTTGCCGAGCGATACGTCCGAGTATCTTTCGGACGCGAACACGGTTTCTTTTGCGATGCCGATTTCAAGTGCGGAATTCGACGTGCGCAACTGTATCGACGCAAGTTTTTTCTGCACGTTCAATTCAACGGATATGCTCGCTTCGCCAACCGTTGCCGTGACGACTACGCTTCCGTCCGATATACCTTTAACAAAACCGTTCTCGTCCACGATTGCTACGTCGGTGTCAGAGGACGTCCAAATTGCATTTTGCGGCGCACCCTCTTCGAGCATATCCGCCCATACCAAGTCGAGATCGAGCACGTTTTCGCCAACGGCAAGCACGTAACCGCTCTCGCTTGAATAGAAACGCGTATTTCTTATTGCAATATCGCTTTGCGCACACTTCGTCAACGTAAGACGTCTGCCGTCTTTGGTCGTGATTTGCGCGATATCGGCGTTAACCGTAATTCCGTCCTCTGTTAAGAGTCCGCCTTCAACGCTTGCTATTTCCTCTTTGATGACGCCGAGTTCGGCAAACGTAAGGCTTGTTCTGCTTGTCACGACTTTTTCGCCGAATATCGAGCTTGCGCCCTTCTGCTCGACGGTTAGATCGATTGTGCCTTCAACAAAATCAAGCTCGTCTTTCTTTTCGCTGGAATAGACGCTCGCAAGCAAACTTATCGTCGCTCTTCCCTCTTTGAGAGCGGTGACGACGCCGTTTTGGTCAACGGAAATCACGCTTTCGTCCGAGCTTGACCATATCGTCGTGTTGACGATGCTGTCAATGGGAGTATATGTCGCAAGCAAACGCATGGATTCCCCCACGCCCAGAGTGGTGTCCTCTTCTTCGGAAACGCCGAGCGTAACTCTTTCGACGTCATAGCCCATCACGGACACGGTGATAATTCTAGACACCGTTTCCGCTTGCGCGCGCACCGTGAATTTACAATAGGAACTCACAAGCATTTTGCCCGTTGTGTTCGACTCGATTTCCTTGCCGTTTTCGTCCACAAATGCCGCCGCCGGATACACTTTTTCAAGCAAAATATCCGCCATTTCGGAGATTATAAGGGAGGAATCCTTGTAATACTTGCTTTTTACGACGTTGTATGCGTTTTGTCTTGCCGGCGTCGAAAACGAACCGTTTGCAAGTTCGTTTTCGAGCTCCGCTTTGAGAGAGAACAAATTTGCAAGATATGCGTTTCTGGACGCTTCGTAGTTTTCGTCCGTATAGGAAACGTCGCCGACGATTTGCCACTCAACCGTTTTGTTGGTTGCCTTTTCGGGATAAACTTTTGCGTCGACGTAGTTGTAAATGTTTATGTTTGCAACCTCGTCGAATGGGATTTGAAGAGTGTAGATCGTCTTGTCGGAATCTTTGTATCTGAGCTGCAAATCCTCAACCGCAATATGCGCGTTGACCGACACGATGACGGACACGAGCGCAACGACAACCAAAACGATTATCGGTATGAGGATCAAGATTCCAATCATTACTTTTTTCATATGTTTTCTCCCGTAATTATTCTGACATTATTTTGTATGCAACCTATCGATAAACGCGTCGTTGACCATATAAGTCGTAGACGGTTGGATGTTTTGTTGATTGTCGTAGCCCCAGATACCTGCCGAGGCTTTCTTGAGGAAACTTTCTCCGATTTTTGCGGGTCCCGAGTTTTCAATCGGCATTTCTTTTGTGTTGAAATAGGACAATCTCTTGTCTTGGATATTTACGTCCGCATATGTGTTTTCGATCGTAAATCCCGTCGTGATACCTGCCGTGACGATAGCAACATGAATCCAGCACACGTCGTTCGAATCAATTATTCTGCGATTTGCAAACGCAGAGTTGCCTCTTATGATCATATCGCTGAATTTTGCAATAAGGTCGTCCACGTTTATGCCGTTGACGTTACCCACGCTGATGAGCGATGCGCTCGACACGGGTTGCCAGTTGTATGCGTCGAGGAATCCCGTTTGCTTAAAACGGAAATTGATTCCGTTTGCATAAAGGTTTTCCATATACCACTTTTCGTTTTCCTCCGCAGTTGCCGCAAAACGATAATCGGTTGCTTTGTTCGTTGTGGTGACGTGCTCGTAGTTGACGACCATAATAGAACCGATTGTGTTCGAGAACACAAAGTTGTTCATCGTCACATGAGAGTAGTAGGGATAAATCACGTCGCCGTAATCGTTCATGCGCACTTGCGTTGCAAATCCGCAATAGCACAGGTTTCTGACTATGCAACCGTCAAAGGTTACGTCCGAATTGTTGATATTGAGAGATTCTTTTGCGTTTTCGAATATACAATACTCCACTCTTACATTTTCAAGACGGAATCTGCCCCAGTCCACGTGACTGCCGATGATGCCCAAAATACCCGTAAAGTCTTTTGTATCCTCCGCCGAATCGATTTCGGTGCCCTGCGCTGCGCTGTTTGCGCGGAGAATGAGGTTGGACATAGTCACGTTCGACCAGGAAATGCGCATAAGTTTTGTGTTTGTCGAAAGCTGATTGGTCTCGGTTGACAGCATATGATTGTTGCCGTACACGTCGCCGTAGAAATTGAGTCTGTCTTCGGGACCGGAAAGATTTGCGCCCTGTTCCGCAATCGTGTAGCTTACGTTATTCTCAAAGCAAATTGCGTAAGTTGCGGTGGACGAGGGGTTTGAAAGCACGCGATATACTCTGTTGGAGTAATCGTTGATGACTTCGAAAGTCTTTTTGCTTTCGATGCGGTTGCCGTCCGCTTCCGCATACGATCTTTGGTATCTCGAAGCAACCTCGAGTTCGGCAACCGAGGACACCGCAACGCCGAATATTGCGTTTACGGTAACTTGTTGCGTGGTAAACTTGGTCATACCCTCGTATTTAGGATATTTTGCGCTGACTTTGACGACGATTTTCTGCTTGCCTTTGCCTTCGAGCGCTCTGCCTTCGTCCTTAAAGACGAGTTTGTTGCGCACGGTATCGTCGAAATATGCGTATTCTCCGCCCTCGACGATTTCAAAATCGTATGCCGAATAGAACAGCTCAAGCTCTTCTTCCGTTGCTCCGACCTTTTCGCCCTCAACGACAATGCGGGTGCTGTTGGCAATCTTGCTATCGTCGCTCTTTACGTTGGTCGGATTTGCAAATCTTTGGCTTGCAAATACGGTTTCTCTTGCAAGACCGACGGCAAGCGACGCGTCGGACGTGCGCAATTGCACGGACGCAAGTTTGTTTTGAACGTTTATAGTCACGCTTGCGCTCTTACCGTTTGCGGTGGCGGTGATTGTAACGAGTCCGTTTGACAAACCTTTGACTTCACCGTTTTCGCCGACCGTGGCAACGCTTTGGTTGTTAGATGTCCAAACGACGTTTGAAAGCTCGGTTCGATTGGTCATATCCGTCCAAATCGCCGCAAGTTTGAGAGTATGTTCACCCACGGCAAGCACGTAGCCGTCGTCGGTATGCTCGTAAAACTTTTTGTTTTGAATCTCGATTGCGTCCGCGTCGCACTTTTCTATGACGAAAACTTTGCCGTCGACGTTCAGCGTGGCAACATCCTTGGTCACCGTGACAATTCCGTCAACGATTTCACATCCGTCTATTGCCGTTGCGCTCTCGTCGATACCGAGTTCTGTCAGCGTAAGCGAAGGCTTGCTTGTCACGATTTTGTTGCCGTAGCGCACGCTTGCGCCTGTTGCCGTCACTTCGACATCGAAAGAACCGTAAACTTTTTCGCCCGTGGAAAACACGCTTGCGCCGAGAGTTATCGTCGCGCTGCCTTGTCCGACTGCCGTGACGATACCGTTTTTGTCAACGGTTGCCACCGAATCGTTCGAGCTTGACCACTCGGTTTGATTGACAATGCTGTCGATCGGAGTATAGGACGGAAGCAAACGCACGGACGAGCCGACTTCGAGTGTGTTATTGCCGGTTTGCGCGCGTAAATCCACTCTGGATACGTCGTATCCGACGACTTTGACGCTCAAAGTTTTGCTGACGTTTTCCGCCACGACTTGCATCGTGAACGTGCAATACGAGCCTATAACCATCTTGCCCGACGTGTTGGACGACGTTTCGTTGCCGTTTTCGTCCACGAATGCCGCCGCAGGGGCGACTTTTTCGCTCGATTCGGGATTGTCGAGATAGTTTTTATACTTTTTATAATATTCCTCGTCGGTGTATGTGACGTTTCCCGATATTTTCCACTCGATAGTATAGTTGTTTGCCTTTTCGGGGAAAACGGCAACGTCGAGATAGTCTTTGATATTTACAACTTTGTTTGCCACGCTTTCAAGAGAAAGGGGCAATTCATATATGGTATCTTGCGAATTCTTATACTTTAATTCTATATTTTCAACCGCAATATGCGCTTGTGCCGAAACGATTGTGGAAACCATCGCAACGACGAGAAGAATAATAATCGGTATAAGAATCAATATACCTATCATCACTTTTTTCATAATGCGAATTCCCTTTCAGATCAAGGAACGATCTTTTGATAACGCTTGTTGAGATTGACGAAAAGCCCTGCCAAAGAGCCTGCCAGCAACAACAGCGTGATTACGCTCAAAATGAGGTATATTGCCCTCATGTTTCCTCCGATAACCAAACCTTTGATCGAGAACGGGAAGAAACTGAAAAGCATAGTGAACAAACCGTAAGCGATTGCCGTAACGATGCCGACGATAAGCGCAAGAGCGACGTTTTTGTTTGCCGCAACGAGCTCGCCGTCCCCCGACACGTTGAAGGTCGGAGATTTAATGTCCGCAATCATACTGAGGCAAGTGAGGCTCAAAACAAGCATTTCCGCAATGCCGAATATCGCGCCTACGTCAAGCGGAGTGAGAAGATGTCCGCCCGCCTCGCTCGTGTAATAACCGCCCGATACCGCGCAAGAGAGCGCAACCGACAGCGTACCCGTCATAGAGTAAAGCAAAAATTTGACGAGAATCTGATTTGTGTAGCTTACGGGAATTATCTTCGTGTGGTAGAAGCAGTTGCCTTCCCTCGAAATGCAAGTCGAAGCAAACGACACGATTATCGTGACGAAAATCACGATTACCATGAGCGTAAGACCGGGCATAATGCTCGCGCCGACGCTTTCGGTACCCATGGACGCTGCAAGTCTGTTGCAGAAAAACACCATGACGGGAGCGGCGCACGCCATTGCAAAGTATTGGAAGGAATAGTTGAAACTTCTCAAAATGAGATAAAACTCACGTCTGAAAAGCGCGTACCACACCGGACGACGCACGTCTTTGATTTTCTTTTTGAAAGACGCCTTTTGCGTTTCGATGCCGTAAAGGATTGTCTTGTAATACTCTCTTGTCGTCACGAAATAGGCGCATACGCCGAACACTGCGTTGATGAGGAACATATAAAGGAAACGAAGTGCGTATTGTCCCGACGAAAGTCCCGCGTACTTTTTGCCGTTGATGATTTCGGCATACCAGTTGAACGGATAGGCGTTTTTGGCAAAGTGCTGATATCTTGCAATCATATCCGCAGAGAAAATTGTCTGATTAGAGTTTTTGAGATATTTGAGCACGTTGCTGAGGGACACGAGATAGAACACGAACACCGCGCAAACCACGATGATGGTGAATATAAGCACCAGCAAGAATTGGTTTTTGACGAGGTTCATAACCTTCATGACGGGCACTGCGATGATATTTGCGATAAAGAAAGGCAAGAACGTGCTCAAAAGCACTATGCCGATATACGCAAAATAATCGCCTACGCTTGCGTGCGTAACTACGCCGAACGAGATGTAGAACGGAAGCATTGTGAGCAAGCAAGTCACGAGATTGTGCAAATAGCAGTAAACGGATTTTGCAACGAGAATCTCTTTGCCGCTGACGGGAAAGCGCAACAACATTTCGTTGTCGCCGTTCTGATATAGGTTTTTAATGACCGTACTCGTAGAAATTATGGTTGCGAGCGCAATGGTAAAGGTTGCGATGATAACCAAAAATTCGATACGCAAGCCCGAACGCGTCACGAACACGTTGCTCAAATAATAGATCCCCACCACAAGCACCGCATACACGAGGACAAAAAACAATATGTTGCCGAATTGCGCAAACTTTTTGAGCTTGCCCGCATCGGGCGATATGCCGTATCTCGATTTAAGGTCGAGTTTGAAAAGCGTCCTTACGCTTTGCATGGAAAAATCGCTTTTTGTCATTTTGATTCCTCCTCGCAAACGACTTCTTCCTCGACGTCGGTTTGAGCAGGCATATCGGGACGCATATCCGCGCTCTCCTGTGCGATATAGTCCTCGAACAATCTTTGCTCGTACGTGCCGGTGACGCGGAAGAAAGTTTCTTCGAGGTTCGCCTTGTTTTTGTCGTTGCCGGCAAGGTCGATGATGTCGATGAGATGACCGTCGTTGACGATTGCGGCTCTGTGGCAAAGTTTCTTGACAAGGTCGAGGTTGTGGCTCGAGAAGAAAACCGTGTTGCCCTTTGCGCAATGCTCGCGCATGTACGATATGATTTCCGCTGTGG
>ERZ1034992.1026-NODE-1026-length-13474-cov-11.926671_pt1 | contig 13474 bp, 9 predicted proteins | sample MGYA00520695_ERZ1034992 | MGnify/ENA primary metagenome ERZ1034992 (study PRJEB33766, sample SAMN09781778) | gut metagenome | biome: gut microbiome | host: Homo sapiens | place: Madagascar | study: EMG produced TPA metagenomics assembly of the PRJNA485056 data...
GTTGTAAGCGGCCGGGTGGAGGCGGGCCGCTGCCGTTTTGCGTGCCGGCAGCGATTCCCGGTTTCAGCATTCGGTGATGCCGGCCAGTTGCCGTGAAAGGAAGGTGGCGCGCGGGTCGGTCATGCCGGTGATGAAGTCCATGACGCGGATGCAGGCCATGTACAGGTCGTCGTGTTCTGTCGGGGCATGGATGCCCATAAGGGTCAGGGCCTGCCGGTCGCGGTAGGTGAGGCGTTTGCCGGTGCTGAACTGGTGGCAGGCGGGGATGAAGGTGTCGAGGATGCGTTTGTAGAGCGTGTAGGCACCGATTTCGAGTGCGATCTTGGAATGGTTTTTCAGGATGACGTCGAAAAAGAGGGTGCGTGCCCGGTTCATGTATTCCCGGACGTCGTCTTCGGTGTGGTCGAGCAGGCAATGGATGTTTTCGCCGTCCATGATGGCGTCGTAATGGTTCCGGAAGGCGGCGAAGGTGGCGTCGATCATCAGGGCGATGAGTTTGGCGCGGATCAGGCCGGCCCGCCGCCGGTCGGAATCCATCGCGGCCATGCGTTTCGGGTTGAGCGCCAGTTTGCCGGCGACGGGGGCGATGACGTTTTCCAGGTCGGAAAAGCCGATGATTCCCAGTTCCAGCGCGTCTTCCATGTCGATGATGCCGTAGCAGATGTCGTCGGCCGCTTCGGTCAGGTAAGAGAGCGGGTGGCGGCGGTAGCGGTTGCCGTCTTTCAGGCCGAGGGTGGAGAAGACGGCGTCGAAGGTGTTTTTCTCGGACTGGTAGAAGTTGAATTTGGATGAACCGTCGCCGATGGCGTCGTAGGCGGAACGGGGGTATTTGACGAGGGTGGCCAGTGTCGGGTAGGTCAGCCGCAGGCCGCCTTTGTCCTTGTGGTTTTCCAGTGCGGTCACGACGCGGAATCCCTGGGCATTGCCGTCGAAGGATTTGAAGTCGGCTTTTTGTCGTTCGGTCAGTTCAGAGAGGTAACGGTCGTTGTTGGCGGTGTCCCTGAACCAGTCCTGGAGAGCCGATTCGCCGCCGTGGCCGAACGGCGGGTTGCCGATGTCGTGGGCGAGACAGGCGGCCTGCACGATCTGGCCGATGTGTTCGGGGGTGATGATGTCGGGCAGTTCGCCCCGTTCTTTCAGGAAGTAGCCGGCCATGATGCCCAGCGAGCGGCCGGCGCTGGAGACTTCCAGCGAATGCATGAGCCGGTGGTGGACATGGTCGTTCACGGCGAAGGGGTGGGCCTGCGTTTTCCGGGCCAGCATGCGGAACGAGTTGGAAAAGAGGATGCGGTCGTAGTCCTGTATGAAGGGGCTGCGGGTGATGTCGAAAACGACATGGGCCGGGTCAATGTGGTTGTGCCGCACCGGGGAGAGCAGTTTTGTCCACTGGTTCTTGCGTTTTGCCGTTCCGTTTCCGTTCATGGGTTCCTTTCCGTTTCGGGATGACGATACATTTATTATGTTTCAAAACGGTGACGGTTTCAAAAGGAATCGGGACGTTTCATGCGTTTTGCGGGCTTCTCTGTCCGGTGTTCGGGACGTGTGTTTGCGGTTATCCCCGATTGCTGTGGACAAGTTTGTGGTCAAGATGGCGGAGGCCGCGTCCGGTGCGGGCCGGATGGGGGATGCCTGTTTTTGTGGCAGTGTCTTTTCCGGCGGGGTCTTGTTCACTGAGAAAAAAGCGGCAGTGATCTTTGTCCGGGAAGTGAAGCCGGCCGGTATCGCGGTTCGGACGATGCGACTGGCGGGGTTCGGCGGGCGGGGATTATCGGGGAGTTACGGGGAATTTGGCAGCTGTCGGAAACCGTGTCCGGTACAGGCCATATTGTTCAGCCATACGGAGGCAGGCCTGTTTCCGGAATCCGGTTTTTGCCGGAATCGGGGAAACGGCAGCAATCAGGGAACATTTCCGCGTTCGTTCCCGCTTCCTGCCGTTTTTTTCGATCGGAGGCGGGATAATGGAACATCGTCTGAACCCGATAGGAAAGAAATACAGGCATGGGACGGAGATGACCGGCCGGAGGTGAAAACGGAAAAGGACCGGGATACCGGCAAGCTGAAGACCGGTCCGTCCCACCCCGTCGGAACGATTTCCTGCCGGATGGATGAAACCTTCCTTTTATCCATCGAACCGGACGGTTCGTCCGGATTCCGGCACGGAACCGACAGAAGAACGGGATCAAACGGCATGCATGAGCGGACAATCGTTCCGGTCAGTGACATGGCGGAAACAGACGGGGTTTTGGAGAATTGCCTGATGCAGTGGGTGGATGTGTCCGTCGCGCTTTGGCAGGGGTGTTGCCGTGCCGATGGTTGCTGGAAACGGGAAAGGCACGGCAGGCGTCGTTCGGACGGACTGGCTTGCACCGGTTGGGGCGGATGGGCGGCGGATTTCTTGCGGGGACACGCGGGGATGTCCGGGCAATCCGCCGGACGGGAGGTTTTCCCGTCCGTTCATGACAGGCGTCTGCGGCACGGTGCCGGAGGCGCTTGCCGGTGGGTTTGCCGCCAGATCAGTTTGACCAGTTCGGCGAACAGGATGACGGTGAAGGCGACGCCGATGAGTTTCACCCACATGGCAAGATTTAATGGAACGGTGTTGAAGAAGGTGCCGGCGTACTGGATGATCAGGACTTGCAGGATGAAGGTGCAGGCAGTGGCCAGAAGCATCGGGCGGTTTCTGAAGAGGTTTTTCAGCAGGCTGGCCCGGTGCAGTTCGCGGCAGTTGAAGGCGTTGAAAAGCTGGAAGAGCACGAACAGGGTGAACAGGACGGTGCCCATTTCCGCTTCGGCCGCGCCCAGGAAGTTGAAGACGTACTGGCCCAGAAAGACGGCGGACATGTAGAGGGCGGTGCCGACGATGCGCCCGAGCATGGCGGGGGATATGATGTTTTCGTTGCGGCTGACCGGTTTGCGGTTCATGAGGTCGTCGTGTCCGGGTTCCAGTCCGAGGGTCAGGGCCGGAGGGCCGTCCATGATGATGTTGATCCAGAGCAAATCCAGGGCGGAGAACGGCGCTTTCAGGCCCATGAGGACGGAAGAGAGCACGACGATGACGGACGCGAGGTTGACGGTGAGCTGGAAGGTGATGAACCGCTTGAAGTTTTCGTAGATGTTGCGGCCCCATTCGACGGCGCGGGCGATGGTGGAAAACGAGTCGTCCAGAAGGACGATGTCGCTGGCTTCCTTGGAGACTTCGGTGCCGGAGATGCCCATGGCGATGCCGACGTCGGCGTTTTTCAGGGACGGGGCGTCGTTGATGCCGTCGCCGGTGACGGCGACGACGTTGCCCGCTTCTTTCAGCAGTTTGACGACGCGCATTTTGATGATCGGGGTGCTTCGCGCGATGACGGCGATCGACGGCAGTTTCGCCAGAAGCTGTTCGTCGCTCATGTCGGCGATGTCTTTCGCTTCGACGGCAATGCCGCCGTTGTCCAGCAGGTGCAGTTCGCGGGCGATGGCCGTGGCGGTGACGATGTTGTCTCCCGTGAGGATTTTCAGGGCGATGCCGGCGTTGCGGCAGGACTGGACGGCGTCATGGACGTCGGCGCGCAGCGGGTCGGTGATGGCGACGAAGCCGTCGAAGATCATGTCGCTTTCCATTTCACGGTGCAGCGATTCTTCGCCGTAGTCCTGCATGGCGGGCAGTTCCTTGTGGGCGAAAGCGATGACGCGCATGGCCTGTTCCTGGGCGGCACGGATGTATTTTTCGATTTTCGCCTTTTCCGCTTCGGGAATGCGGCACATGGAAAAGAGGCATTCGGGGCTGCCCTTGACCCAGGAGATGATTTTCCCGTCTACGCTGGAGATGGTGGTCATGTGCTGGAGTTCGGAGGAGAACGGGAAGGCGCGAAGCGTGGTGTGGTTTTCCCGCTCGTCGCGGTACGATTTGCCGCTTTTCGCGCGCTGGGCCGACTGTTCATAGAAGTTGAGCATGGCGCATTCGGTCGGGTTGCCGAGAAAAGCGCCGTTTTCCCCGATGTCGGCGGTGGTGTTCAGGCAGAAGTTGTGGATCAGCCAGGGGGAGGTGAGTCCGGACAAATCCGTGTGCCAGGCGGTGTCGTAGAAGCCGGCTACGGTCATCCGGTTTTCGGTGAGGGTGCCGGTTTTGTCGGAACAGATGACGTTGATGCAGCCGATGGTTTCGGAAGCGACGAGTTTTTTGACGAGCGCGTTCTGTCGGGACAGTTTGATGATGTTGATCGACAGGGAGATGGCGACGATGGTCGGCAAGCCTTCGGGCACGACGGCGACGATCAGGACGATGCTGGTGACGAAGGCTTCCATGACGCCGTCCAGTGTCAGGTTGTCGTTCCATATGAAGGTGGCCATCTGGACGGCGAAGACGATGGCGGCGGCGGCCATGCCGAAAAAGGTGATGATTTTTCCGAGATGGGCCAGTTTTTCCTGCAGGGGGGTGACGGTTTTTTGCGTCCCGCCCAGCTCGCGGGCGATTTTGCCGAATTCGGTGGCGTCTCCGGTGGCGGTCACGACCATTTTGCCGTGGCCGCTGGCGATGTAGGTGCCGGTATAGAGCATGTTGGCGCGTTCGGCAAGCGGCGTTTTTTCGTCGGTGATGTCTTTCGAGGCGTCCTTGTCGGCAGGGACGCTTTCGCCGGTCAGGGCCGATTCGTCCACCGAGAGACCGGCCGATTCCAGAAGCCTGCCGTCTGCGGGAACCTTGTCGCCGGTGGACAGCAGAAGGATGTCGCCGGTGACGATGTCTTCCTGATTGAGCAGGACGGTGTGGCCGTCGCGCAATGCCCGGACGATGAGGTTGTCGCTGATCCGGGAAAGGGCTTCGAACGCTTTGGCGCTTTTCCCTTCCATGACGACGCTGATGATGACGGAGAGCAGGATCGCGACGAAGATGCCGACGCATTCCAGATAGTCCGCAACGCCGCCGGTGACGCTCTGGAAGATGTTCACGCCCAGTGCGATCAGCCATGCCATGATGAGCATGATGATCATGGGTTCCCTGACGGCGTCCCGGATGCGTTCGGCCATCGATTCGGGTTTGTTCCGGGTCAGCCTGTTGGCGCCGTAACGTTGACGGTTCGTTTCGACCTGTCGGGGTGTCAGTCCGCCTGACGCGTCCGTTCCCAGTTTTTCAAGCAGATCTTCTTTTGATCCCATCCATTCATTCATCGGAAATCCTTTTCAAGGTAATTGAAATGAAAAAGACCCAGGGATGGCAGAAACCATACATGAGTCTCGTTCATTAAGACAAGCCAGACCGGATGGCCAGGGTGTTGACTTGCCACACAAGCGCAATGACTTGTGCAAACTACTCCCTCAAGCGGGTATTTCAAGCGATGGGAAAATAATAACATTGATGAAACGGTTTTTACAAATGATCGGGCCAGCCGGAAGGGGCCGTTGTTGGTAAGGTGACAGGAAACAGGTAGGGAACCGTGTCCGGAGGCAGTTTTTCCGTTTTTTCCTGGAACAGAACGTTTGCCGGGCAAAGGGGGCTATTCCGTTTGTCATGTCGCATTTGTCCACGCGGACCATGGAAAACCTTGTGGTCAGGGTAGCGCAGGGTACATTTGGTGTGGGTCCTGGCGGGGAATGCCTGTTCTCTGGGCAATCTATTGCATGAGTGAAACGATTTGATTGTCGGAAAAGAGGAATTGGCCGTGAATGCTGACCGCTGCACAGGTTCCGGGTATACCGGTGCCGTGGCACAGATTTTTTGTCCGGAAATTCAGGAGAGTTTTTACCCCTTTTCGTATGGAGAGGTTTTTTTTTCGTGACGAGTTGGCAGGGGCGGTTGCGGTTGTTTGCGGGCAGGAGCTGCTATGTCCGGGGATATTGCCGTTTTTCTGGGAAAGGACTGCTGTCGGGAAGGGAACTGGATGACAGACCGTATCTGTCGTTTTGGATGTCCATTCGGTGTACAAGACACAGAACAGGAAGGAGGAATGTGGATGACATGTGCAGGAAAACGGTATGCATTTCCCGTATGAATGTCGTGGGGGACTGTATCGGGATTGCGGGGGATTCCGCTTTTAGGATTTCTGTGGTCATGAGCATTGCCTGTATATGTTGTCACAGGGATATGTCGGCAACAGGCAGGGTGGACGACTTGCCTGCACGGTGTTCAGTCGAAGAAATCGGCGAATTTTTTCGTTTTATTGCTGCTTATCCGGATATAACGGAAATAGATTTTGAGAATGGGCAGGGGCCAGAACAGCATTTTCATGTAACGTTTGCGCCGTTTGTCAAGCGAATCGGATGAGACATGGTTTTTAATGAAGTCCAGTAGGTAATTGAAATCTTTTCTCGGGAACGGGTTGCCGCTTTTGACGATATGGATCAGTGAGTTCCATACGCAACTGACCAGCAAGTTCTGTTTGGACGTTTCATAGGTGTCGGTCGGTGCCTCGTCTTCCATGTTGTGGGTTCGCTGGATGGCTTCCTCGAAATCGGGCGCTTCGTCCGGCATGTGGGAAGCAGAAGATTTGCGTTGGCGCCAGAAGTAGAGGATTTCGTCGATGTAGGCCGCTGTCCTGATTTTCGGCAGGATAAGTCTGGAAAACATCAGGTCTTCGCCGCCGCGTTTGAAGCTGGTATCGAACCGGATGTCACGGATGCTTTCAAAGGAAAACAGCGAGCCCCATACTTCGATTCGAAGCATGTAGGGATGCGCCCAGCCGTTTTTGTGGAAGAACCGGTTTTTGACGTCTTCCTGCGTGTAGGGATTGTGTGCTTTGGGGAGAGGCATGTCCGTTTTGATGTATCCCGATTTTGTGAAGCGCTGGTAACAACAAAAGGCGAGTTCGGGGTGATATTCATTGATGACCCGGACGAATTTTTCCAGATAGTCTGCCATGATGATATCGTCGTTGTCGATGAAACCGACGTAATCGAAACAGGCCGCTTCCCGGATCTGGTCAAGTGCGGTGTTACGTGCAAAGCTGATGCCACCGTTTTTCTGGTGTGTCACTCTGAAACGGCTGTCACGTGCGGCATATTCATCAAGGATCGATCCGGATTCATCAGTGGAACCGTCGTCGATGGCAAATACAGTGAAATGTTTGTAGGTCTGGGCGACGATTGTGTCCAGACATTCGCGCAGGTAGGGTACAGCATTGTAGACGGGAAGAATGATGGCGATGTTCGGACGGGTGCTTTGCGTGACTGAAGTGGACATGACGATGACAACAGGCTGATTGATACGTGAATTCCAGACAGTGGCCGAAAACGGCAATTGTGCCACTTGAAGGGCGGGCCGGAGATGATAGAGGGTATTGTACATGTAGCGGAAGCAAATATCAGCAGTTTGTTGTTTTCTGTTCCGCAGTTTCGGTGGCGTTTGCCGCGCGGGATGGCTGCCTGTAGGATGGAAGATAAGGAAGGTGGCAGCCGGAAAACCGATGGAGGTCGTCCTGCTGTGCCTGTGTGGTTTCAGCGAGAGCGTTTTCTGGTGGCCAGCAGGCGGGCGGTAATGAGGGCGGCCAGGGCGACGATGAGGATAGTGAGGTTGCCGAAGCGGATGAACGGGGTGGCGCCGCGGGTTCCCTGTATGGTCGTGGCGAGTTCGCCGCGGGTGTAGGGGGGAAGCCAGGCGACGGGGCGGCCACGGGCGTCGATGACGGCGGTGGTGCCGGTGTTGGTGGCGCGCAGCATGGGCCGGCCGGTTTCCAGCGAGCGCATTTGCGAGATTTGCAGGTGCTGCGGCAGGGCGATGGTGTTGCCGAACCAGGCGATGTTGGAGACGTTCAGCAGGACGGTCGGGGTCGGCTGTCCGGTTTTGTATTCGTGGCGGATCTGGTCGGCGATTTCCTCGCCGAAGATGTCTTCATAGCAGATGTTGGGCAGTATCCACTGGTCTTTGACCCTGAAGGGTTTTTGCAGCGGCTCGCCCCGGGTGAAGTCGCCCAGCGGGATGCGCATGAGTCTGACGAACCACCTGAATCCGGTCGGGATGAATTCGCCGAAGGGGACGAGATGATGCTTGTTGTAGCGGTAGCCGGCCAGACCGGGTTTGCCGGCGTCTTCCGGTGTCATGACGATCAGGCTGTTGGTATAGACGGTCGCGGTGTCGGCCTGCGGCATGCCGAGCGCCAGATGGGAGAGGCTTTGTGCGGCATATCGGGACAGGTGTTCGAGGTAACCGGCGGGCAGCTGGTGGGTGTAGACCGGGATGGCGGTCTCGGGAGTGACGATCAGATCGGCCGGCCGGGAGGTGATCATGCCGGCGTACATGTCCAGGGCCTGGCCGATCTGGTAGGGGGTGAATTTGAATTCCTGCGCGACGTTGCCTTGCAACAGCCTGACCTGGATGGGATTGCCGTGGGGACGGGTCCAGTCGATGTGGAAGAGAACGCTTCCGGCGCCGAAGGCCAGGCCGATGATGGCGAGTACGGTCGCCAGCGAGGTTTTCCAGCGTTCGCGTCCGATGTGGAAAAAGAGGGCGATGGCGCCGGCTACGATGGCGGCGACGAAAGAGACGCCATAGACACCGGCGACAGGAGCGTATCCGGCCAGCGGGCTGGTGGTGTGGGCATATCCGGTCACGAGCCAGGGCAGTCCGGTGACGATCCAGCCGCGCACCCATTCGGCGAGAACCCAGAAGGCCGGGAAGATGAGGATGGCGGTGATGCCCAGGCTGGCTTGCCAGCCTTTCATGAAGAACCGGGTGAAAAGGCAGGCGAGTCCGGCAAGGATTCCCAGAAAGAGGGCGAGGCAGACGACGGCGGCTCCGGCCAGAAGGGAGGGCATGCCGCCGTAGGTGTGCATGCTGACGTAAAGCCAGTACAGACCGGCGATCAGGCTGGCGGTTCCGTAGGCCCAGCCGGTGTAAAAGGCGGTACGTGCCCGTTCGGTGTGCAGTACAGCCGAGATCAGGATGGCCAGGCAGGCGATCTGGAGCGGCCAGAGGCCGAAGGGGGCGAAAGCGAAGGGGGTTACCGCGCCGGCGAAAAAGGCGACGGCGGGAAGGGTCAGTGATTTCAGTCGGTTCATGGGGCCGTTCCGCTTTCTCCCAGGGGGCGATGATAAAAAGATTCCCGTGGTCCGATTTTCCGGACCCCTGTTTGTCCTGCCTGACGCCGTTTACTGGACTAGATGGGCGATGCCGCGTCCGGTCACGTCGACGTCGGTTGTCGGTTCTTCATCGTCGTCGTCCATGTGCATGGTGCTGGTGCCGGTGAAGTTGACGTCGGTTACGGGATCGTCGATGTCGGTGTCGATGTAGTGCAGGCAGATGCCGGTGTCGTCGGTGTCGCCCAGTTCGACGTCTCCCAGCGGGTCGCGGTAGGAGATGGCCCCGAACGAGAACATGCCTTCCGTTTCGTCGCCTTCGCACTGGGCGTCGATGTGGTTGCCGCTTCTGGCGGTATGGACGAAATCGCCGGGTTCGATATGGTTGACGCTGGTGCCGGTGTAGTCCACATCGGTTGTCGGGTCGTCGTCGGGTTCGATATGGTTGACGCTGGTACCGGTGCAATCGACATCGGTTGTCGGATCGTCGTCCGGTTCGATACGATTGACGCAGGCGCCGGTGAAGTCCACGTCGGTTACCGGATCGTCGGCCTCGTTTTCGATACAGGTCAGGCAGATGCCGGTATCGTCGGCATCGTGCAATTCGATGTCTTTATCAGAATTCATAAAATACCTCGCTTGGCTGATGGTTGTTGCCCTGCTTTTCGTTACCGAACTGAACGGATTGTAACCGTTTTTCGCGTATTTGGGCCTTTTTCGCTGTTTTTCAAGGGCCCTCCGGAAAGCGCTGGCGCTATTTTACAGCTTTGCCGGATTTTTTTCCGGGGTTGCCGTTTTTTTTTCGACAAGCAGAGTATGCAATTGGCGCGCGTCGGCCCTGAGCACTTCGAAGTGCAGATCGCCGATGTCGAAGGTATCGCCCTTGTGCGGAACACGTCCGAGACAATTGGCGACGAAGCCTCCGATGGTATCTACCCGGTTGTCTTCCAGCGCCGTTCCCAGCGTTTCGTTGAATTCGGCCATTTCGGTCAAAGCCGGTATGCGCCAGCGTGGACCGGCGGAACCGGCCTTGACGGGAACGATCTTGTCGTCGTTCTCGTCGTCGAATTCGTCCTCGATGTCGCCGACGATCTGTTCCAGCACGTCCTCGATGGTGACCAGTCCGGAGATGTTGCCGAATTCATCGACGACAATTGCCAGATGGTTGTGGGTGTTGCGGAAGTCGCGCAAAAGGACGTTGAGCCTTTTGGATTCGGGGATGAAGACAGCGGGACGCAGGATATTGCGAATGGAAAAGCCTTCTTCGCCGGCATGCAACAGGTCCTTTGCGTGCAGGGTGCCGATGATGGTTTCGTTGTCGCCTTCAATGACCGGATAACGTGAATGACCGCTTTTTGTAACGATATCGATCCATTCGGAGAATGGCCGGGTGATGTCGATGACGTACATTTGGGAACGCGGGATCATGATGTCGCGGACGGCGGAATCGAAAAGCCGGAATACGCCCTCGATCATGGAAAGGCATTCGGTGTCGATCAGTTTGCGGTCGTGTGCGTCGTGCAGGATGTCCAGCAGTTCGGTGCGGGAATCCGGTTCGGAAGAGATGAAGGAAGCCAGTTTGTCCAGGAAGGTTCTGACGGGTTTGCTGGTGTTTTGACTGTGTTCAGGGTGCTCGGGCATGGCGGTTTGTCGAAAACTCCTCGTTATCTGAAAGGCTATAGGATACACGATTTGTAAAATTGGACAATATTCCGGGATAAACGGACGTTCGCATGGTAAAGTGATACCGGAGCCGCTGTTCTGTTTTTCGATAGCGGTGCCGTGGTCTTTTGCAGGGGAAGGTTGGGGGAGCGGCCAGCGCCGTTTTGCCGTGTGGACGGTTCCGGCAAGGGGGCAGGCGGGCCGCCCGGTTGCTGTCGTTTTTTTGCGGGGGAATGCGTTATGGTGAGCGAGGGTCAGTCCGGCATGCCGGAGATGGCGAACCTGTTGACTGAAATGGGGCCGCCTGTCATGGAACTTTTCGCGCCGAAGGCGGGAGAGCGGGTTCTGGATCTGGGATGCGGATCGGGGTTCTGGTCGGAAGAGATGGTCAGGCGGGGCTGCGAGGTGGTCGGGATCGATTCCAGTGCCCAGGCGGTTGCGGCGGCCCGTGCACGGGGTGTCGATGCCCGGCAGATGAATGCCGAGGCGATGACGTTCGAGTCGGAATTCGACGGGGTGTTTTCCAATGCGGCGCTGCACTGGATGCGTCATCCGTCGCGGGTGGTGGCCGGCGTGACGCGGGCGCTGAAGTCGGGCGGCCGTTTCGTCGGGGAGTGCGGCGAGACAAACAATGTCCGCAGGATCGTCGGGGCCGTGTCGGCGGCGCTGGAAAAGCGCGGGATCGAAATCGAGAATCTTCATCCCTGGCGGTTCGTTTCGAAAGAGGAAGCGGTCGGGATGCTGGAAGCCGGCGGCATGGTGGTGAAATCGGTGGAGGTGATCGAGCGGCCGACGGTGTTGCCCGGCACGATCGCCCAATGGCTGTCGGTTTTCGCGAACAATTATCTGTCCTGTCTGCATCCGAAGGAGCGCGAGGCGTTTTCCGATGAGGTGATGGCGTTGTGCCGGCCCGCGCTGTTACGGGAAGACGGCAAGTGGTTCGCCGATTTCGTCCGGCTCCGGTTTTATGCGGTCAAGCCCTAGCCGGACGGGTTTTCCGGGTTCGCCGGCGGGGAGTGTTTCGTGTCGGGCGGTGTCTGTTTTTTTTTGCGGGGGTCGGTATGAAGGGGGAATCGAGACAGTCGTGGGATGCGTTTTCCTATGCCAGTTGTGCCCGGTTCGTTTCGGAATTGGGCATGCCGGTGGTGGAACTTCTTGCGCCGAAGGCGGGGGAGAGGATTCTTGATGTCGGGTGTGGCGACGGGTTTCTGGCGCAGCGCATGCAGCTTGCCGGGTGCGAGGTGGTCGGGATCGATACAAGCCGCGAATTGGTGGCCGCCGCAAGGGCTCGCGGGGTCGATGCCCGCGTAATGAATGCCGAGGCGATGACGTTCGGTCCTGAATTCGACGCCGTGTTTTCCAATGCGGCGCTGCACTGGATGCGCCGTCAGGACAGGGTGATCGACGGAGCATGGCGTGCCGTAAAGCCCGGCGGCCGTTTTGTGGTCGAATGCGGGGGAAAGGGCAATATCGACGGCATTTTGAATGGCCTGAAAAAAGCGTTCGCCCGGCGCGGGCTGGAACCGGACGTTGTGCCGTCTCCCTGGCATTTCGCCGATGTGCCGGAAATGCGGCAACGGCTCGAGGCGCGCGGATTCGTCGTGCAGGAAATCGCGCTGTTCGGGAGGCCGACGCCGTTGCCGGCGGGGGTGGAAGGCTGGCTGTCGGTGTTCGCGCATGATTTTCTGGCGTCGTTCGATGCAGAGAACCGGAAGGATTTTCTGGACGATGTGACGGAGTATTGCCGGCCGGCGCTGATGAAGCCGGACGGCAGCTGGGTGGCCGATTATGTCCGGTTGCGGTTTTCGGCGATAAAACCGGTGACGGCGGACGACTGAGTACCGGCAGCGGTTTTTTACAAGAAGACGGCTTTCCCGGATATCGCCGGAGCCGGGACGGGTGGCCGGTTTTTGGCAGAGATGTCCGGCAGGGGGCGTCATGATTTTCACAGGATGGACAGGCTGCCCGTACGTTTCCCGAAGGCGTTTTCCGATATCCGGTTTCCCGCCGGTTGTCTCTTCAGGGGGATATTTTCCTGACGGAATCGTGGCGGGCCGGTTCGTCGGTGGATGGGCCCGTTTCATCCCGGCAGAGAGGATGAACGCTACCGGCAAGAGAAAGTCACCGATACGGCAACCGGACGGAAGAAGGACGATATCTCGACAGGAGAATGGATTTCAGGTTTCATACGGAATGATCCTTCCGGTTTGTCTGTATTCCGGCTGCCCATTTCGCCGGTGGGGAGACGGTTTTTTCCATGACGGCAACAGGCAATGTTTTTCCGTGATGTCTGGCTATGCCGGCCGCCTGTTTCAGATAAGGTGGTGCAGAAATGTCCGGACGGCGAGCGGAGCGGTTTTTTCTCGCGCAGGGCGAACCGGCTGGTGATTTTTTCCGATATCGACGGGTTGTATGATAGCGATCCGCGTCTGCATCCCGAAGCGCGGCTGCTTTCCCGGATCGAATGCATCGACGATGGCGCGTATGCGATGGCGGGGGGCGCCGGCTCGCGGCGCGGCCGGAGCGGGATGAAGACGAAATTGCAGGCAGTCCGGCTGGCGACGGCGCAGGGGATCGATACTATCATCACCAACGGGGCGTGTCCGGAGGCGCTTTGGTGGCGGGCAGGGCGGCGGGGACGCTGTTTGCCGGAAGGAAGTGAATCCCGGACTGGATACCGGAAACGGCGATGTGTTCGGAGTCATGGGCAGTGCGGTTGCGGCTGTCGTGCCGGCAGGAAAAAGGCGTTGTGTGAAAGAAACAGCCATGAATGGATCGGTACGTCCGCAAATACGCACAAACAGATCCGTTAATACGCATAAAC
>ERZ1034992.1027-NODE-1027-length-13463-cov-207.408786_pt1 | contig 13463 bp, 10 predicted proteins | sample MGYA00520695_ERZ1034992 | MGnify/ENA primary metagenome ERZ1034992 (study PRJEB33766, sample SAMN09781778) | gut metagenome | biome: gut microbiome | host: Homo sapiens | place: Madagascar | study: EMG produced TPA metagenomics assembly of the PRJNA485056 data...
CCGAAGGTGTAATGTACGAACGTCTGGTTGTTCCACTGATTCACCATATCCAGAAACTGACTGAAAGAGTTGATGAACTTGAGTCAGAATTGAAGTTGTTATCAACTTCCCAAAGCGATATCGGATAAAGGAGGAGTAATGGATATAACACCTTTTCTTCATGCGCTTTGTGCTGTGGCTGCGCAGGTAATGATTGGTCTTTTTGCCGGAAACTGGGTTTACGGGGCGATAGCCGGTTGTACGTTCTTCATTGCGCGTGAACACACCCAGGCAGAATATCGCTGGATTGAAATGTTCGGGCATGGCAAGCGGATTAACATGCCGTGGTGGGGCGGTTTTGATCCGCGTGTTTGGGATGTGGCAAGCCTGATAGATTTTGCTGTGCCGGTGGTGGCGTGTCTGCTGGTCTGGCTGTTGGTTAATCGTGGGTGAAAAAAGGTGAGCTGTATATGCAACGGAGGAAGAAACCCCGTTGCTGGAAGCCTGGAAAAAGTATCGGGTGTTGCTGAACCGTGTTGATACATCAACTGCACCTGATATTGAGTGGCCTACGAACCCTGTCAGGGAGTAATCATTGGGATTATGCCGCAGCACGTCTTAAGCAAGAACGTGCTGCGGTTGGATGCTATTTTTTCCCTGAAGCGGAAAACATTACTACAGTACCTTGAACCTTGGTTTTAACATTCTCGAAATGCTCTGAGAGTATATGTGTTAAGCCTTCTTCGGAATCTTTTGTGTTTGAAAAGATGCCTTTCTGATTGTAAATGCGCATCAGTTTTTGACCGAAGCTATTGTGCACAACTCCATCGCCAAGAATTGTGGCTCCGTATAGAGTTCCATCGTCAGTTAAGGCCTGCGCCGCATTGCGTATTACACAGCTTTTTGTAGATATATTTCCAGGCAGGCAGTGAAGAAGGTAAAACATGGAAATGGAATCAAATTGACCATGTAACGCCGCGGGATAAGGTTCAAAAACATCATGGCTAATTTTATGTTTAATTTTTGATTCCCCAGCCCTTGTAGATGCCGCGTTCAGGCTAGCTTCGTTCAAATCCATTAAAGATATCAGACTACTCTCAGGTACGTGAGTAAGGTAAAACCCAGTTCCAACACCAATATCCAGATGGTTGTTACCTAAATGTTCCAGAAAGTGTGGAAGAAGGTGTTCCTTTGTAGGACATCCCCATGCAAGCCGATTTGATACTCCCAAAACCCACCAGTCATAAAGCTTTAGGGTAAGTGGTGTGTAAATTTTAGCCCCATCATCTGTGTTTTTTTTCATTAATTTCACCATGTTATAGTTTTATTTGTGAATTAAATCAATTATGGCGATGAATTACAAGGGGTTAAATGCTGCCGCAGCATAGCGATATTGAAATAGCCTGGTATGCTTCGATACAGCAGGAGCCGAATGGCTGGAAGACCGTCACCACACAGTTCTACATCCAGGAATTCAGTGAGTATATTGCGCCACTGCAGGATGCTGGGAAATCGCAACGGAGGAAGAAAGATCGTTGCTGGAGGCATGGAATAAATATCGGGTATTGTTGAATCATGTTGATACATCAGTAGCTCTGGGTATGAAGCTGTTTGTAACTCATGTTACAGTAACAGCCATTACTATCTCGAAGGTGCAAAATGTATATTGATTTGATATTTTATAAATTTACTTCGAATCTGGCACGTCAACTTTTGATTAAAGTAATATCAGTTTTCGGCGAAAAAAGGACCGTGTACATGAGACGATTTCATACAAGAATAACAAAAATATGAATATGCTCCCAATGCAATATATGTTTTGCATTGGGAGCAAATAGCGGAATATTTTGAAATTATTGTATTTCTGCTTCAGAATTTCCTGGGCAGTATATATTTTCTATTTTTTGTGGAGTGATCAGGTGATGTACAACTGCTTTATCTACACATAAATTAACTCCGGTGAGAGCTAATGTATGCCCATCACCATTTATTGTTAGTAACGGGCTGGAAAATTTCTCTGCCATCTTACGGGCATTAATCCAGGGCGTTGTTGGGTCGTATTTGTGTGCTACAAACAGTAAACCAGAGGGCAGAACAGTATTTTTCAGGCGAGTTTTGTTCAGGTCGCTATGTATTGGCCATAATTCACAAAAATCAGGTGAATCGGAACGTCCATTGTCAAAGTTAATAGCCGGGAAGGCATTCGCAAGAGCGTCTTTTCGGGATTTTCGCTCTTCTGGTGTTAATTGCTCATCCCCCTGATCTACACAGAGGATTACCCCCGAAGCATCGCTTGACTCTTCTGAGGCTATCTGAGCACTGAGCGCAGTTTCAATTTCATTACTGACAATCCCCTGAGAGAACTGGCGTATGGCAGTTGCAAGGGTTGGCCATGATGAACGCCATAGCAGAAGGTCTGTTGTTAATGATATGAGTTCATCTGAAGATATATTTTCTCCCTTACTGTCTAATAAAGGTTTGTGATGTAATTTTGATAATAGCTCATGGAACTGAGTTATTGCCTTATCTCTGTCTGAAGAAAGCGGGCAACTTTTTGTACGCGCACACCAGGATGCAAAGCGATCAAACGTTTCCTGATAACTCTGTGCCTGTTTGAGTTGCCATGTGAAGTTGTCCTCCAGGTCATCGATATCGACGACTCCATCAAGAACGATAGATCTTACGTTGTAGGGAAAACGTTCTGCATATAAGGCTGCAATTTGAGTTCCATACGAATACGCCACGGCTGTCAGTTGTTTATCCCCCAAGGCTTGCCTAATACGATCAATATCGTATACAGCCTCGTTAGAGCCGATATGGCGAATGACTTCGGCTCCGGTATTATGGATACAGGCATTAATTTTATTTAATGCTTGTTGCTTTTCGGTTATGTTTTCCTGAGTCTCTGTATCTGATTGCCGGCAGTTTATTGTCGGAGTGGACTGTCCGACGCCTCGAGGATCAAATCCAATAATATCCCATGACTCACGAAGATTTGTGACTGGCCAGTCAAAGTTAATATAAGGATTTATGCCTGGTAACCCGGGACCACCACTTATTATCAGGATACTTCCTTTATGCTTGCTTTTTGCCGGCAATTTTGTCAACGCTAGTTTGACTTGTGATTTTTTTTCATAAGAAGCATCTCCGCCTGTGTCTGTATATTTTAATGGAACAGACAAATAACCACATAGTAAGTCAGGAGACGGTTTTTCCTCACCAAACCAGTGGTTGAATTGACTGGCCATACAGGATTGCCACTGTATCTGCTGGGCAGATACGGTTACTGGTAGAAGTAACGTTAAAACAACTTTGAAATGAGTAATTATTTTTCGCATTGTGTCTCTGAATATCGGAATAAAGATAAGATTTGAATATATTGAGGTCTTGTGTTGCGGTAAGAGATTACACGTTATGACATAGGTTAAATGCTTACAAAATTAGTGGATATTGTCTACTTGTAACTGTAAACAAATTCCCCGGGGTTATACAATACCACCGGGGAGAAAATCTGGTTAACTTCGTTAAAAGGTGTACTTAAGACCAGCAGTAGTGATGAAGTTATAGTTTTCTATGCCTGCACCATTTTTGCTGTAGTCTGAAGTGTTATCATTGTGATCATAAAGTGAAGTATTACCTTTTTTATTCGTAACCCGATTCCATGCGCCTTCAACATAAACTTTTGCGTTAGGTGTTACGTAATAACCTGCATTGACTGCAACAGAATAGTAATTTTGGTCTTTGACTTTACTGCGATAAGTGATTCTTTTTCCTGGGTCATAGTGCTCATCGTTATCAGATGCTTCCACCCAGCCGCTGTATTTAAATGTGCCACCTAGCTCAAAATCTTCATAACGATAACTTCCAGTCAAGCCAATGTAGGGCATTTTAAAACGTTGTTTGTAGCCGATTGCTCTTTCTCCATTCGGGAAGGAGCCGATATCATCTCTGAATCCCTCCTCAGAACTGTAGATATAGGAACCACCTCTGGCTGTAAAGCTATAACGGCTTTCCTGATATCCGGCCATGAGTCCCAGGCGGTAATTGGGTTCGTTGAGGAGCCAGCCTTTGATATTCAGATCAAATTCGTTGGCATAATTGAGTTGTGTATCAGGGTGCCTACTTTCATCTGTCCAGGTTCCGGGGTTACTGGAATCCATCCAGTCCTGATCGACCATATTGCCACCTCGGCTGCCGAGAGTAGTCCAGCCCGCAGCCCCAATAGATATCTGGGGCATCAAATCCCAATTAATTGCACCTTTAATAATTGCAGCGTTATTGAATTTCCAGTCGAGTTGACTGACTTTTCGGCCTCCTTCTTCAGCTAGATAAACGCGCTCTTTTGTTTTTCCGCTCAGAGTTCCAAGACTAATGTCCGCATTTATGTTGTCAGGAGTAAACGATATAGTCTCGGTAGAAGCAAAAGAGCTGATCGCAATAGGGGTTGTCAGGACTATTCCCAGAAGTTTCGCCCGCATAAAAGTTCTCCATTCAATCGTTTTAATGATTGAATATGTATTTTTTATATCTAACTTAATGAGTCAATTACATATTGCTCCACTGTTTATATTTTGTTTAGTATTGAATGATTATCACAATGCGCTATCTGTTTTTGGTTTAATTATCTGTTATTGTTTTATGTTGCGGTTTTACTGTGTGGTTTTTTATGCTTTTGTGGTGTTTTTATCTATTTAAGCGCCATGCCTTTAGAGGCATATAAGCGAAAATAGCATGAGGTTTATCCTCAATTGCTATGTTTTTTGGTACAAAAAAGAGGGACAAAACTGAGACACATAAGGCCTCACAATGGCTTGCAAGGCTTTACATGTTTTGAGGTAGTGGGACGTGTGAGCGCAGAGATGGCGCGGTAAGTTGTTGACTTAAAATGTCGTTCTAGGAACTTCTAAGTCGTGGGCCGCAGGTTCGAATCCTGCAGGGCGCGCCATTTCTTCTTCATTTATCCCCGTCTTATCCGTTTCCGCTTTGCCCTTCACCACATCACTTTTTGTCGCTGTTTGGCGAGATAATTCAACGGTGTCAGGCCGTAAAACGCCTTAAAAACAGAGATAAAGTACGACGTGCTGCTATAGCCACATAATTGCGCTACCTGAGTGATATTTTTGTTATCCATCAATAACATCTGTACGGCGTAACGCATACGACACTCTGTGACAATCTGGCTATAGCTGGTATTTTCGTTTTTTAATTTCTTTTTGAGCAGGCTGGGGCTTAAACATAGCGAACTGGCGACAATTCGCAGATTCCAGTAATGCTGAATATCGCTTTGAATAATGCGGCAGACGCTGTCGCGGACGCTGCTGCGTAAGATATACATCAGTAGGGCAATAAACCGCGATTGCTCAAGAAAGTTAGACAATACGGTAAAAAGCAATGCGCGCGTCAACTCCGCTTCGCAGGGTTTGCTGGGTTGCTGCTTGCTGTGGTTGGCGGCTAGCCGGAACACTTCCGGTGTACGGCTATGACAAGCGATAACCGGGGTTGCCAGCCGCGACCAGGGCTTTATACAGGTTAAGTTCTTATTTAAAAACAACAGATAATCGTTGATGATGTTACGGTTGATGTGGGTGATTAATACGTGATTTAACGTTGAGAGTTCAATGACGTTATTGTTGCACGCGAAGGCGGCCAGGTAGTTTTTCGGAAGGGTAAACGTAGCATGGTTATTGACGCTTACCTCTACCTCTTTTTCGGTCAGGATCACCACGCAAGGTTCACTGCTGCTCAATTGCATTTCGCACTCCTCAGATATCAGAAACTCCGCTCAAAGGATCTATGCTTACTGCATGAGTGATCGGCCCGTTCGCCGATAACGATCTTCTTTCTTTAGCACGCTTTTTAGCAATTAATCTTGATGGAATTCTGACGAGAGCGAAAGAGGTAAGCCAGGTCGTACCCGACTTACCTGGAGGAGATTTAATACTCGAGAATGCCGTGCGCGACGGGCAAATAGCGCAGAGAGAAATAGAGCGTGTCTTTACCGCAAGAGGAACGTTTCGCTAACAGCGAGGCAATTTCTGCGTCCGGTTTCGGTTTCGCTGTAAAGGTTTTGCCTTTGCCGGCGACAAACAGTTCATAAACAATGCCGCTTGCTGGGGCGGAGCTTTGGCAATCGGCGCTGGCCTGTAGATAACGTTCACGCTGTTCAGCGGTCAGTTTATCCACGCCGCTGCCATCCTGTACCCAGACATTAACGCCGGTTGCTTTAACGTGTTCCAGCAGTTGGCGATAGCCATCGGGCGACATGTTTCCGGCGAAAAAACTACTGATATAAACCGGTTTTGCTGAAACATCGCTAATCAACCGCTGCGCGTTGTTTAACCATGTTAGCAAAGGCTGACGGGCGGCTTCGCTGCGCCAGTTCAGGTCGTCAATTTCCGCGCTGATGTACCAGCCATCCGGCGTTACGCCAGGTACGGCGCTCCATAATCTGGCTTGCTGGAGATCGGCAGCCAGCAGGCGGTTAAGATAGCTTTCCAGCGCTGCAGACGACTGTTTCTGGTGCATAAAAAATTCCGGATCGGCATTCAGCCCGACAATCAGCTTCAGGCCAGCCTGTTGCGCAGCTGCGGCACGCTTAAACAATAACGCGCGCTGTTCTGGCTGGGTGAATGCATCGCCGTAACGAGTCCATTGCAAAACCAGGGTATCGAAGCCTTGCAAACGTAACTGACTCATCAGCCCCTGCCACTGGGTATCGGTAACCTGACTATCACGGTTTTGTGGTTGCCAGATAATACCTTTCATCGCAAAGGAAAAAGGGCTGACCAAAAGCAGTGTCAGCAATACGAAAATGAACTTACGCATTTACCAGTGCACTCCAATGGTGAGAAACGCGTTGTTGCGCTCTCCGTTACGTTGATTAATCGCCTTAAAGGTATGTTGATACTCGACGCCGAGACTGACTTTGTGCGGCCAGGCGTCGTAGTGCGTCTCGCCGGTCCAGATATTCCAGCGGACCCCGACTCCGCCAAGCTGCGCGCCCTGAGTGCCTTTATCACGATAGCCGTTGTCCTGAACGTGAGCGTAAGGCTCAATAGTCTGTCCGTTAGCCACCTTCTGATGCCAGCTGACGCGATAATCTGCCGTCCACGCCTGAATATCCTGGCGGACATATTGCGCCGCATCGAGGTACAGGTTTTGGGCAAACCAGCCTGAACCGTTCGGGTGCCATTCGTCGCTGTATTTGCCGCCATTAAAGAATGAGGCGCTGGCGCGCAGCATGGTATCGGATGCGCCATTTTGGCCGTTCAGCGGCAACTGCTGTTCGACGGCGAGGAAAAAGATCTGATCGCGCAGCGGCTTCCAGCGCAGACCGGTGCCGGACATCGGATTTTTCACCGGCATCATCACCCCGTTTTCACCGGTATCGGCAAATACACGGCTGTAAACCGAGAGCAGGTCGCCTTCCAGCAGCATATTGCGTCCGATGCGGTACTCGGCTTCCAGTTGCCCGTAGCTACGATAGCTTTTCCCTGGCGCTGCGCCGCCGACATTATTGTTAGCGGTACTCATTGCGCCGGAACGCAAGCCGATAGAAGAATCGAAACTGAACGTCCAGCGGCGACCGACCTCCTCATGCAGACGGCGGAAATTGAAGCGTTGCTGATTTTGCTCTGGGGTCAGTGGGGTTATCAGCGCCTGATTATCAATGTCATCAATCACCAGCCGGGCGTAGTGCTGCGTCGCAGGCATGTCATCCAGACGCTGGTTCACGTAGGCCAGTTGTCGGATAAGTGCCGGATCGTCCGGTAGCCCTTTATGCGCCTGTTCGAGCATTTCCCGCGACTGTGCGATATCACCGCTATCCCACAAGGCGTAACCAAGCGCTGCCTGGGTGTTGCTATTATTCGGTTCCAGTTCCAGCGCGGCGCGCAAATCACTCACCGCCGCCGGGACATTATGACGTTGGCGATAAATTGTCGCCCGCGCAACGTAAGCGTTGGCAGAAGGCGCAATATTGATTGAGCGCGTGAGATCGTTCAGTGCGAGTTCCGGCTGACCAGGAATGTAACGTTGCGCATGCAGCCACCTGTAGAGGGCATTGTTTCCCAGCCCACGTTGTTCTGCCTGCTGAAGCCAGCGATCGCGAGCCGCACCATTTCCTGCCGCCTGGGCGGTATTGGCAGCAGCAAGCAGATCCTCATTGCTCATGTCGTGAAGACTGATTTTCTGCCAGGCCGCCAGTGCGGTGGCGTAGTCCTCAACCTGATACGCCTGATAGGCTACCGCACGATGTTGCCAGGCGTTCGGTTGTCGTTGTTCGGCCTGAAGCCATGCATACAACGCCACACCGGGTAGCGTGTCCCGATAACACTTTGCCAGACGGTTCCAGGCGGCGGCATCGTAGGAAGGCGACATATCGCCCAGCAAGCGAACTATTGCCGGGCAATTATCTGCAATACCCGGCAACTGACTTTGCCACTGACGTTGCTCCGCCAGCGGTAAGGGTTTCGATAAAATCGCCACCTTCGCCGGCGTTGCCAGGTAAGGATGACTTTCCAGCAGAGACGCCAGTCGCGCCATTAACGTCTGGCTGACACGCGCATCGCCCTGGAAAGGATAGCGTTGCAGCAATAAATCGGCAGCTTCGCGTGACTGCTCGTTCTGCATCAGTTGCCAGGTCAGTTGATCCAGGCGGGTAAGATTTGCCGGTTCTTGCTGATACAGCAATCGTGCCAGACGCAGAGCTTCAGCCTTGTTATGGGTCGCTACGCTAACGGTATAACGCTCCTCAAGCATTTCATTGGCGGGGAGGGTGGCGAGCAGTTTTTGCGCTGCGTCGTACTGACCTTCTTTTAACAGCACCGGTAGCGTCGCGCCAACAACATACTGGCGGTTATCGGCAAACTGTACCGTATAATTCGCCAACGCCTGAACGGGGTTGACGCTGTATTTAGATAACAGATAGAGCCAACTTTTCTCTTGTGCGTCCGTGGTAAACAGCGGCTTATTTTCAATGAGATAACGCTGGAGGCGTGCTTTTTCGCCACGATAAGCCAGCGCGGTCGCGTAAGTAATATATGACTGCGGATCGGTGAAGATCCCCTGTGATTGCAGCGCCAGGATCCGATCGTCCAGCTGCCCGGCAAGAAGCACATCAAACCACTGGCGGCGTTCTGCCGCGCTTAATGTGTTCTGCTGGCGTGCTTCATTGTATAGCGTATCTGCCTGGGACCATTGTTTCAGGTAGATTGCGCGTTGCAGCAGATCGGTTCGCAGCGTTTTTCCTTCCGGCGATGCAGCAAACGTCGCATCGTTTAGTTGCGCTCTGGCGACAGGTAATTGTGCCAGCCGCAGGGCATTCTGCCCGACTTCACTGCGACAACGCAGGGTCGGCGCAGCATCGCACGCTTTTTGCTGGGCAAGCAGTTCTTCAACAGTCGTAACGCTTTTCACTTCAACTGGAATAGCCGCCAGACTGCGCTCAAGCCGGTCATCTCCAGGGTGACGTTTCAGTTGATCCTCAAGCAACAGCCGCGCCCGGTCATCATGACCAAAATGGCGATAGGCTTCCGCAAGGTATAAAGTTAGTGGAATATTATCCGGCACCTGTTGGTGTATATATTCAAATTCGCGGATGGCGGTTGCTTCGTCGTTATTTTTCTGTGCCTTCAGCGCCTTGTCGAGACGGGGATAAATAACGAAATGGCGATAATCGCTCAGCCCCAGCTCTTCTGCGCTGGTGCCGATATTGTCTGCGAGTGCGCTGGTACTCAATAAAGACGTCAGCAGTAAACCAGACCATCCGATGACGCGATTAAGGTTATTCTCCTTCATTTTCGGACTCCAGTTGCGCAACCTGTTCTGTGTTTAAACCTGCTTTGAGTAATAGTGATTGCATCGAAACTTGTAATTCGCGTTGAATTGTCAGGACGCGATCCAACGTTTCCTGGCTGATAACGCCTTCGGTGACCAAAAACTTGCCGAGCGGCAGAGAACTGCGTTCATGGCGCAATAACAACACGTTAATTGCTGAACGATTAATATGACCGAGCGTGGTCAGTATTTCGGCGAACAGGAACTGATGCGGCACATATTGCCGCCAGATTTCACCGGCCTGCTGTTCCGTGAGCCACTGATGCTGAACTGCATTGTACAACATTGCCCGCGGATCGTGACCGCGTCGGCGTGCATACCAGTGGCGTAATCCGGTGACAATTTGTCCCCGCAGAACAATGACGTAACGCACTTTGCGTCCGACTTTACGCGTCAGGGCCGCCAGCGAAACCGGGCCAATACCATCTTCACTGCCGACAATTAACTCATCATTGTCCAGACGCAGCGGCAGTACCGCATAATGCAGCGCCACGGAGGCCGGCATTTCGGCAATCAGCGAGGAAGGGATCTGCCAGGCATCGATGGATTCCCACGCCACGCCGTTTTGCTCTGCCAGCGCTTGTGCCAGTTGCTCGGCGCTAATCAGCCCCTGCATCAGCATTGAACCGCCCAGGCGTAGACCTTCGACGCGATTACGCAGTGCTGTATCGAGTTGTTCTTCAGTGATGACCTGATTTTCCAGCAGGATTTGACCTAACGGGCGCAACGAGCGGGTATCGCCAGTCACGCTGGGGAAGTCATGCGTTGTTTTATCCCACGCCACTCGACGCGGATCGCCGTGTTGAAGTACCTGTTTTAACGCGCGCCAGTTGGCCATGAAGTTAATCAGGTTACCCCAGAAAAGACGCAGGACAGATAGCAGCCCCTGCGTCAGACCGTAGTAGCCAGTGACAAAAATCACCCGCTGCACGATGCGGTTAACCATCAAACCAAAGTTTAGCCACAGCAGGGTCATTAACCATGCGCTGCCGCTGAAAATAGAAAGGAAATGCCAGGCATCGGGCCACAAACTTTCATACGCCAGTAACAGCAAAAGCTGGATCATCACCAGCATCGCGAGGAAGCTGACAAAGTTACTGATTGCCCCTTTGCGGTCGCGCCAGAGAAAGTAGTTCAGCGTCAGGCTGGAGGTCCATTTGTGGGTTTTAAAGCCCTGGAAAACAATGCCGATGATCCAGCGAGATTTTTATCGAACCGCAGTCGAAAAGGTATCGGGGAAATATTCGCGCACGCAGATCATGTTTGACGTCCGTGCGTGCTGTAAAAATTTACGCTGCTCGCGTTCTTTGGCTTCGTCCACCACCGGAAAACGGACAAAAATTTCCGTCATACCTTTTTCTTTCAGGCGGAAGCCAATATCGTAATCTTCAGTCAGACTCTGCACGTCGAAAGCAATACCGTCACCGTCAGCTAACAGAGCGGTCACGGCGCGGCGGCTGAAACAGGTGCCGACGCCTGCGCTGGGCACTTGTCCGGCGAGGGCTTCACGCACCGGAACATCTTTGCCATGCAGTTCTGAAAACTCATCAATGTAAGTCATGCTGGTGAAGTGCGTCCATTCGCGTTCGAACGGATACACTGGGATCTGAATCAGATCTTTACGCTCGACCAGATAGTTGAACAGACGCAATTCCATCGGTGAAATCACATCTTCGGCGTCATGCAGAATAAAACCAGCAAAAGCGAAATTGGCGCTACGTTCAAATTGGGTGATGGCGTCCAGCACGTTGTTCAGACAGTCGGCTTTGCTGGTGGGGCCAGGACGCGCGCAGACTACCTTATGCACGTTCGGGAAGCGAGCGCACACTTCGTCAACATCACGCTGAGTATCGGGGTCGTTGGGGTAGGTGCCAACAAAGATATGATAGTTTTCGTAGTCGAGCGTGGTCGCCGCCAGCTCGGCCATATTGCCGATGACGCCCGTTTCATTCCACGCCGGAACCATAATCGCTAACGGTTTTTCATCTGGTTTATACAGTTCGCGGTAACTCATTCGCGGGTAGCGGCGATAAACACTCAACTTGCGTTTAATGCGGCGTACCCAGTAGACGACATCAATAAAAAAATCGTCCAGCCCGCTGATGAACATGATGACCGCTAACGTTATCGCGATTACTTTTAAGCCGTAGAGCCAGGTAGCAAAAACATCAAGAAGCCAGTCCACACAAAAACCTTACATTAACGCTGGTTATGTTTAGGGTGGCGTATATTAAAGTTTTTTATGAATTGTGACAGCTTTTTATCATTAATAGGTATGACTATTGCGGCACGTTATTTTTACACTGGTTATAAAAGTTGCCGTTTGCTGAAGGATTAAGCGGGTAATGTGATAACAAACCTTGTCCCCCGCGCATCCGACGTTACCGCAACCGTGCCTTTATGTGCGACAACAATCGATTTCACTATCGCCAGGCCAATGCCGCTACCTTCGCCTTTTCGCTGGCGGGAAGGATCAACGCGGTAGAAACGGTCAAACAATCGCGGTAAGTGTTCGGGCGCAATGGGCGTACCGGGGTTTTCGACGGAAACTTGCACCTGGTGATCGACCGTCTGGCAGCGCACAACAATTGCCTCTCCGGGTGGCGTATAACGCAGGGCGTTCGAAAGCAGGTTGCTTAACGCCCGACGCAGCATCAGCGGATCGCCCGCAACCTGACATTTGTCGCCAACAAACCGCAACTCCACGCCGCGATCTTCCGCTAACGCCTCGAAAAAATCGAACACTTTGCCGACTTCATCCGCCAGGTTGAGCATTTTCTTTTCGGGGATTAACTGGTTGTTATCGGCCTGGGCGAGAAACAACATATCGCTGACCATTTTCGCCATTCGCGTCAGCTCTTCGAGATTAGAGTAGAGCACATCTTCCAGCTCCTTCTGGCTGCGCGACTGGCTGAGGGCGATTTCCGTTTGCGTTATGAGATTCGTAATTGGTGTACGAATTTCGTGGGCGATATCCGCTGAGAAATTGGACTGGCGGGTAAAGACATCCTCAATACGCTCGATCATATGGTTGAACGACAGCACCAGCTGTTCCAGCTCAATCGGCACGGTCTGCGGGTCGAGGCGAACGTCGAGATCTTTCGAGGTGATATTCTGGATTTGACGGCTGACGCTGCGGATCGGCGCGTGACCTTTATGTACCGCCAACAGCACGATAAAGACGATCAGGATGCTGATTACCGATGCGGTCATTACAAGTTTATTCATCAAATCATTTATGTAATGAAGATGAAAATCGATCGAAAGCGCAATGTAGAGCGTATAAATCGGTTTGCCGTCCACCAGTGGGCCAACCGGCAAGCTAATCATCCGCCAGTTGCTGTGTTCCATATGTCCGTGACCGTGGCCTGGCATCATCATTGTCGGGCCGGAAAGGAGATACACCTCGCCGCCCCGAGCGTCTTTATCGGGTATGGCATCACGTGCAAACTCGCGGATATCGGGCGCGTCGGGGGAGTGATACACCGTTTTACCCAGGCTATCTGCCAGGGAGATCAACACATTGGAATAACCACTGACAATATCTTCCAGCGTCATTAAGCGTCGGGCTTGCGTTTCGTCAGGGTGATTAAGTACCCGTTCAAGGGTGGCGCTAATCTCTTTTAAATCATTAATATCCTGCTCGG